>Ga0326728_10010087_pt1 | contig 22296 bp, 15 predicted proteins | sample MB3enrmetagenome_FD_207602 | JGI IMG/M metagenome (GOLD analysis project Ga0326728, IMG submission 207602) | Lab enriched peat soil microbial communities from McLean, Ithaca, NY, United States - MB31MN | ecosystem: Environmental > Terrestrial > Soil > Wetlands > Peat | place: USA: New York... | reverse complement strand
CGAAGGCAGGACTGGTATTTGCGCTCATGCCGTGGTTCTGCGGCAGACCCATGCCACAGTCAACAGAAATATTCCGGGCTTGGCGCCGCAAGACCTTTGTCGAAATGGCGCCTTGAAAGCGTTGACCATCTCCATTCCAGTCAACACAGCAAGGAACCGGCTTTTCACGCGCTGGCGCTGGTGTAGCGCTTGACGGAGACGCGCCAGAAAAGCTCGGAGAAGGCGAAACAAACCGCGCTCATCCCAACCAGCAAGGCCATTTCCCACGGCGATTCGAACGGCCGGATCAACAGTTTCACAGGCACGTTGGACACCAGCAGCATCGGGATGGCAAAGCGGAAAAAGGCCTTGAAGAAGCCGTGAAAGGCGCCATCGGGCAGGCGCGCGATGTTAAACAGGTTGTAATAACCTCACACGATGCCTTGCGCCCGCACGGTCCAGAAAGCCACGCTGGCCAGCAAAAACGTCAGCGAGTAATGCACCACGATCCCGGCCCCGCACAGGAGAAAAAAACCGATGACCTGCCCCGTCGATGGGGCCAGGCGCAGTTGCCGGGCGGCGTAGGCCACCACCGCCAGCGCGGAAGCGGCGTTGACAAAGCCGCCCAGGTCCACCTGCCGCGGGGAAATCAAGAACCGCGTGTTGACCGGCAGCAGCAGCATGAAATCCAGTTTGCCGGTGCGGATCAGTTCGGAAAGCTGGGTGCAGTTGGTCAGGAAAAAGGCCTGGAAAATCTGCTGGATGAAATGGCTCGCCCCCACCAGCATCAAGACCTGCCATTTTGTCCAGTCGCCAATGTGGTCGGTGTGCAGGTAAATCACGCTGATGAAACTCAATTGCAGTCCGAACCAGAGGAATTCCACCACCAGCCAGAGGAGGAAATTGCTCTTGAAGCTCATCTCGCGCGCGACCGAATTGCGCCAGAGCGCGTGGTAAATGCCCAGGTGCCGCCGCAGTTGGCCGGAAGGTTTTGCGCTCCAGTTGCTCATCCTCCCACCGCCGTGTAAGTGCGGATTCCCCGCCGCCAGACCCAGCGCGCCACAAAGTAAAAAAGGATCACCCATCCGGCTTGGATGATCAGGCCGCGCCCCAGTTCGGCCCCGCGGACCTGGCCCAGATAAACGCTCACAGGAAAATAGAGGAGGTAGGGAAACGGCGTGCAATTGAGCGCCATCTCCAGACCGGGCGGCAGGATGTTGAGCGGAAACAAATGCCCGCCCGCGATGTATTCGAAGGCAAAGAGTATGAAGATGATCGTCGAAACCTCCAGCAGCCAAAAGGCCAGCAGCGCCATGGTGTACGACATGAAGAATTGCAACAGGCCCGTCAGCAGGACCGACAACAGACAGCACCCGGTCAGCGCCCAGCCCGGCGGCGCGACAAAATAATGGCGGAAGCAAAACATGAACAGGCCGACGGGCACGATCGAAACGGCGGCGAAAATCAATTTTCCCGAAAGAAAAAGGCAAATCCGGTAGGCCAGGTAATCTATGGGCTTGAGCAGGAACTGGCTGATATTGCCGTCCTTGATGTCGGCCGCAATTTGCCAGTCGTCCTCGTTCACGGCCGTCAGCGTGTCCACGATGGTGACCAGCAGGTAATAGGAAATCATGGCCGCCAGGGAATAGCCGGCCACTTCGGGCTTTTGCCCGCGGTAAATGGTTTGCCAGAGATAAATGGTGGCCAGAAGCGGAATGAGCGAAACGGCGGCGCGAAAGAAAAAATTGAAGCGGTACACGAGCATGTTCTCGGTCCCGATTTTCATCACATGCCAGTACTTTTTCATTTCCCGGCCCACCGCCCGCCGGCCAGACCGGAGACGGGATGCCGGCAGGATTGCCGGACACGGCGCATCGTCTCGCGCAGCAGCGTTTCCACGGCCTGACCCAATGTCTGGGTGGTTCTCATGCAGACAAGATGATGCGGGAGTCGGTGGCCGTCAAGATGCCCTCGGTTCCGCATGGACCTGCGGCTAAAACGCGGCCATCAACCCCTTGCGATACCCGTCAAACGCCGCCCGGCCCGCGCGCGTCGGCCGCAGCAACGTCATGGGCACTTTGCCGCGATGCGTCTTCTCACCCATACGGCCCATCGGGGGAGATCTTGCAAAGCGGGCGCGGAACCGCCCGCGGGCGGGGCTTATTTCCCGCCAAATGCAAGTTTGTGTCTTGAAATTTGCGGGCGGTCATCAATAATGCGGCAGCCAATATCTGATGAACGAATGGAATATCCAAGCCCGCTCGCATGTTTGCCAGTCGTGTGAGAAGCCTTTCGCCGACGGGGAGCGCTGCCAGACGCTCTTGCTGGAGGAACGCCACCAGTACCTGCGCATGGATGTTTGCAGCCAATGCTGGAACACCCAGTACGGGGAGGGAACGGCGGACCGGAAGGGGTTTATCTCCCAATGGCAGAGCATTTATCATCCGCCCCCCGCCGCGCCGCCCGAGGCCATCCGGCGGGAAACGGCCGAGGAGCTGCTGCGCAAATTGATCGCCGCCGGCCAGCCCACGGACGGGCCGGTTTGTTTCATCCTGGCGGTGATGCTGGAACGCAAGCGCATTCTCAAAGTGAAGGAACAATTCCAGCGCGACGGCGCGCGGGTCTTCATTTATGAGCAGCCCAGGACGGGGGATGTTTTTACGATCACCGACCCGAACCTGCGGCTCGATGAACTGGAAGAGGTGCAGCGAGACATCTCGCGGTTGCTGAACCCGCCGGCGGCCCCGCCTGCCGTCCCCGCGCCGGCGCCGCCGGTGGGCGGGGAAGAGGCCGCCGCCGCGTCCGCGCCCGAAGGCGGCGCGCCCGCCTGCCATGAAACCGCCCCTTGAAGCGCCCGAAACTCCCGCAGCCGGGGTGTCCGATCTGCGGACATTCCAGACGCGGCTGCAGTATGAATTTCAAAACATCGGGTTGTTGCGCCAGGCGCTGACGCATCCGTCGGTGGCGCATGAGGGGGACCGGACCTCGCAGCATAATCAGCGGCTGGAATTTCTGGGCGACGCGGTGCTGGGGCTGGTGCTGACACGCGAGTTGTTTGAGAAGTTTCCCGAGGTGAGCGAAGGGCCGCTGACCAAGGCGCGCGCGCAGATGATCAACCGGCGGACGCTGGCGGACCAGGCGCGGCGGATTGAGCTGCAGAATTATCTGATCCTGAGCCGGGGCGAGGAGGCCAATTGCGGACGGGGCCGGGCCTCGGCGCTGGGGGACGGTTTTGAGGCGCTGGTCGGGGCGATTTTTTTGGACGGCGGATTCGGGGCGGCGCAGGACTTTGTGCTGCGTTCTTTCCATGAGGCGTTTGGCGAGTTGACGTCCATCCCCAGGCTGGAAAATCCCAAGGGCGAATTGCAGGAAATGCTTCAGGCCGCCTCGCCGCAATCGCCGCTTTACGAGGTGGTCTGCGTGACCGGGCCGGAGCACGACCGGTTGTTCGAGTGCGTGGTGCGGCACAACGAACAGGAATTGGGCCGCGGCAGCGGCAAGAGCAAAAAGTCCGCGGAAAGCCAGGCCGCCCTGGCCGCGCTGCAGAAATTGCGCAACCCAGGCCATGAATTATAACGCGCCAGTTTCGCGTGGCAGGGCGCGCACTCCGTGCGCGCCGCGGCGGGCAACGGAGTGCCCGCCCTGCCTTGCCGGTCCAACCGGCCGGTTGCCATGAATTCGAGCCGTCTGCAACGCTGGGTTCCGCTGCTGGTCTGGATCGCCGTGCCGGCCACTTTTATCCTCATCGTTTTCCAGATTCTCTCGTATGGATTTGTCCCGGCCGGAGACGCCCGGCGCCATGTGGCCAAGGTGATGACGGACAAGGAGTACAACCAGATCGTCGTCCTCCGGCCGGAATACAAGATTGATCACAGCCCCGGCTGGGATTGGATATTGCGCCGTCTCCATCGCCTGGCCGGGTGGAACGAGGACAAGCTGATGAGTTTTTCCGTGGCGGCGATGATGCTGTGCGTTTTTCTGGCCGGGTTGCCGTGGCTGCGCCGGCCCGAGGCCTGGATGGCGGCGCTGCTGGCGCAAATGGTGGCGGTGCCCGAGACGATGCTGCGGCTCGACCAGGGACGGCCCTTTCTGTTGAGCGAAGGGGTGCTGGCGGGCATCCTTTTCGCCTGGGGGCGGGACCGGGCGGAGAAACCGTCCTGGCAAAAAATAGTTTTGACAACAGCGGGGTTCGCTCTTTCCGTCTGGGTGCATGGGACGTGGTATTTGTGGGTGTTCGTTCTGGGCGGCTTTTTGCTGGCGGGAGCCTGGCGGCAAGCGCTCCGGCTGTCGGGCTGCTGGGCGGCGGGAGTCATCGCGGGGGCGCTGCTCTCCGGCAAGCCGGCGGCGTTTTTGTATGGAGCGGTGTATATGGCCGCCGCGGTCTATCGGGAACACGCGCCGGCATGGCTGCTGGTGGGCGAGTTCCAACCCGGCGACGGGGAGTTTTACACGCTGGCCGTTCTGGCGCTGGTTTATCTTTGGCGCCGCCAGCAACAGAGCGGGAGAATCCCCCGGGATGCGAACGCGCCTTGCGCCGCCGAACCGCCGCGCCCTTCTTCTCCCTCTCCTGCGCAAACTTGCGGAACAGAGGGCCGGGGAGAGGAGGCTGGCAGCCAGTTCATGGAAAGCGGCGGCCTTCTTCGCCAGCCGGTTTTCTGGATGATCGCCATTTTTTGGACGCTGGGGTTCCAGGCGGACCGTTTCTGGGCGGACTGGGGCCTGCCGGCGGCGCTGGTGTGGCTGGCGCTGCAATTCGACGGTTGGATGGCGGAGGAATGGCCCGCCGAGTCGGGCCGGCGCCTGCTGTTTTGCGGCCTGCTGGCCGCCGCGCTCTTTCTGGATTGCACCAGCGACAGCAAGAGCCGCTTTACAAAGAACCTGCGTGAGCCTTTCCTGGATGGCAGCAACCCGGCCCTGCAAGGCTGGCTGCCGGAAGGGGACGGCATTTTCTACAGCGCCGACATGTCGTTTTTTTACGACACGTTTTATCACAACCCGCAGGCCCGCTGGCGCTACATCCTGGGCTTCGAGCCGGCGCTGATGCCGGAGGAGGATTTGAAAATTCTCCGCCATATGCAATGGAATCATTGGGACTGGCCCACCTGGCAGCCGTGGATCCAAAAAATGCGTCCGCAGGACCGCGTGGAGATTCCGAACGCCGGACCGCCCCCGATTCCGGAACTGGAATGGCGCGCCGGCGCCGACGGCCTTTGGATCGGACGCAAACCGCAGGGGAAGTGAGGATTTTACCGTAACGCAACAGTCTTGGCCGGCAGGGATCGCGCTCCGCGCGCGCCGCGGCGGGCAGAGAATCCTCTGAAGAATTTTTTCCCCTTGTCCCCCTGAAAATGTGAGAGAAGCGGAGGGCAAGGCGAATTGGTCATCACTCCGGCGGCGGCTGGATATCCATGGCGGTTGGCGGAATGAACTCGATGACGTCGGCGCGAATCGCTGTTCGCGGGAGGGAAAAAAGGATGAAATAGGTGGCGTCCTTCTCCATGACCAGATTCACCAGCGTCTGCGGACGGCCGGCTTGCATGTCGGCCTGCGCGTATAGCCGGCTCATCGCCTTGGTGAATTTTGCGGGAACAATCGTCAGGATGCCAAACAGCGCGAAGCCGGAGCTCTGTCCCATCACGTTGGTCTTGATCACGATGAAGTTCTTCGCCTGCAGCCGCACGTCGGTGTTGTTGTGGATTTCCAGCGCCGCTGCGTTCGGCGAGCCAATGACCGACGTGACGGGCAGCGCGGAAACCGCGGCGCAACCGCCGGCGAGCGCGGCCAGCCCCAGGAGGGCGAGAAACGGCGGCAGTTTCCGATGGCTGGCAATTGCTTTTGCCACAACTTGCCGCATTCCGGCCACAAAAGGTTGCTTTAGTCTGAATCTCATAAGAGTGGGAATCCTATTTGTATCACAGGCTCGCCTATCCCCTGAAAATGTCGAAAGGCTCGATCTTGAGGACCTTGCGGACGTACCACAAACTGTTGCCTTGAAAGACGGGCGTCGGGTCCGCATATTCGTGGATGCGCGCATCATGGGTGACAATCAGGATGCAGCGCTTTTCATTGAGTATTTTCTCCTTGACGAAGGCGATGATCATCCGCCCGGTGTCCCCGTCCAGGGAGGCGGTCGGCTCGTCGAGAATCAGGATCTCCGGGCTGCTGATGATCGCGCGCGCGATGGCCACGCGCTGTTGCTCGCCGCCCGAAAGCTTCACCGGCAGAATCTCGCCCCGGTCTTTGAGGCCGACAATCTCCAGGTGCTTTCTTGCCTCGGCGATGGATTCATTCCAGTCGCGCTGCTTCAGGATCAGCGGGATGGCGACGTTCTCGGCCGTGGTCAGCCGCGGGAAAAGATGGTAGTCCTGGAAGACGAAGCCGATTGTGTTCAGACGGAAATCAGCGAGTTGGTCATTGCTGAAACTCCAGATGTCGGCCCCTTTGACGGTCACCCTGCCCGCGTTGGGGCGCAGGATGCCGGAGATCATGCTGAGCATGGTGGTCTTGCCGCTGCCGGAGGGGCCGACGATGAAGAGCATCTCGCCAAAGCAAGCCACCAGGGCGACTCTATTCACCGCCGTCAGCTTGGTTGCGCCTTCGCCAAACCATTTTGTCAGATCGGTCGCAACGATTGCCTGATTATCCGATGATTTTGCGCCGGCGGAGCTCATAGGCATACCTGTAATGGCGTGACAATAGTTTGAAGAGCATGGCCCGCGCTATGGGGTGTTCACCCCATGCGTCTGAAACCAGGGAGATGGAAAGCTCCATATCCTGGCGGTCAAGAAACCCCTGTTCGGCCAACCGATCTGCGCCTTCATCCTCGCTGCCATAGGATTTGAGCGGCTTCCAGAGGGATGGCGACGCCGTCGCAGCGCGGTATCACTCGCGCCGTGTAGTCCCCCGGCGGACGGGCCGCGGACACCGATGCGCTGTAAACGTAGCCGCCGGTCGCGCCGGCCAGTGGGCGGAGGTTCTTCATCTCCTGCCGCGCCGGGCTGCCTCCGTTGACGCCGTCGGCATAAAGCTCGACTTGCACCGCCTTGGGGTCGAGGTCGTTGAGATAAACTTGAACGTCAAAGACGTGCAACTGATCTTTGGTTTTCACCTTCACTTCGCCGAAGCGCAGCGCGCCCCATTTCTGTGCCAGACTGTGCTGCCAATCTGCCATTTGTCTGCCGCTTGCGCCTTTATTGGCAACGCGCGAACGCAATTCGGCGGCAGCGGGAAGGTAGTGTTGCCCGGTGTATTCACGCACCGCGCGCTCGGCGGAGAAGAGCGGGGTCAATCGCGCCATGCTTTCCCGCATCCGCGCCACCCAGGCGGTTGGAATTCCCTGCCCATCCCGGTTATAGAAATCGGGAATTACCTTGCGTTCAAGAGACTCGTAGAGTGTCTCCGCTTCGGTGGCATTCCAAGCCGGATCATCGCCATGCTCCTGGCCATCCCCTAACGCCCATCCCAGATCCGGCGCGTAAGCTTCGGCCCACCAGCCATCCAATTCCGACAGATTGATGCCTCCGTTGACGAGCACCTTCATGCCGCTGGTTCCACATGCCTCCCAGGGCCGCTGCGGGGTGTTGAGCCAGGCATCCACCCCTTGCACCAGACGCTCGGTCAATTGCATGTCGTAGTCACTGAGGAAGATCGCATGGGGACGAACCTCGGGCCGGCGAATGAACTGTATCCATCTCTGAATCAGGGCTTGTCCCGCCAGGTCTGCCGGATGGGCCTTGCCCGCGAGGATGAGTTGCACCGGGCGTTGCGGATTGGATAACAGGCGCAGCAGGCGATCTGGATCGTGCAGCAGCAGGTTCGGTCGTTTGTAGGTGGCGAAGCGCCGCGCGAAGCCCAGTGTCAGCGCGTTGGGATCGAAGAGATGCTTCGCCCCCTCGACCTCCTCGGGCGACGCCCCGGCCGCGGAGAAATGCCGGGCCAGACGTTGCCGGGCGTAGTCAATCAGCGACTTGCTGGCGGCCATGCGAAATTGCCAGAGGTCGGCGTCGGAGACACGGCGCATGTCCCGCTCCAGGTTTTCCGCCGTTCCCAGCCAGCGGTTCTTTCCACAGGCCTTGGTCCAGAGATCGTCGGCGGCCGCCGAGTCCCAGGTTGGCATGTGAACTCCGTTGGTCACATGTCCGATGGGGATTTCCTCAGCCGGCCAGTTCGGAAAAAGAGGCTCAAAGAGATGCCGGCTGACTTTCCCATGCAAGCGGCTCACGCCATTGACCGCCCCGCTCCCCCGGATGGCCAGATAGGCCATGTTGAAACTCTCCGACGAGTCGTTCGGGTTCTGGCGGCCCAGGGCCAGCAAATCATGGACTGAAATGTCGATCTTTTCCCTGGCGTACCGGCCGAAGTATTGCTCGATGAGGGCCGGGGCGAAACGATCAAAGCCGGCGGCTACGGCCGTGTGGGTGGTGAAGAGGTTTCCCGCCCGCGTGGCGGCCAGCGCCACGGCAAAGGGTTGCTGGTTCTCCTGCATGAAACTGCGGGCGCGCTCCAGCACGGCGAAAGCGGCATGGCCTTCATTCAGGTGACAGATTTCGGGATGGATGCCCAGCGCGTCCAGCAGCCGCCATCCGCCAAGACCCAGGAGCATCTCTTGCGCCAGGCGCAACTCCGGGCCGCCCCCGTACAGCTCGCTGGTGATTCCACGGTGGGCGGGAAAGTTCGCCGCATCGTTGCTGTCAAGAAGGTAAAGTTTCACCCGTCCAACCCGGACCTGCCAGGCGCGCAGCCAGACCGAGTAACCGGGCAACGCAATCTCCAAGCGCAACCACTCGCCGTTGGGTTGGCGCACCGGCGTGATCGGCAACTGCCCGGGGTCGTTGTAAGGGTAAAGAGCCTGTTGCGCCCCGTCCTTGTCAATCACCTGGCGAAAATAGCCTCGTTGGTAGAGCAGCCCCACTCCGGCCACCGGGACGCCCAGGTCGCTGGCGGCTTTAAGCTGATCGCCGGCCACGTTGCCGAGGCCTCCTGAGTAAATGGGCAGAGCCTCGCTCAGCATGAATTCCATGCTGAAATAGGCGACGCAGGACAAGGGAGCCTGCGGATGATGTTGCTGGAACCAGGCCGGGGCCTCTGCTGACTCCCGCTTGGCTCGCAACAGATCCTCAATGTTCTGGCGGAAGGCAGGATCGCCCAGCACGCGCTGGAGTTGGTCGCGCGAAACTGTCTGCAGGACAACCCAGGGATTCTGCGTCATTTCCCAAAGCACAGGATCAAGCTGCCGCCAAACTTGGTCGGCGGCGTGATTCCAGGACCAGCGCATATCCAGGGCCAACTCCGCCAGGCAATCAAATCCCTCGATGTCCTTGGGCAAATCACTGTGGATCGGCTTGCTGGCAGGTGTTGGCTCGCTCATGGTTTCTCCTTCAATGCCACACAATTTGCGAGGGCAAGGTGGCGGCGGCGAACAACTCGGCCAGCAATGGATCGGGATAGAGGGCGATGGGCTTGAGAATCTGGTCCAGCGCATCGGGTGTCAACAGCGCCCCCGCTGCCGCCGGTTGGGAGACGGTGGTGGCATTCTGGGCGCCCGCCTGAATGGCGGTACAAAAGAGAATGACTAATGCTGCCTGAAGGCGGATGTTCATGGTTTGTTACAGAGGAGACGCAGAGATCGCCGGCATCATTTCTCGGACACCGCGTTCAAGACTCCTTCATCCTGCACCGGCGTCCATTCGCTGTCCGGATTGTATTCCTTCATCGCCCCCGCCATCCGGGAAGTCTTTTCGCCTAAATTGCGCTGAAAAACTTTGCCGTCCTGGGCGATGATAAATGTCATGATGCCGGACTGGTCCCAGTGCTCCGGATACGCCACCAGGGCGAATCCTCCGGTCAAGTTACCGTGGCTCAGGTAATCTTTTTTCCCGCCGGGCGCGGCCGAGCCTTGCCGGGTCAGAATTCTGAAATAATAGCCGTGAAAGGGATGCGGGCCGGCACTGGCATTGCTGCCGTAACCCTCGGCATGGGCTTCCGCGACCAAAGGCCCGAACGGGCTGGCTGGTTCGTTCCCCGCCGACGGCCAGTAGAGGCCGTCCTTTTTGCCGGGCGCGCTCTTGAATTTCTGCGCGTAATTCGCCGTTCCGCCGGCGCCCGGGTTCGCGCTGGCGTACTGCCGTTGCGCCGCCACATAAGCCCGGCAAACGCCAATGGCGCACAGTTCGTCCTTCCCGATGTGCCGGTTGATGGTCTCCTCCTTGCCCGCCGCCGTGTCGAAACGCCATTGCCCGGCCGTTTTCACCAATGGAATCGGCATCGGCCAGTTATTCGTGCCCACTTCAAACGTGATTTTGTCCTCCCCCTCTTTCACTAGATTGCAGCCCTGCGACAAAGCGGTGGCGAATCTCTGCGCATTGTTGGCGTCCTGCACATCGTCGCCGGTTAAAAGCTCATGGACCTCCGGGCCAAAAATTAACTGCAAGGCCGCTTTATCTTTGGCCGCGGTGGCCGTCTGCAAGGCTTTTTCAGCCTCATCCGGCGAGGCGAACAACCGTTGCGCGGGCACTGTTTGCTGCTGCGGTTGATCCTGCGCCGCGGCCTGAAGTTTCGCCGAGAACACGCCGCCGGTCCCCGCCAACAGGGCGATCGTCAAGACGCCGGCAAAACGAGTGGATTGGTTTGAAAGTTTCATAGGTTCATTAAGTCTGTTTCCGTCCAATGAATTGCGCGGCTTACCGTTTTCTCCCTGGCCCGCCGCCGGCGGGGTGCGCCGCCGCGCGACTTGCAAATCCGCGTTGAGCAAAAGCACGCACGTCGGGCCCCCTGTCGTAGCCGCCGCCGAAAAGATACAGATCAGGCCCTGGCACCACCACCGTGCCGCCGTAACCTCCGTCCACATAACCCACGCATCCCATCACAGCCGTCAGCAGCAGGATCCCCAGCCCAATGTTGATTCGGCCAACCAGATTTTTCTGTTTGAATTTCATGCTCATAAAATATCGTTGTAACTTTTCCGGCACTATGGGGTGTTACCCTACCTGCGCCTATTACGAATTAAATATCTTCCCGATCATGACCTTGCGGGCGGAACGCCAGCCAGAGGCTGGAAATCAGGCCCGCGCCTTTGAGAATGCCTTGCAGCCAGGAGGGTTTTGCGCCAGCGGGCGCGGACTTCTTGCGGCGGAAGGCTGCCAGGCCCGCCAGCAGCGCGGCGGCGGACGCCGCGATCAAACCGATGGATCTGGCGCGGCCGGCAAGCGCGCGAACGTCCGCCGTCAGCGCGGCCATGTCCCCGGCCAGTTGGGCGCGGTTGAGTTCGCTTTCGGCCAGCAAAAGTTGCTTGCGCGATTGGAGCGGGTTCAGGCGAGGATTTTTTCCAAACATGCGCGGTCCTTTCGCAGTTGATCGAGCGAGGCGGGAAGTGTCTGCCAGTCCCGCAGCAGTCTGGCGAGCCGCCGGTAAAGGCAAACCCCGGCTGCTCCGTAAAGGACAGTCAATATCAGGAGGGCGGCCCAATGGGAGCAACCCCAAAACAAAACCACGGCAAGAGCGGTGAGCGTCATGCCGGCGAGCAGGCCCAATGCCGCCGCGCCCAGGGCCAAAAGGAGGGCGCGCAGGAGACGGTCGCGCTCCTCCTGCACTTCCACCGTCAACAGTTCGAGCCGGTTTTCCCCGATGGTCAACAGCCGCCGCGCAAAATCTTTCAAGGACGCGGCCAGTTGCCGGAAGCTGACAGGGGATTCTTCCATAACGAAACTAATCGCGGTTGCGGCAGCACCGGCGGGCCAGGAGATAACCGAGGATCGCCCCGACGCCGACGCCAATGGCGATGGCTTGATAGGGATGCTCATGCACGGCCTCGTCGGCCGCCTTGGCGCCGTTCACCACTTTCTCGCGAGCGCGGTCGCAGATATCCTTGCCGCGGTCCAGCGCGGCGGCGAGACGCTTGCGGGCTTCCGCCACTTTTTCTCCGGCCACGTCGGCGGTGGCGGCCAACAATGCCTGCGCATCTTCGGCCAGTTGGCCCATGTCATTGCTGATTGCTTGTGCTTCTTTGTTCATAATTTGATTTCTGTTTGGTTGAGTTGTTAACCGGGCTGGCGTTACTCATCGCCAACCCGGGCTACCGCACGATAATTTCCGGCGGGCGCACCACGACTACCGGATCGGGCACGATGACTTCCGGCCGCCTTTCGTATCTCGCGTGGTCGCGATAAGGATCGGGCCGGCCGTCTCCGGCAACAACGCATCCGGCCGTGGTGAGGAGGGTGATAACGCCGCATAAGAAAAGGATTTTGTTCATATTGAGTTTATATTGCTTTCTGAAGTGACGTTACACGACGGGCGCGGACTGCGCTATGGGGTATAACCCTACTTCCTCCATCACGGTTTGAACACATTGACGATGACCGGCAGTTCAATTTTGGATTGCGATGCGACCGAGGTCTCAAACGACACATTGCCGCTGACGGTGCTCGCCGGCACATCAGCAAGCCGGGCGATCAACTCATAGGTTTTCCCGGGATCCTTGGGCACCAGTTCCACTTTAATGCCCTTGATTGTGCTTTGCGGATTCTTCACTTCGATCGTCTGGCCGCTGGCCGAGTGAATGGTCACCCGCCGAGTGGTCACCGCCTCCGCGTTCTCCGCCGGCGCCTGGGCCTCGCCGGTGATGCTCCAATACAAGGCTTCCGGGGTGAGGGAAACCTCGCCCATGACCTCGCCGTAAAGGTAAATGCTGGAGACCGGCGTGTTGGTCTCCTCGCCGGCATAGACATGGACATATTCATTGAAGCGGCGCGGCGGACCATCCCGTCGAATGGCCACGCGAATGCGCGCGGTGGCCGCATCCGGCGTGGGGCCCAGCTCCTCTGTCGCCGTGATCCAAGGCTGCGAGGCGTCCAGCCTTGCGATCCGCAGCGGCTTTCCGTCCGTCCGGGTAAGCGCGGTGAATTGGGAGGTGTCATTGACCCCATAAGCCAGGCTGGCGGAAACGGCCAGGGGATTGAGATCGTAGAGGGGCGTGTAATCCACTTTGATGGTGAGCGAGACTTCGGGAGTCAGCGGATCGTTGCACCGGATCGCGATGTGCTTCTCCAAGACAGCTTTGGATAAGCCAAGATTCAAAGTAAAGGGCAGTTCGCCGGCGGCTCCGGGCAGGAGGGTGTCGGGCTTCAACTCGGCGACCGTGCAGCCGCAGGACGGCTTGGGCGGCTCCAACTTGAGGATGGCGTCGCCGGTGTTTTTGATCTTGAAGACGCCGGAGACGGTGGTGACCTGCGAGGTCTTGCCAAAGTCAAAGAGCGTCCGGTCGAACTGAATTTTGGGCGCGCCCTGGGCCTGGGCGGCAACGCATACAACTCCCATCCAGAATGCCCCCGCCAGGAGTGCGGTTGTGTTTCTCATAAGTGCTGGTTCTGTTTTCATAATTGCCGGTGCTTTCTTTTGTCGAAAACCCAGCCGAAGGAACTTTTCTTCGGCTGGGGTAATTGTTCCCAGCGCTGGGATTGTAGCTGGGTTTGTTAAGGCCTTGATATGATCCGATAGAACCGGGTCGGTCGCTCCGCCGCGCCCGGGTCCGTGATGGACAGGCTTGCGCCCGTGCCGACGACCGTTTCCAAGTCGGTCCAGGCCGGATCCGTCAACGCATTCTTATATTGCACCGTGTACGACATCCCGCCCTGGCTGGGGAAGGACAGTCTGAAAAGCCCGCTGGACACGGCCATGGCGGATGCGCGGAACTCCGGCTCGACCACTGCCGGGCCGAGAGGACCGGCGCAATTGGCGGCGGCAGCCACAGTGCGGGCCTGGCAGATGTCCATGCCGCTCGCCGAAACATTGTTAGTCGGGATGAAAGTGACCACACTGTTAGTCGTGTAGGTCGTCGTGGTGTTGGTGATTAAAGTTATCACGGTGTTGGTCGTGTAGGTGGTGACCGAGTTGGTCGTCGAGACGGATCCCGCCGGGCGGAGGTAATAGAACAAATTAGGCCCGTATCCCACGTCGGTGGCGGCAAAAGTCACGGCGTTGAGGAAGTTAGTGCCCAGGCTTATGCGATCTGTGACGTCATCAGTCACGGGGTTAATGGTCCCGATGATGGACCCGGTGCTGGTATGGCGGAGATAGGCGAAAATGCCGGTCCCCCAGGTTGACACGGCCCCGGGCACGAAAACCAAGGCGTCGAAGTTGGTGCCGACGGAGTAGAGATCCGTTTCGACCAGGCCGGGAGTGGGGTTTATGGTCCCGAACATCGAAAGGCCAGTGGTCGCGTCATTGCGGACATAATAGAACATGTTGGCTCCATTCCCCACGTTCGCCGCCGCGAAGGCCAAACCGGTGTACCCTGTTCCGGAGAGGGGCGCCGGGAGATCGCTGTCGGAAGTGGCGCCGGCAGCTTTGATGACCCCGAAGTGGCCAACGCCGCTGTTGTCATGACGGATGTAATAGAAGTTGACCGCCCCATAGCCGACATCAGGAGCCGCGAGAGTCAGCGCATCGTAATTGTTGTAGGAGAGGTTGTATTCGTTCGTGACGAAGCCGGCATAGGGAGAACCAACATAGGTGGGAGAACTAATGGTGGAGATGCTGTCAAAGGTGTCAGCGCCGCTGGCGGGCTGGCGGGTGGAATAAAACAGCGTCGGTCCCCAGTTCTCATTCTGATCGGCATACATCAAAGCATGAAGGTTTGCGGGGATGTTGAAACGATCTGTGAGAGCGCCGCTGACGGGGTCTATGGTTCCGAAAGTGGGTGTTATGGCACTGGTGGTGACGGTGACCGTGTTGTTCGTGACAATGACAGACACCGTATTTGTCGTGATGACGCCGCTGCTGTTGGTCACAATGGCCGAGTTGGTGGTTGGGTTGGAACCTCCCGTGGCGATGTAGCTGCCGCTGAAGGGCGCCGCGGCCCCGGGGACGAGCGTGATGGGGCCAAGCAGCGGGTTGCCGTTGCTCCCCTGGCTGCTGAAGACGAGGACGTTCGTCAAGGTGATGTCGCCGGGGTTGCTGACCAAGCCCCCGAAGACCACAGGACTGCCCGCGGAGACGGGGCCTGGCGGGCATGTCTCCGTGATGCTGATGGCGGGAGTCGAGATGACCGGACAGGTGACCGAAACGGTGTTCGTGAGCGCGATGCCGGTGCTTGAGTCATTGCCGGTGACAGTCAGAGTGTCGCTGCTGTCACAGGCGTTGAGAAGGACTGGGTAATGGCCGCTGAAGTTGGTTCCCGCGCCGGGCGCCAGCGTAATGGGGCCCAGCACCGGGGTGTTAGCCGCCAGTTGGTCGTCCACTACCATGATATTGGTCAGAGTGGTATTGCCCGTATTGGTGACGGTGCCGGTAAAGACCAGCACTCCTCCTGCTACAACCGGCACAGGCGGGCAGGCCTTGGTGACCTCAATTCCGGGCGAGGTCAGAATGGGGCAACTGGAACTGGCGCTGTTCGTCACCGCCACACCGCAAAGGCTCGTGGCGCTGACGGTCGAGGAACTCGTCGCGTAACCGCTGGCGGGGGCGGTGTAACTGCCGGTGAAGTTGGCGGAGACGCCGGGCGCCAGCGTGGCGACCGTGAGCACCGGCGTGGTCCCGCTCTGATTATTCAGCACCACCACGTTGATTAACGTGATAACCCCGCTGTTGCTCACCGTGCCACTGTAAGTGAGCAAACCGTTCGGACTCGCCGGGGTTGGCGGGCAGTCCTGCGTAATCGCAATGGCCGGAATGATGAGGATCGGACAGGTCGTGCTTGCCGCGTTGGTGACGGAGACACCGCAGACGCTCGTGCCGGTGGCGGTCGAGGTGCTCGTGCTGGAGCAATTGGTTGGCGCCGGATAGCTGCCGCTGAAATTGGAGACAGCGCCGGGCGCCAGCGTGGCCGCCGTGAAGACCGGCGTGGCCCCGCTCAGATTATTCAGGACGACCACGTTGGTGAGCATGATATTGCCCGCGTTGCTCACTGTGCCGCTGTAAGTCAACAGCCCGCCGGGAATCGGCGAGGCGACCGGGCAGGCTTGGGTGAGAGCCAGGAGAGGCATGGTGGTGATCGGACAGGCCGTGCTTACCGCGTTGGTGACGGCGGCCCCGCAGATGCTCTCGCCGGTGGCGGTCGAGGTGCTGGTGGCGGAGCAACTGGCCGGCGCCAGATAGCTGCCGGTGAAACTGGAGACGGCGCCGGGCGCCAGCGTGGCGGCCGTGAAGACCGGTGTGGCCCCGCTCAGATTATTCAGGACGACGACGTTGAGGAGCGTGATGTTGCCCGCGTTGCTCACGGTGCCGCTGTAAGTGACCAGGCCGCCGGGAATCGCCGCAATGGCCGGACAATTCTGGGTGAGAGCCAGGAGCGGGGTCGTGGCGACGGGACAACTGGCTGTGTTGGTGAACACGCTGCCATTGCAAATGGCCTGGCCGCTGGCCGCGACCGAAACGGAGCAAATGTTGGACGGAACCGTGTAGGAGCCGAAATAAAACTCCATTTCGCCCGGAGCCAGGTCAATCGGCCCCAGCACCGGCATATTGGTTCCCTCGGGGCCGAACACAAAGACGTTCGTCAAGACGGCGTCGCCCGTGTTGGTGACGAAGCCGCTGAAGGCATAAACGCTGCCCATGGGGATTGGGTTGGGCGGGCAGTCCGGCACCACCGCGATGCCCGGCGTGTAGAGCAAAGGACAGACTTCCGTGGCCGTGGCGGTCACATTGCTCCCCGTGCAATGGTCCTGGCCGGTGACGGTGAGGGTGTCAAAAATGAGGCAGCAGCAAGCAGGCGCGGTGTAGCTGTTGGTAAAGTTGACGGAAACACCGGGCGCCAGAGTGATGGGGCCGAGGACCGGCGTGTTGTTGCTCGGCTCATCGTCCGTCACAACGACATTGATCAGGGTGACCTTTCCGGAGTTGCTCACCGAGCCGGTGTAGGTATAAAGACCGCCGCGCACGGTGGGCATGGGCGGACAGTTCTTGGTGATGGCGATGCCGGGAGGAGGAGTCATCACCGGGCAGGCCGCCGTCACGCTGTCAACCACCGGGAGCAGGGTGCAGACATTCAAACCGCTGGCCGTGACCGTGTCCGCTCCGCAGAAATCCGGCGGAACAATGTAGGAGGCGGTGTAGGTGTGCCATTCGCCGGGCGCCATATCAATGGGCCCCAGCAACCAAGTCGCGGGGTACTGGCTGTTCACCACGGTCACATTGACCAGGGTGATGTTGCCGGCGTTGCTGACAATGCCGCTGTAGGTCAGGAGGTCGCCTGGCACCAGAAGACCCGGCGCGCAAATCTTGGTGACCACGATCTGAGGCAGCGTCAGCACCGTGCAAGTGGCTGTGGCGGTGTCGGTGACTGTGACCCCGGCGCAGTCCTGGCCGCTCGCATCGAGGGTGCTCCAAACCACACAACAGTCCAGGGGCACGGTGTAGCTGCCCGTGAAGCTCGCCGTGGCGCCGGGCGGCAGCGCGGCCAGGGTGAAGACCACCGTGTTGGAGGCGGGCCGATTGTCCACCACCACGATGTTGGTCAGCGTGATGTTGCCTGCATTGCTGACGGTGCCGCTGTAGGTCAGGAGGCCGCCCTGCAACACCTCGGCGTTGGGACAAGTTTGGGTCACCACGATGGCCGGCGCGGTCAGAATCGGACAGGTCGCGCTGGCCGTGTTTGTAACGGCGAAACCGCAGGTGCTCCGGCCGGTGGCGGTCAAGGTGCTCGCGCTGGAGCAATTGTCCGGCGCCAGATAGCTGCCGGTGAAACTGGAGACGGCGCCGGGCGCCATGGTGGCCGCCGTGAAGACCGGCGTGGCCCCGCTCAGATTATTCAGGACGACCACGTTGGTTAACGTGACGTTGCCCGCGTTGCTCACGGTGCCGCTGTAAATGAGCGGGCCGCCGGGAATCGCCGGATTGACCGGGCAGGCCTCGGTGACAACCAGGAGAGGTGTCGTGCCGATCGGACAGGTCATGGTCACCGCGTTGGTGACGGAGATTCCGCAGATGCTCGTGCCGGTGGCGGTCGAGGTGCTCGTGGAGGAGCAATTGGTCGGCGCCAGATAGCTGCCGGTGAAATTGGCGGCGGCGCCGGGCGCCATGGCGGACGCGGTGAAGACCGGCGTGGTCCCGCTCAGATTATTCAGGACGACCACGTTGGTCAGCTCGATGTTGCCCGCGTTGCTCACCATGCCGCTGTAAGTCAGCACGCCGCCCGGATTGGCCGGATTGGCCGGACAGTTTTGGGTGATGACGAGAACCGGTGTCGTGGTAATTGGACAAGTGGTGCTCGCCGCGTTGGTGACGGCGACCCCGCAGATACTCTCGCCGGTGGCGGTCGAGGTGCTCGTGCTGGAGCAATTGGCCGGCGCCTGATAGCTGCCGGTGAAATTGGCGGCGGCGCCGGGCGCCAGCGTGGCGGCGGTGAAGACGGGCATAGGCCCGCTCTGATTGTTGAGGACCACCACGTTGGTAAGCATGACATTGCCCGCGTTGCTCACCGTGCCGCTGTAAGTCACCAGCCCGCCCGGGGCCGGCGCATTGGCGGAACAGTTCTGGGTGACCGCGAGAAGCGGCGTCGTGGAGATCGGACAGGTCGCGCTGACGGTGTTGGTGACGGCGACGCCGCAGGTGCTCCGGCCGGTGGCGGTCGAAGTGCTGGTGGAGTAGCAACTGGCCGGCGCAAGGTAACTGCCGGTGAAATTGGAGACGGCGCCAGGCGCCATGGCGGCGGCTGTGAAGACCGGGGTGGTCCCGCTGAGATTATTCAGGACGACCACGTTCGTGATGGTGATGTTGCCCGCATTGCTCACCGTGCCGCTGTAGGTGAGCGGGCCGCCGGGAATCGCCGGATTGACCGGGCAGTTTTGGGTGAGAGCCAGGAGCGGCGCCGTGCCGACCGGGCAGGTCACGGTGACCGCGTTGGCAACGGCGATACCGCAGATGCTCTCGCCGGTGGCGGTCGAGGTGCTGGTGGAGGAGCAATTGGTCGGGGCCAGATAGCTGCCGCTGAAACTGGAGACGGCGCCGGGCGCCAGCGCGGCCGCGGTGAAGACCGGCGTGGCTCCGCTCTGATTATTCAGGACGACCACATTGGTGAGCGTGACGTTGCCCGCGTTGCTGACGGTGCCGCTGTAAGTGAGCAGGCCGCCGGGAACCGCCGGATTGACCGGGCAGTTCTGGGTGATGGCGATGCCTGGAATGGTGAGAATCGGACAAGTGACCGAGACGGTGTTCGTGACCTTGGCTCCGTTGCTGTTGTCATTGGCAGTGACAGTCAGGGTGTCGGAGCTGGCACAGGCGTTCAAAGGGACAATGTAACTGCCGCTGAAGTTGGTTCCCTTGCCGACCGCCAGCGTAATGGGGCCCAGCACCCGGGTGTTGGCCGCCGGCTGGTTGTCAACCACAAAGACATTGGTCAGAATGATGTTGCCCGTATTGGTGACGGTGCCCGTAAAGACCAGGGTTCCCCCCGGTGTGACCGGCTGGGGCGGACAGGACTTGGTGACCGCAATTCCGGGCGAGGTCGTGATGGGGCAGCTCGAACTGGCGCTGTTCGACACCGCCTCATTGCAAATGCTTGTGGCGCGCACGGTCGAGGTGCTGATCGCGTAACCGCTGGCGGGCGCATGATAACTGCCGGTGTAATTGGAGACGGCGCCGGGCGCCAGCGTGGCCGCGGTGAAGACCGGCGTGGTTCCGCTCTGATTATTCAGGACCACCACGTTGGTGAGCATAATGTTGCCGGGGTTGCTCACCGTGCCGCGATAGGTGAGCAGGCCGCCCGGACTCACCGGCGCCGCCGGGCAGTTCAGGGTGATGGCGATGCTCGGAATCGTGATAATCGGACAGGTCTCGGTCACCGCGTTGGCGACGACGACCCCGCAGATGCTTTCGCCGGTGGCGGTCGAGGTGCTGATGGAGGAGCAGTTGGTCGGCGCCACATAGCTGCCGGTGAAATTGGCGGAGGCGCCCGGCGCCAGCGTGGCGGCCGTGAAGACCGGCGTGGATCCGCTCAGATTATTCATGACCACCACGTTGGTCAAGGTGATGTTGCCGGGGTTGCTCACGGTGCCTGTGTAAGTGAGCAGGTTTCCGGCAATTGGCGGAATGACCGGGCAGTTTTGGGTGACAGCGATGAGCGGCGTCGTGGTGATCGGACAGGCCGTGCTCACGGCGTTGGTGACGGCGACACCGCAGATGCTTTCTCCGGTGGCGGTCGAGGTGCTGGTGGAGGAGCAATTGGCCGGCGCCAGATAGCTGCCGGTGAAATTGGCGGCGGCGCCCGGCGCCATCGCGGCCGCGGTGAAGACCGGCGTGGCCCCGCTGAGATTATTCATGACAACGACATTGGTGAGCGTGATGTTGCCCGCATTGCTCACCGTGCCGCCATAGGTGAGCAGGCCGCCCGGACTCACCGCATTGGCCGGGCAGTTTTGGGTGACAACGATCTGCGGTGTCGTGCCGATCGGACACGTCACAGTCACCGCGTTGGTGACGGCGACACCGCAGATGCTCTCGCCGGTGGCGGTCGAGGTGCTGGCGGAAGCGCAATTGGCCGGCGCCAGGTAGCTGCCGGTGAAACTGGCGCCGGCGCCGGGCGCCAGCGTGGCCGCGGTGAAGACCGGCGTGGCTCCGCTCTGATTATTCAGGACAACGACGTTGGTGAGCATGATGTTGCCCGCGTTGCTCACCGTGCCGCTATAAGTCAGCAGGCCGCCTGGAGCCGGCGCATTGGCGGGACAGGTTTGGGTGACAACGAGAAGCGGCGTTGTGGCGATCGGACAGGTCGTGCTCGCCGCGTTGGTGACAGCGACGCCGCAGACGCTTGTGCCGGTGGCGGTCGAGGTGCTCGTGGCGAAGCAAGCGGCCGGCGCTACATAGCTGCCGGTGAAAATGGCGCCGGCGCCCGGCGACAGCGTGGCGGCGGTGAAGACCGGCGCGGCCCCGCTGAGGTTATTCAGGACGACCACATTGGTGAGCGTAATGTTGCCCGCGTTCCTGATCGTGCCGCTGTAAGTGACCAAGCCGCCCGGAATCGCCGCAGTGGCCGGACAGATTTGGGTGACAATGAGAATCGGCGTCGTAGTGATCGGACAGGTCGCGCTCGCCGTGTTGGTGACGGCGACGCCGCAGATGCTCCGGGCGGTGGCGGTGGAGGCGCTGGTGGAGGAGCAATTGGTCGGCGCCAGATAGCTGCCGGTGAAACTGGAGACGGCGCCGGGCGCCATCGTGGCGGCCGTGAAGACCGGCGTGGCCCCGCTGAGATTGTTGAGGACAACCACGTTGGTGAGCGTGATGTTGCCCGCATTGCTCACCGTGCCGCTGTAGGTCAACAGCCCGCCGGGAACCGGCGGATTGACCGGACAGTTTTGAGTGATCGCGATGAGCGGCGTGGTAACAATCGGACAAGTCGCACTGACAGAATTGCTCACGGCCACGCCGCAGACACTCGCCGCGCTGGCCGTCAGCGTGTCGGCCACGGAGCAACTCGCCGGCGCCGTGTAACTGGCGGTGAAATCGGAGACGGCGCCCGGCGCCAGGGAAGCCAGTGTGAACACGGTCGTGTGGGGAGCCGGTTGATTGTTGACCACCACGATGTTGGTCAAGGTCACATTGCCGGTGTTGCTGACGCTGCCTGAAAAAGTGAGCAACTGGCCTGGCGAGACCGGCGCGGCGGGACACGATTTGGTCACTGCTATCCCCGGAGTCAAAGTGTTCTGACAGTTGATGGTGGCGGAATTGGTCAGCCATATCGGCGTGGACGTGAACTCGTCGGAGGCGATGACGGTCAGGATGGCCTGATTCGGCCCGCAGGGATTCATCGGCACCCAACTTCCGCTAAACGAGGCGGCCTGGCCGGGGGCGAGGTTGGTGGGAAAAAACACCGTGAAGATTTGGTTATTGTCGAAGTTTGTGACCGTCAAGTTAACGAGCGTGTCATTGCCGCAATTGGTGACCGTGCCGGTGAAAGTGATCGCGCCAAATTGGCCCACACCGCCGACGCATTGCGCGGCAAGATGGACGCAGGGGATATTCACCTCGGTGTTGACCTCCTGGGAACTGCCGCCGATGCCGTTGACTATGTTTTGATGAATGATCCCGGTGTCCGTCGCGCTGGCCAGCAAGGTTCCGTTCGGTTGGATGTCCTGGGCGCGGACAACATAGCTGACCACATCCGCGTAATAATCCGCCTCCCCTTGAGTCAGCTCGGTGCGCACCAATGTGATGTAGTTGGTCTTGAGGTCCGGCGTGACGATCCACGCCTGAATGGAGCTGGCATCGCAGGCGATGCGTCCGCTATTCGGGACCCCGTTGAACACATTGGCGCTGTAATAAAGCGTATCGCCGATGTGAACATCCGGAATGCTGGTATAAAGGCTGATCTCCAAGGCGCTCCCGGCG
>Ga0326728_10010086_pt1 | contig 22296 bp, 17 predicted proteins | sample MB3enrmetagenome_FD_207602 | JGI IMG/M metagenome (GOLD analysis project Ga0326728, IMG submission 207602) | Lab enriched peat soil microbial communities from McLean, Ithaca, NY, United States - MB31MN | ecosystem: Environmental > Terrestrial > Soil > Wetlands > Peat | place: USA: New York... | reverse complement strand
ACCGGCTCCATGAACATTGCCCTCAAGCCGCTGGCGGACCGCAAGGTGAGTGCCGCCCAGATCATCGATCGCCTGCGACCCAAATTGAACCGCGTGCAGGGTGCTTCCGCCTTCCTCCAACCCGTGCAGGATCTCCGCATCGGCGGCCGGGGTGGTAATGCCATGTACCAGTACACCATCCAAACCGACACGGTACAGGATCTTTCCAAGTGGGCGCCGATCCTACAGAGTGCGATGAAGCGCCTGCCCGGGCTTCAGGACGTGAGCTCCGACCAGCAGAATGGCGGTCTGGATGAGTTGATGAACTACGATCGCGTCACGGCGGCGAAGCTCGGCCTTACCGCCAAGTCGCTGGACTCGGCGTTGTACGGCGCCTTCGGCCAGTCGCAAGTGTCCATCATCTACACCCAGCTCAATCAGTATTACGTGGTGCTGGAACTTGCGCCCCAGTGGTGGCAAAGCCCGGAAGGATTGAAAGACATCTATCTCCTCTCGTCGGCCGGCAACAACATTCCGTTGGCAACCGTGGCCAACGGCCATCCCAACACCACACCCCTGGCCGTCAACCATACGGGTTTATTCCCCTCGGTCACCGTTTCCTTTAACCTCGCGGCGGGTAAGTCGTTGAGCGATGCCACATCGAGCATCACCCAGATGCAAACGCGGCTCGGCGCGCCTTCCTCGCTGCAAGGGTTTTTTGCCGGCACGCTGCTGGCGTACCAGCAGTCCCTGGGCACCGAGCCCTTGCTGGTTGTGACGGCTCTGCTGGCGGTGTACATCGTTCTCGGAATTCTGTATGAAAGCCTGGTCCATCCCCTGACCATCATTTCCTCCCTGCCCTCGGCGAGCGTGGGCGCCATGCTGGCCTTGATGCTCTTTAAGGTGGATCTGAACATTATCTCCATCATCGGCATTGTGCTGCTCATCGGAATCGTAAAAAAGAATGCCATCATGATGATCGATTTCGCTCTGGAGGCAGAGCGCGTGGGGGGGAAGCGCCCTATCGAAGCGATTACGGAAGCCTGCCTATTGCGCTTCCGTCCGATCCTGATGACGACCATGGCGGCGCTATTGGGCGCTCTGCCGTTGGCGCTGGGGACGGGCACGGGGTATGAACTCCGCCGGCCCCTGGGCATCACCATTGTGGGGGGTCTGGTCTTGAGCCAGATGCTTACCCTCTATACCACGCCGGTCGTCTATTTAACGTTCGACCGGCTGCGGCTACGGATGCAGGGACGGCAGCAGCCCATCTTTAGCCGTGGGGCGGGCAGGCCATAGGCTGTCTAAATTCGCTGTTACGGGTCCAATTTGACGGATTAAGTCACTTGTTTTCAATTTGATATCAGCCAAGGCGGCAAAGAGGTCCCAGATGCAGAAGCTTGAGGGTCATGTTAACGGAAGAAGTTACCGAGGGCCAAAGAATCATCCCAAAGGCTGGAAAAGCAACAATTTGACGCCGCGCTGCGGACTCGGGCGTGAGCGGGCATTCTCGGGCATCTTTGGACAAACCATAGTGCCGGGGCACGGAAGACCCAATTTGGATAAACCCGGGCAAACCGCCTTTCTACATCGAGGTCAGTGTGTGCATATGTTAAAGACTATATTTCATCGCAGAGCCGCAATCTGTTTCGCCTTGACCGCTTGCTTTCTGGCCGGGTGCAATGTCGGGCCGAAGTATCACACCCCTCCCGCGAATCCTCCCACCGCCTACAAGGAGCTTACTCCGGACGACTACAAAAACACGGACGGTTGGAAGATGGCGCAGCCAAAGGATGATGCCCTTCGCGGTAAATGGTGGGAGATTTTTGGCGATCCTCAATTGAATGCGCTGGAAGAGAAGGTTGTTGTTTCAAACCAAAACATCGCCGCTGCCACGGCAAACTTCTTTGCTGCGCGCGCCATGGTGAAGGAAGCTCGATCCCAGCTTTTCCCTACGGCCGCGACCAACCCAGCCATTACCGCGCAACGGCCGTCGGCTACAGTCTCCGGTGGCAAAGCGGGAGGATCCAAATCTCCCGCGACGACAACATTTACGGAATACACATTCCCGTTTGATGCCACTTGGGAGCCGGACTTGTTTGGCCGAATCCGGAATACCATCAAATCGGCGGCTTACGGAGCACAGGTCAGCGCAGCGGATCTCGAGAGTATCCGCCTCACTGTCCAGACTGATGTTGCTGTGGATTACTTTCAACTTCGCGGCGAGGATGCGCTAAAGCAGTTACTGGATTCAACGGTGGCTACTTATCAAAAGTCTCTCGATCTGACGAAGGCCTTGTACGAGACCGGCATCGGAACGGACGAAGCCGTGGCGGAAGCCGAGACTCAACTTGAAGCCACCCAAGCACAGGATGCCGCCCTAGGAATCCAACGGGCGCAGTTTGAACATGCCATCGCCACTCTGACTGGCCAACCGGCGCCGACGTTTTCAATTCCCATCGAGCCGCTCACCTCAACCCCACCGGCCATTCCCATCGGCGTTCCGTCCCAGCTTCTCGAGCGCCGCCCCGATATCGCCGCAGCCGAGCGCCTGGTGGCTCAGGCCAACGCCCAGATTGGAATTGCGAGGGCCGCATACTTTCCGACGCTTACGCTAAGCGCCGCCGCAGGACTCGAAAGCACTTCCATTGCCAGTTGGTTCACATGGCCGAGCCGCTTTTTCTCGGTGGGCCCGGCGGCGGCGGAAACCATCTTTGACGCTGGGTTGCGCCGCGCCACGATGGAGCAGTTCCGCGCCCAGTACGACGAGACCGTGGCCAACTATCGCCAGACGGTTCTCATCGCATTTCAACAGGTGGAAGATAACCTTGCGTCGTTGCGCATTCTGTCAGTGGAGATTCAACATCAAGACACGGCGGTCAAATCGGCGGAAAAAACCCTTGCCATCGCCCAGGATCGCTACAAATTGGGAATCGATCCCTACCTGAATGTGCTTACCGCGCAAACCGCATTGCTATCCAATCAGGAAACGGCAGTCAATCTTCGAATTCAGCAGATGACAGCCAGCGGAGGCTTAATCGAGGCGCTCGGTGGAGGTTGGAACGCCTCCGATCTCCCAACGCCTGCCCAACTGATCCGCAAAGTTCCATAAAGCTCAAACCTAACGTCCCATGGCTCCGCAGCTATGGAGGTCGCATCGATCCCAGCCCTGCCGCATTTGTGCCTGTGGGAGATGGCTCACTCACATGTAAGCTATTGGAGGTGAATGGCGTCCCCGACGGGATTTGAACCCGTGTTACCGCCGTGAAAGGGCGGTGTCCTAGGCCGGGCTAGACGACGGGGACGTGGCGGGTGATTTGTTCATCAACTTAGCGAATTCGCAGCGTCTTCTTGGGGCGGGCTTCACCGAGATTCGCTCAGCAGGATCCCAGCGACAACACGCATCCTTTCCATGCTAGCAGTGGCACTTTCCTACTGTCAAATACTCTTCTCGAAGGAATTTCGCACCGAGGGTACGGACACAAGGCACAGAGACCACGGAGAGGCCCCGACATCCTCTCCGCGCCCTCTAGGTTCGAATAGCTCGCTTCTTCCGTCGATAGTACGCTCCGTGAACTCCGTGTGAAATGCTCTTAAGCCTGCCCTTCGCTATTCGTTTTCATGAATAATCCTGGCTGGGAGCATCCATACGTGGGTAGAAATCCGGGCTAATCCTCAGCCGGAAGTGGCCCAAAGCCCAGGTCACTTTGCTTCGGTTCGGGAGCCGCCGTTGGCGGCAACGCGATTGCCGCCAGTTGCGGGTAATGCTCGCACAAGCTTTCCGGCACGGGCACGGGCGGGCCGCGCAAAATGCTGATCATTTGTAGAGCGTTGACGACGGCTTTTCCCTGATAGTGATTGTTGGTGATAACGAAAACCACCTCGGCGGTGCGCGCGATGTCGGCGACCCGCTCGGCCCAGGGCTTCAAATCCTCGATGCTGTAAAGATAGTTGTAGCGCTCCTCGGGATGCTCGTTCGCGGTAAACCAGTGTTCGTAATTGCGCCCGTGCAGCCGCACGTAGCCCACCGGCATGGTGACGTGTTCGCTGGGCCCGAGGGAGCGGCCAATAACCGGCTGGTCGATGTTGCAAAACCCCACGCCCTGGGCGCGCAGCCAGTCAAATATCTCCGGCTGGTTCCACGAACTGTGCCGCACCTCGACCACCAGCGGGTATTCCATGAATTGCATGAAGAGCCCGCTCATGTATTCATGATTCTCCCGCGTGTTCTTGAACGACCAGGGAAACTGCAGAAGCAGAGCCCCCAGCCGGCCGGCGCCCACCAGCGGCTGGAACCCCTGCTTGCAGGCCTTCTCATCCTGAAGGCTGGCGCTGCGCTCGTGTGTGAAGCGCTTCCAAAGCTTGGCCGTGAATCGAAACGAAGGATTGCCCTGAACCTTCTCCACCCACGACTCCGCCACTTCTGCGCGCAAAGGATTGTAAAAGGAAGTGTTGATCTCGATGGTGTCAAAGTACTGCGCCAGGTAAGCCGCCTCGTGGAAGCCGCGCGGCTTGCTGCGAGGATAGACAATGCCCTCCCAGTCGGCATAGGACCAACCGGCGGGGCCCACCAGGATTTTGCCGGTAGAAGGCTTTCGCATTATATTCGCCTTTTGTTCGCCTTCAGAATATCCTGGCGCCAATTCGTTGTCAAGAGGAGTTTCCCAGATATGGGGTTCTCGAGATGTCTCGGGGGCCACGGGGACCTCTGGAACAGGGAGGGAAGCCCCCCCGGACCATTTTCATCCCCCATGGGGAGCCGGATGCTGATGGGCGTCTGCTCGGAAAGGGGGGGCTTTCCGTGGCGGAGTTTGGTCCAGGCAAGCCTGCCGCCGTCCCGTCAAAACGCCGCCCACATATCCCTTCCTTTTACAAGTTTTTCATCCGACAATTGCGCTCTGCGCGGTGTCAGGATAGAATCGCCATTCGCGATTGATTCTTCTTCGAGGAAGGATTTCATGACGGAGTGGAGCGGTCCGCTGAAGATTCGTCCCGCGCGCATTGATGATGCCAAAGAAATTGCCCGCATTTACAACCAGGGCGTGCAAGACCGGGCGGCGACTTTTGAAAATTCCTTCGTGTCGCCGGAAGAACGCTACTTGTGGCTGGCGGCGCGGCCCGACAAATTCCCGGTGCTGGTAGCGGAGGTCAAGCACACGCTGATGGGTTGGTCGGCGCTCAACCCCTATAGCCCGCGCCACTGCTACGACGGGATTGCGGAGCTGTCCATTTACATCGAGCGCAGCCTGCGCGGCCATGGTGTGGCGCAGGAATTGATGAAGGCTATGCAAAACGTCGCGCAAGAGAAGGGTTTCTACAAAATCATCGGGCGCATCATGGCCGTGAACGAGGGCGCGCGCAAACTTTGCCAATTGACCGGCTGGAAGGAAGTGGGAGTACACGAGAAGCACGGTAAGTTGGGAGGTGAGTGGCACGACCTCGTGCTGGTGGAGTTCATGATTCCGGACAATCTCAAATAAGTACGTCCCACTGGGCCAGAGAACACGATTCCCAGGTCGAAAAAAGCCTGCCGTCACCGCCCGGAAATCGGGCGAGTGCCCGTTGCTTTCAAACCTCGCCGTACCAATACATCAGCAGAGAGCAATATCGCGAAGAGTCCTGTACAATTGAAAGCGAGTGGAAATCTGAGTCTGCGCATGAAGGGTGTGAAGCAGTGGCTGCGCATGGGCCTGCTGGCCGCGATGGCGGCGGGGGGTTGGTGTGCGTTGAGCCCGCTCGCGCCGCCGCAGACATTTTCGGCGAAGACCACCGCAGCGCCCAGCGCGCCGGAAAGGCGTGAGTACACCATGCTTTTCACCGGCGACGTGATGCTTTCTCGCTCGGTGGGCTCGCGCATGGCGGCGCAAAAGGATTGGTCGCTTCCCTTCCATCTCATCGTGGATGCGCTGCGCAACGCTGACCTGCGCTACTGCAATCTGGAGTGCCCTATCTCCGATCGTGGCCGCAATCTGCACCATCTTTATTCTTTTCGCGCCGATCCACAAGCGATCGAGGGGCTGAAATCCGCAGGATTCAACGTGGCCTCGCAGGCAAACAATCACACTTACGACTGGGGAACAGAGGCCCTGGTTGACAGTTTGGATCGATTGCGTGAGGCGGGCATACAGCCCGTGGGCGCTGGGCAAAACGCTATGGCCGCGCATTACCCGCTGCTGGTTCACGTGGGCAGCCTGCGCATCGCCTTCCTTGCCTATGTGGACATTGACCCCAAGGAAGCGGCGGCGGGCGTGGATCGCCCGGGTGTAGCGTGGCTGGATCCCGCGCAGGCGCTGGCGGACATCCGCTTAGCGCGCCCCCTGGCGGACGTGGTGATTGTGTGCCCGCATTGGGGTGTGGAATACGCTTTGAAGCCGACGCGCGACCAAGTACAGCTTGCTCACCAGATGATCGAGGCCGGGGCGGACATCATTGTGGGCAGCCACCCTCATGTAGTCCAACCGCTCGAGGAATACCACGACCATTGGATTGCCTACAGCCTCGGCAACTTTGTTTTCGACCAGCACGATCCCGCCACCCATCGCGGCCTCATGCTGCGAGTCACGGTGCGAGACAGGCAGATCGCCGAGGTTCTTCCCATCAACATCAATATCAATTCCAGCTTTCAGGCCGCTCTCGCCCCGGCGACTGAGCCTCCTCCCCGGCCGATCATGGCCGCGCGGAGTCCCGGCTCACTCCATACGAACGAATGAGCAGGATTCGTTTGAGGTGACCTATTTCCTCTCGTTCTGCTGGACCGATTCTCAAGACCCTGGTGTTTGTCATCTTTGTGCCCGGAACCGTGCTCCTGTTGGTTCCCTATCTGCTGCTGGCAAAGGACGTGCCCCGGCCTGGGGGCTTGGTGAACTGGTTGGCGCTCGCACCATGCACCTTAGGCGCGGCGATCCTTTTGAGATGCGCTTGGGACTTTGCCGTGGTGGGACTCGGAACGCCCGCCCCCCTCGATCCGACAGAATCCCTGGTGGTGAACGGGCTTTACCGCTTCGTCCGCAATCCGATGTATGTGGGAGTTGCCTTGGCGCTCTTCAGTGAAGCGCTGCTTTTCAGTTCCCTGAGGCTTTTGGAGTATGCGCTCCTGGTGGGGATCGGCATTCACCTGTTCGTGTTGGCCTACGAAGAGCCCACGCTGAAAAAGCAGTTTGGCGCTTCCTATCAAGCCTACTGCCAAGCCGTACCCCGTTGGATCCCTCGACTCACGCCCTGGTCGCGCGAGAAGTGAGGATTCGGACCAATGAGTTCGCGTAATTCTCGCTCCTTGCGAACTCTTCGAATGTCTGATTACCCTGCGTCCAGCGAGCAAAACGGGCACATTTGCTTCCCGCGATGCTATCGAGAAACTCCTTCGGGATTCCAACCTTCCGAAGTCAGTGGCCGTCGCCTTATTTGGCACTCGTCGTGTGGCGCCGGAAGTATTCCGAAGGGGGTAAAATCAGAACGCCATGGATGCGCCGGCCAAAGTACGCACCGAAATGCTGCTTGTCGCCGGTCAGCAAGTGCGTTGCTCCTGCCCGTATAGAGGCCAGAATGATTGGCCGGTCCTTTTCCGGGAGTTCAATTTCCAAGGGGGATGTTGCCTGCGGGAATAGAGTAAGCACCTGAACGGACTGCAAAAGAAACCGCAGCCTCTTCCTGGATGTCTCGCCGAAAAGGTTCCTTCTTGCTTCTTCCGCTGCATACTCGGAAGTTATCAGTTCCACGTCCTCCATTTGCCATAGCTGGTGTAGGCCTGTTTGCGCGCGGTAGGCAGCGGAAAACAGCACGTTGGCATCCAAAAAGATTTTGTCCACGGGTGGGCTCAGAAGCGTTTGGCGCGGCGTCGCGCCTGTTGGTGGTGAGGGACCTTGGAGGGGTCCACTCCCATTCTTCGCACTTCCTTGAGGGCAGCTTGGTAATCCTTTGCGTCGATGGCGTTCGAGAGCAGAAACTCCGCCTTACGTTCCGGTGAGTAGATCTCAAGTGGCAAAGCAACGGCGGGACGAATTAGAATTCCGTCCCCACGTTCTTCCGCCACCACTAACGACCCTTGCACGATGCCGAATCTGCGCCGCAAACGCGACGGAACGACGATCGCACCACGCTTTCCAACTTTGCTCGTTTCCAAGATCACTCCCGCATTGCCCAATAGTCTGAATGTCGGGCAAATCCCATTCTAGGTGATGAATGGTTCGCATACAAGCGAAATGACCGCAAATCAAAGAGCAAAGCGCAATCGGGTGACGGCCCTACCGTTTTCCAACCTTTTCCAGTTCCGCGCCGGTTGCTGCCGCCACATCTGCGTGCAGCGAATTGCCGTGTGAATCCATGGTCACAATGGCGGGGAAGTTGCGCGCTTCATAGACCCACATGGCCTCGGGAACGCCAAGTTCCTCCAGCAGATAGACGCCGTGGACCTTGGGCAGGCAGCGCGCGTAAAATTGCGCGGCCCCGCCGATGGCGTGGAGGTACACCGCGCCGTATTCCTTCAGCGCCGCGCTCGTCTTGGCCCCCATACCCCCTTTGCCCATCACCGCCCGCAAACCAAAGCGGCGAATGATGTCCGCTTCGTAAGGTTCCTCTCGGATGCTGGTAGTAGGGCCGGCAGCCATGGTCCGCCAATGGTCATTCTCTTTGAGCATCACCGGGCCGCAGTGATAGAGGATCGCCCCGCGCATGTCATAGGGCGAATCGTGGTGCAGCAGGTAGTGATGTGCGGCATCGCGCCCAGTGACCATGGGGCCGTTGATCAGCACGACGTCGCCGACTTTCAAGGCGCGGACCTTCTCCTCACTGAGCGGGGGCTCAAGGCGCACCTCGCGGCCCGATAACTGGAAGCCCATACCCGTTGAGATCAGGCGTTCGACGGGCCGGCTGGGGTCGCGATACAGCCACTGGGTGATGGCGCCGCTCTCCGCCTCGAGCAGAACTCCCAAGCGGCGAAACGCCCAGCAATCGTAGGCAACCGTTACAAAGAAGCTGGCAGGGAGCCGGTTTGTCGCCGTGACCTTGCACCCAATAAGTGAATTCGATCCGCCAAAACCCATGGCGCCGACTCCCAGCTTGTTGGCCTGCTCCATGATTTCCTGTTCGAGCTTGGCCAGTAACGGGTCGGGATTCGTATCGTCCAATGTCCGGAATAGTTGTTGCTTGGCAAGATGATAACCACCTGCGCGATCACTGCCGATGCAGACGCCGATGGCCCCGGGCGCGCAACCCTGCCCTTGTGCCTGCCATACAGCGTGCAGCAGGCATTTTTTGACGCCATCCAGGTCACGGTCGGCGCGGCCCAGATGCTCAAGCTGGCAGGGCACGGAATACTGAATATTTTTGTTTTCGCAACCCCCGCCCTTGAGGATCAGGCGAACCTCCACCTCGGGCCTTTCCCATTGCTCGAAGTGGAAAATGGGCATATCGGGGCCGAGATTGTTGCCGCTGTTCTTGCCGGTGATCGAGTCCACGGAATTGGGCCGCAGTTTGCCGCGCTTGGTGGCCTCCGCGACGGCTTCCAGAGTCATTTTCCGGATAGCAATTTGGTTCACGCCGACGGGAGTTCTTATCTCGAAGGTGGGCATGCCCGTGTCCTGGCAAATTGCCCCCTCGTCCTTATAGGCCATGTCAATGTTCTCGCCGATGATGGCCAGAGCTTGCCCGGACTGCGTCTGGGGATTCTCGGTGCGGAGCGCCCAGGCCATAGCCTTGCGCACATCCGGCGGCAGGTTGGTGGAAGTTTGGATGATCAGTTCGAGCATGCTTTCTTTGAGGAATTGCATAAACACCTCCGGAGATGAACCGGGAGGCTCCGCCGCACCAGCCTCGCCACTATGGAATTATAACCCTCCTGCCGCTAGACAAAGGGGTGCTTGATGACAGGCCGCAAACCGAATCGCTGCCCAAGTTCATTCTTCAAAATCTCAAAGGCTTGCTGGGGAGAATCGGCAAAGCGGATCAGCTTCAAATCCTCGCTGCTGATGGTCCCCGCCTCGAGCAGCCAACCAAAGTTGATAGCCTGTTTCCAATACTTCGAGCCGTAGAGAAGGATGGTCACACGATGCCCCATTTTGTGGGTCTGGATGAGGGTGAGAAACTCGAACATTTCATCCATGGTTCCAAAGCCGCCGGGAAAGACGATCAGCGCTTGGGCGGGTTGCGCGAACCAGAGTTTGCGCATGAAGAAGTAGCGGAACAACATGCTGAGTTCAGGGGGAATGTAGGGGTTGGGTTTTTGCTCCATGGGCAATTTGATATTGAGCCCGATGGATTTGCCGCCGGCTTCGCTGGCCCCGCGATTGGCGGCTTCCATAATGCCGGGCCCTCCTCCCGAGCAGACCATCAAAAAGCGGGGAGTCCTGCTCAGTTTCATCGCCCATGCCGTAATCAGGCGCGACAGTTCACGCGCCTCCTCGTAATAGCGCGACATATGAACACCCATGCGGGCGCGCTTGATTTCGGCTTGCAGTCCCGCCGCGGGAGTTTGCTTGCTGCGAAGCTCCACTTCTCGCAGCTCCTGAACGGCGGCCTCCCGAGGGAGAATTCGCGCCGAGCCGAAAAAGACCACGGTGTGCTGCGCGCCGGCTTTTCGCAAGTGCGCCTGCGGGTCAAAGTATTCGGATATAATTCGCAGAGCGCGCGCGTCTGCGCTTTCCAGGAAGCGGAGATTGCGGTAGGCAAGTTGCGGCATCTGCTGGTCGGGTTTGTTTCCATTCGCCATGGATTCCTCCCTTCGATGAGTCAACACCTGGATGATTGCGGAAAAACCCTGCCGGGAAATGTGGCGGCGACTTCACCTCGTCACCATCCCGGAGGTTTCGACGCCGGCATGGCGGCACCCTGGCCAAATCAAGACCCGTCCCACTAGCGCCGGCCTTTCCGCAACCTGATAGAGAATATCAGACCGGGTATCACTCCCACCGCAAATTCCTGCGGGGAAGAAAAGCGCCAGAAGATTCCGGTTGACCTGCATGGGCTGAAAGGTTATGAGTTATGGGTTAAGCTGACCTTCCCAGGCAGGCCCAGTAAGGGTAGGACGCCTGCCATCTTTACATCCGTATGGAGGAAAGATCCAATGTCATCATTTTCCCGACGTGAGTTTATGCGTCGAAGTACGGTGGGAGCCGCCGGCATGGGCTTGCTGCTGAACGGGAAGTGGGTTCCCCTGGAGGCAACTCCCTTGCCCCCGCCGGCGGGTCCGAACGACCGCGTCAACCTTGGTTTCATCGGATTCGGTATTCGCGGGAACATCCTGATGGAAGCCATCAAGAAAACCGGGCAAGCCAATCTGGTGGCCGTCAGCGATTGTTACCAGGGGCATCTGACGCGTGCCAAGGAACGGACCGAAGGCAAGATCGACACCAATTTCGCGCAGTACCAGGCCCTGCTCGAACGCAAGGACATCGACGCGGTCATCCTTGCGCCTCCCGATCACCAGCATCTGCCCATGGTTCTGGACTCGCTCGCCGCAGGCAAGGACGTCTACATCGAAAAGCCCATGACCCATCGCATCGAAGACGGGCCGGTGATGATCGAGGCGGTGCGGCGGTCCAACCGCATCCTGCAAGTCGGCAGTCAAGGACGCTCCTCGTTCCTGCAAAAGAAGGCTCGCGAGATCCTGGCTTCCGGACAACTGGGGAAGGTATCCAAGGTCATCGCCTCCTACAATCGCAACAGCTCAGCGGGCGCCTGGAACTATCCCATCCCCCCCGACCTGAAAGAAGGCGTGAACTTCAATTGGAAGGAGTGGCTGGGGAATGCGCCGAAATGCGCCTATGACCCGGAAAGGGTGTTTCGCTATCGCAAGTTTTGGGATTATTCCGGCGGCATATCCACCGACTTATTTGTTCATCTGATTACGTCCATTCACTTCATCATGGACGCAAAGGTTCCATCGAGCGTCATGGCAGCGGGCGGAATCCTGGTGCGGAAGGATGGCCGGGAAGTGCCCGACACCCTCGACGCCCTCTTTGTTTACCCGGAGGATTTCAACGTCAACATGGGGGCGACTTTTAACAACGCGAGTGTCCCCGACCAGGGCATGACGTTCCTGGGAAACAAGGGATCCCTCACCCTCTTCGGAAGCAGCTTGAGTGTAGCGCCGGAGAATCCCAGAGAAGATTATGGATACTCCATTGACTCCTGGCCGAAGGACCTCCAGGAAGAATTTATGAACATGGGCAATCATCGCGAAGAAGCAAACCCACCGATGATCGAGGAGGGGGCCGTCACCTACAAAGACCATGGCACCGACTCGGTGGTGCTGCACACGCTAGAGTTTCTCGACTGCGTGCGCTCACGCAAAGAATGCAGCGAAAACGCCGTGGTGGGCCACCATGCTGCCGCCGCCGGCCACATGGTCAATCTCTCGTATCGTACCGGGAGGAGGGTGGTGTGGGACGCCGCGAGCGACACCGCCCGGGTAACGTAAGAACGGATGGTTGTCTATTCGCCGGGCCTGAGTGAGAGTATTTGCTTATGATTATCTGCAGAAGTAAGTCGCCTCGATACTGCACTCGATTCTCGGATGGTACGCACGAAGGCCTTTCCGATACCACCCCCGAAAAGGGCGGAAATCACAGCGGTTTCCGGCCCCATGACTTGCTGGAAGCGGCGTTGGCAAATTGTGTGAACATGACGGTTCGGATGTACGCGGATCATCATGGGATTCCGCTGGTGGGCGTAACGACAAGGGTGAAACTCGACCGCAGCCTTCCCGACGAAGTTGTGTTCCAGTATGAAGTCGAATTGGAAGGTGACTTGACTATGGAGCAGAAGCAATCGTTGATTCTTGCCGCCCATGCGTGCCCTGTCCGCCGGACATTGTCGAAGAAAATCCGGTTCGAATTCGGTATCAGTGAATTAGCATAGACCGCCGATTTGGCGTGCCCCTGGGCGGATGCTCATCAGAGCGGACAACGCTGCCAGCCACCAAGTGCCTCCTGCAAAACCTGCGCGACGGCGAGCGCCACATCTTCCCGCCACGGCCGGGCCACAATCTGAACGCCAACAGGCAAGCCGTTCTGAGCCGTCCCGCCGCGAACCACCGCCGCAGGCCAGCCGGTCAGGTTGGAAGTCATGGTGTAACTGAAGCAGGAAAGTCGATCGTACGTTGAGCCGTGCACCATTCCCGCAAAGGAGCAAACCGGGCAAAGCAGGACATCATAATTCGACATGAAGGAGAGCATTTCGCGCCGGAAAGCGTCCCAACGGCCCACCAGCGCGGCGAGTTCCGCTACCGACTTGCCGCCCTGGCGCTGCAACTCCAGCACGCGCTGCATGAGCGGATGAATGCGTTGTGTTCCTGCCTCTTTTAGCACGGATTCGATGCCCGCGCCGCCATCGGCGGTAAAGAGGCCGAGATAGATTTCGTAAGTCTGCGCGATCGCCGGAGGCCGCACTTCATCAACGGGAACTCCCGCCGCCGCCAATGCGGCCGCCGCTTTCTTTACCGCTGCGCTGATCTCAGCCGATGGTGCCACAATTCCGTTGTCGGTGTGGAAGGCGCAGCGCAGTCGGCGCAAATCAATTGCCCGGGGATCACCGAGTGACATGGGCACGATGGCAGGGTCTTGCCCATCGACGCCGGAGATCAGCGGAAGTACTAGCGCCAGATCCTCCACGTATCTCGCCAGTGGCCCGATCTGCCATATGGCGTCGAGCAATCCTCCCGGTCCGGGAAAGTGCCCTGTGCGTGGGACGCGCCCCGAAGTGGGCTTGATGCTCGCGATTCCCGTGCAGTGCGCAGGGAAGCGCACGCTTCCCCCGGCATCGCTCCCCAAGCCGAATGGCGAACCTCCCGCCGCGATGATGGCGGACTCGCCGCCGCTGCTTCCTCCCGGGGACAGAATCAGGTCATACGGATTGTTGGTGCGGCCGTAAATCAGATTGTCGGCCTCCCACGCCCATCCCAATTCCGGGCAATTGGTTTTCCCCAGCAGAATGGCTCCGGCTTGGCGCAAGCGTTTCACCACCACCGCGTCATCATTGGGGATGTAGTGAGAGCGGCCCTCGGTTCCGCCGGTGCAGACCATTCCCTTCGTCTCGATGGCATCTTTCAGCGTGAACGGCACGCCGTGCAACGCGCCGACCACATCCCCGCGTGCCAGCGCCTGGTCAGCTTCGCGCGCTTCCTCTAGAGCTAGCTCGGTAGATACCTGCACCACGGCATTCAAGCGCGGATTCACCTCCTCGATTCGCCCCAGGCAAGCGCGCACGAGCTCGTACGCGGAGATTTCCTTCTTTCGGATTGCTGCCGCCATGGCAGCGGCGGACTGATATATCCAATCACGCATGGGCGTCACTTCCTTTGATGAACACACCGCGGAAATGAGTTTTCATGAAACGCGCGGGCTTCTGAGATTACCATTCTGCGGCGGCACGGACAATCGGCGGGATAAGGGGAGTGGTGAGCCGGCTGGGATTCGAACCCAGAACCCCTGCCTTAAAAGGGCAGTGCTCTACCATTGAGCTACCGGCCCGGCTATCCTTCGCACGCGGGCATCAACCCCGCCGCCTGCTGTGGCAAAGTGTCGCGCAGGTCACAACAAGAAATTGCGGAGTCCATCCTTACAAAACTACAACACTCCGCCCCTTTCGTAAACCCCCAACTGGAGGTTGCTGTTCTAATTTGAACGTAGCGCCGCCATCTTGGCGGCTCAATGCCGGCTGAAAGCCAGCGCTACATCTGAAATGGGAACGCCCCCAACTGAAAGTTGGGTGAAGCCATCAGCTTCTACCCCAGCTTGGCAACCAGTTTTTCCAGGTAGACTTTCTCCTTCTTGATGTCCTCGAACTGCTGGGGACCGGAAATTTCCCGCTCGATGGTCAGCGGCCCGGTGTATCCCAATTCCTTCAGGCGTGGAATCAATTTGGGGAAATCCGCTTTCCCCTGCCCGATGGGCACCTCCCGGCCGAGTTCCCGAGGATTGGTGGGGAAGAGCCCGTCTTTGGCGTGCGTGCCCCGCACCAAGTGGCCGATAACATCCAACGCGTCCAGAGGATTACCCTTGCCATAGAGAATCAGGTTGGCGCAATCCAGGTTCACAAACTGGTTATCAAGGCCGACGTCGGTAATTGCCCGCAGCATGGTGATAGGCGTTTCCTGCCCGGTTTCGTACAACATCATTTGGCCGTTCCCTTTGATGTGCGCGGCCACGTCGCGGAGCGCCCCCACGACTTCTTCATATTCAGGGTCATTCGGATTCTCAGGAATAAATCCGTAATGCGTATGGAGGGCCGGGACGCCCAGGCGCTGGGCAAAGTCGGAGGCGCGCTTGTAGTTATCGATGCGCTGCTGGCGATACTTTCTCGGAACCACGCCGATAGTCAGGGGGCCTTCGTAAAATGTGTAATTGTTAGGGGGCCCGCCGGAGGTATTGATGGCCGTGACCTCAATGCCATACTTCTCGATGGCCGCCTTGAGGGCGTCGTAGCACGGGTCCGAGAAGTTATCCGTTGTGGCTTGACAGGTGGGAACACCAAAGTCATGAACACGCTTGAGGGCCGCTTCCGGATCTTTGGCAACATCAAGGATGATCCCCAGCCGAAAAGGCTTGGCGGCAGCTAGAGCAGGTGCTGCCGGAATACTCGAGATCAACCCTGCCGCGCCCGCGGCCGCGGAAACTTGCAGAAAGCGACGACGATTAAGTTTCTCCATTCTCGGTCTCCTTATTGCCGGCGGTACGTTTTCCGTGGTCATGGGTCCGTTGTCCGTTGCGACTGACGACGGACTACGGACCACGGGCAACGGACGACTTCCTCAACTCATTGACAACCTTTTACGGTAAAGCATAGTATCCAATTTCCGGCAGAATTTCCTGTCGAGAATTGGAGAGGAGAGTGGAGGGCGCAATCGAAGCCGTACGGCGGAGCTTGCGGGCCGGGCGGATTGTGGCCTTCACGGGGGCAGGCATTTCGGCGGAAAGTCATGTTCCGACCTTTCGCGGGGCGGATGGGCTATGGAGGAACTATGCTCCAGAAATGCTGGCCACCGCCGAAGCCTTTTTGAGCGATCCTCGCTTGGTTTGGGAATGGTATGACTGGCTGCGCGGCCTCATCCATGCGGCGCAACCAAATCCTGGGCACCTGGCGTTGACCGAAATGCAGCGCAGGGCCCCGGGAAGATTCACCCTGGTAACCCAGAATATGGATGGCCTGCACGAGAGGGCAGGCAGCCAGGACGTGGTGAAATTGCACGGTGACATCTGGCGACTGCGATGCACGACGTGTGGACGAGAAGGCCGCAACGAACAAGTGCCCATGGAGCACCTGCCTCCACTTTGCCGCTGCGGAGGAACCCTGCGGCCGGCGATTGTCTGGTTCGGCGAGATGCTCCCCATGGATCAGTGGGAGCGCGCCATTGGCGCGGCGGAAACAGCCAATGTTTTTTTGGCCATTGGCACCTCCGCCCTGGTCTACCCGGCGGCCGGGCTGTTGCAGGTCGCCCGCCAATCGGGCGCCCGTGTGGCGATTGTGAATCCAGATCCCACACCTGCCGATGAACTTGCCGAATGGATTTTGCGCGGCCCGGCGGGTGAAATTCTACCGAGGTTATTATGAAACAAGCCTACCTGGATTGCTCTGCCGGCATTAGCGGCGACATGTTTCTGGCCGTGCTGATTGACGCGGGAGTCCCGGTGGATCGGCTTTTCGGCGAATTGAAGAAACTGCCGCTGGGTTTCTATGAATTCAAACGCACGCGCGCGGTGCGGGGCGGCTTGGTGGGGACCCGCGTGGACATTCGTGTCCCCGGCGAACAACCCCACCGCAAGCTGGAGGATATTCGATCCTTGATCGAGAAAGCATCGCTGCCGGAAAAAGCCGCAGGCCAGGCGCTAAAGGTTTTCGACCGCCTCGCCGAGGTGGAAGGAAAACTTCACAATGTTCCTCCCAGCGAGATTCACTTCCACGAGGTCGGTGCGGTGGACGCGGTGCTTGACATCGTCGGCACGTGTGTTGGCCTGGAAATGCTGGAGATTTCTGACCTCATCTGCTCGCCCCTGAATGTCGGCAGCGGGCACGTCAACGCAGCGCACGGAAGTCTGCCCGTCCCCGCTCCCGCCACGGCGGAGTTGCTGAAGGACGTTCCGGTGTATTCCTCAGGCGTGGACGGCGAACTGGTGACACCTACCGGCGCCGCCCTGGTTGCCACGCTGGCATCCGGATTCGGGCCGCTGCCCGCGATGAAGATTGCAAGAATCGGCTATGGCGCGGGCGAAAAGGATTACGCCGATCACCCCAATGTTGCTCGCCTCTTTGTTGGTGAGCAGATTGAGGCCGTGGCCGGCCAGCCGGGCCTGCCTGGCGACGAAATCGTTTCCGTGATCGAAGCCAACGTCGACGGTATGAGCCCGCAACATTACGGGGAGTTCCGGGAACAGGCCCTGGCCGCGGGCGCGCTGGACGTCACGTCCAGCTCGGCGCAGGTGAAGGGAAATCGGACTGGCCTCGCCATCAGCATTCTCTCCGAACCCGGCAAGAGTGACGAGCTTTCCCAGTTGCTCTTCGAGAAAACTTCCACCCATGGCGTGCGCATTTATGAGGCGCGACGGAAAGTGCTGGAGCGCGAGAAGGTCGCGATGGAAACCCCCACCGGCGACGAGATCGTTTCCGTGATCGAAGCCCACGTCGATGGTGTGAGCCCGCAACATTACGCGGAGTTGCGGGAACAGGCCTTGGCCGCAGGCGCGCTGGAAGTCACGTGCAGCTCGGCGCAGATGAAGAGGAATCGGGCCGGACTCGCCATCAGCATTCTCTCCGAACCCGGCAAGAGCGACGAGCTTTCGCAGTTGCTCTTCGCACAGACCAACGCACTTGGCGTGCGCATCTATGAGGCCCGGCGTAGAGTGCTCGAGCGCGAGCAAGCCTTGGTGGAGACCCCCACCGGTGACGAACTCGTCTCCGTCATCGAAGCCAACGTGGATGATATGAACCCGCAGCTTTACGGGTACTTCCTGGAGCAGGCCCTGGCCGCCGGCGCGCTGGACGTTACCTGCAGCTCGGCCCAGATGAAAAAGAATCGGCCCGGCCTCACCATCAGCATCCTGTGCGACCCCGGCAAGAGTGACGCGCTTTCCCAATTGCTCTTCGAACAGACCACCACCATTGGCGTGCGCATCTATGAGGCGCGCAGAAAAGTGCTGGAGCGCGAGAAGGTAACGGTGGAAACCCCTTACGGCGCGGTGCAGGTGAAAGTGGCGCGGCACGAGGGAAAGGTGGTGAACACGGCCCCCGAGTTTGCCGATTGCCAGCGTCTGGCGGTGGAGAAATCTCTGCCCCTCAAGCAGGTGATCGCCGCGGCCGAAGCCGCATATTTGCAGCAGAGCGAAAAGGCGACCGGCGAATGAAACCGACGTTTTTCCTTACCACTCCCATTTACTATCCCAACGCCCGTCCGCACGTGGGTTCTGCCTACACCACCATAGTGTGCGATGTGCTGGCGCACTATAAACGCATGTGCGGTTACGACGTGGCTTTCCTTACCGGCACCGACGAGCACGGGGAAAAGCTCGAGCGCGCCGCCGCTGCGGCAGGGAAATCACCGCGCGGGTTTGTGGCGGAGAAACGAAAGCTGTTTGTTGAACTCTGGGAGAAACTTGGCATCCCCGTCAAAGTCTATCCGGAATCGGACCAGAGTTCCCTGCGCTTCATCTATACGGACCACCCCGACCATGTGACCTCCGTTCAGCGTTTGCTTATTCGCGCCAGGAATAATGGCTTTATTTACTCCCATCGCTATGAGGGCCGCTACTGTATTCATGACGAGCGCTATGTTTCCGACAACACGGATCCGGTGAACTGCGACATCTGCGGCCGCCCGGCGGAGTTGATCAGCGAGGATAACTACTTCTTCAAGCTGTCGGCATTTGAGCCACGGCTCCTCGAACTCTACAAGAGCCACCCTGATTTCGTGCGGCCCGAATACCGCATGAATGAAGTCACGAGCTTTGTGAAGAGCGGATTGCGCGACATTTCCGTCAGCCGCAGCCGCCTCAAGTGGGGCATACCCTGGCCGGACGACCCACACCAGGTGTTTTACGTTTGGTACGACGCGCTGACCAGCTACATGACGGGCATTGGTTATGCGCAGGGCGAAAACGGCAGCGCAGAATTCCAGAAGTACTGGCGCAACAAACCGGGGGAGTCGGAAATTGTCCACATGATGGGCAAGGACATCCTGCGCTTCCACGCCGTCTATTGGCCGGCGTTTATCATGGCCGCATATCCCGACCAACCGGAGATGCTGCCGACGACGATCTTCGCGCATGGATGGATTTATTACGAGCAGGATAAGATGTCGAAGTCGAAGGGCAACGTGGTCTACCCCGAGCCCATTGTCGATGCGCTCGACTCTTTCGGCGCGCCCGGCAATGACGCCTTGCGATACTACCTGCTGCGCGAAGCGCCGTTCGGGCAGGATACCAGTTTCTCTTACGATGGATTCATTCAGCGTTACAACGCGGACCTGGCGAACGATTTGGGCAACCTGGTGAATCGTACGGTGAATATGCTCAACCGGTACTCCAACGCGGAGATTCCCGGCCCTCCGCTTCCCTGGGCGATGATCGACGCGGCGATCAGGGGAGATGCCCAAGCCCGGGCGATGCTCGAAACAAATCGGTTTGCCCTTGACTCCGGCACCGTGGGAATCGTTGAGAAATCAGCAAAGCTCCACGCCGCCGTCATGGAGCGGTTCGCGGGGTACGACTTGTCGTTTGCTCTGGCCAATGCCTGGGCTTTCGTCGGCGATGTGAATAAGTATCTTGTTGAGAACGCCCCCTGGACGCTGGCGGACCAGGACCGTAAGGGTAATCAAGCTCGAATCTCGACCATCCTTTGCACGGCCGCTGAGGCTCTGCGCTTCGCGGCGGTGTTACTTGCTCCCGTGCTGCCTGCCGGCGCCCAGCGAATCTGGAAACAACTGGGGTGCGAAGGCGAGGTTACAGACCAGCGATGGGACGAACTCAAGTGGGGCCAATTGAAACCCGGCACCAAAATTGGCAAGGCGCAACCCATCTTCCCGCGACTCGACAAGGCCGTTACCCTCGCCAAACTGCAAGAATTGGCGGAAGCGGACCGCAATCGCGATAAACCCAAGGAGGCATTGAAATCCGTGGAAGCAGAAAAACAACCCGAAGCGGCGCCCGAATCCCAGAGTGGCGCGGGCTCTCAGCCTGTGAAAGAAGCCACGGCCGGAACGGCCCCGCCACAGGCTCCCAACACCCTATCCCCAGCTCCTAGCCCCAGTCCGGCGGCTGAGGCTCCGATAATTTCCATCGAAGACTTCGCCAAAGTGGAAATGCGCACGGGCGAAATCAAGACTGCGGAGCCCATCCCTGGAGCAAAGAAGCTGCTAAAGCTGACCGTGGATATAGGCACGGAAGTGCGCCAGGTTTGCGCGGGCATTGCCGAGTTCTACGCACCAGAGAAGCTGCTTGGTATGAAAGTGGTGGTGGTGACGAATCTCCAACCGCGCAAGCTCCGCGGCGTGGAATCCAATGGCATGATCGTCGCGGCCTCCATCGGCGACCAGGGCCGGCCCGTGCTGGTCACCTTCGGCGAAGACGTGCCAAATGGGGCGAGGCTGAAGTGATCGGGTGATCTCACTCTGTCAGTGGTCCGTGGTCCGTGGTCCGTTGCATCCGGAAAAAAGGGTTTTCTCCCATGGCGGCGAGGACCAGCTTTGAGAATCTGCAAGTTTATAAACTGGGTGAGAAACTCGCGGATGAAGTGTGGACGGTCGTTACCGGCTGGGGACAATTCGCCAAAACCACGGTCGGAAGACAGATGGTTCGCGCTGCTGACAGCGTCGGGGCTAATATCGCTGAAGGCTCGGGGAGAGGAAGTTTCCAAGACAACAGGCGTTTTGTAAGGATGGCCCGAGGCTCACTGAACGAGACGAAGCACTGGCTGAGGCGAGCGTTTCGTCGAGGTCTATTGAGTACAGAGGATGTAATACGAATAAGACCCATAATCGATGAACTCGCGCCCAAGCTAAACGCGTACCTTCGGTCCATAGGAAGCGTTCCAGAGACTGCCCGAGTTGATGAAGACGGGGATAGAACAACTGACAACTGACAACGGACCACAGACAGCTCTTGTCGATTCGCATGCGCATCTTGACGACTCCGACTTTGACCCCGACCGTGCGGCGGTGATCGAGCGCGCCCGCGCCGCCGGCCTTCGTTACGTTCTGGTGGCGGGCGGGGGCACGGGCCCGGATCGTCTGGACTCACCCCTGGCCATCGCCGAGAGCCATGACTGGATTTACGCCTCGGTGGGCATTCACCCGCATGAAGCCCGGCACTTCACGGAAGCCCACGCGGAGAAAATCCTCCAGCTCGCCCAGCATCCCAAAGTGGTGGCCGTGGGCGAGATTGGCCTCGATTACTATTATCACCACTCGCCGCGCGACGTTCAGCAACAAGTCCTGATTCGGCAAATGGAGCTGGCCCGCGAGCTCCAGCGCCCCATCATCATCCATTGCCGCGACGCCTGGGCGGACCTGCGCGAGATTGTCGCGGCCCATTGGAAGCCGGCGGGCCTGGGTGGAATCCTCCACTGTTTTACGGGAAGCATCGATGACGCTCGCACGTTTATGGACTGGGGTTTCCTGATCTCCTTTGCGGGAAATCTGACTTTCAAGAAAGCCGAGAACCTGCGGGAAGCCGCACAGATGATTCCCCTGGACCGCCTGCTGACGGAAACGGACTGTCCCTACCTTGCGCCGGTCCCCTATCGGGGCAAGCGCAATGAGCCCGCCTATGTGCGCGGAGTCACTCAGGAACTCGCCCGCCTGCGCAACTTGCCCGAAGAAGAACTCGCCTGCCAAGTGCTGGAGAATTTCGAGAAATTCCTATTGTCTTGATTGGACTGGTGCCAGGCCGGATATCTCACCAGAACCCGAGGCCGTCAGTGCATCACCCCGGGGCCGTGCACACCCGTCAATGGTTGTTGTTGACAAGATTCATGCCAATAGGCTATTTCATGTAGGCGAGGGAAAATGCTGGTCGCGCCCTACTGCTATGGGCAGGTAGCACGCCCGGCACGGGAAGAATCGGGGCACCGAACGGAGCGCAGGGGTCGTTTCCCTCTGCGGTAGCTCAGGCCGTGATCGATAGGGGCGAATGCCGGCAGAACTCCAAGGTCGATTTTGCACCTCGTCGCCTCGCAGGCGGAGCAAAAGGGAATTGATGATACCCACTCTTCCTAGTGTAGTGTCCGAGAATTAACTGGACAATGTTTTCCGCCTCTTACTGCTGCGCGGCAGTGTACAGCCGGGTTGGATCTTTTCCAGAGTCTGGCGGCAGCGGGAGAGTTTCTCCCTAATGGATT
>Ga0326728_10010085_pt1 | contig 22297 bp, 19 predicted proteins | sample MB3enrmetagenome_FD_207602 | JGI IMG/M metagenome (GOLD analysis project Ga0326728, IMG submission 207602) | Lab enriched peat soil microbial communities from McLean, Ithaca, NY, United States - MB31MN | ecosystem: Environmental > Terrestrial > Soil > Wetlands > Peat | place: USA: New York... | reverse complement strand
GCGATCATTGACAGCGTCCAAACTTCGGAAGGTCATGCTTCCAAGAGGTCGACGGCTTGGCGTGCAGCGGCGGGGAGCGCCGTCAAGCCCGGAATCGGCCGGGACTCGCCGGAGGGTCTCGCCATCGACGGCGTCATCAGCGCGCGTGTCGAATGCGCGTTCGACGCGCTGACGAGCTGGTTGCGAGGCGTCATGCGCGTCCCCGGACTTGATCCGGGGATTGACCCGCGCATCCAGGATGCGCCGTCGGCGGCGACCCGCAACCGTTGCCGTCCGGGCGCCCGAATCAAGTCCGGGCGTGACGCAGAGAAAGAGGGCCATCACGGCGACAGGATGCGAATTCCCCAATTCGGCCTGCCCGGTCGCTTTGGCGCTTTCGCTCCCCTCCCGCCGGGCCGACCTTTCTATGACGGGCTTGGCGACGCTCGCCGCGTTTCGGCGAGGGGCGGAGCGGTTCCGGTCGCGAAAGTCCGGCGCTGACTGCGGATCGCGATATTGCGCCTTTCGTCCTGGAGTGCACACCGGACGCCACCCCATCATCGTAATGCCCGTAACGCCATCTTGGCGCGTGGATGCCGCTCGGGGCGCCGTCCACCCCATCGGCGTAATCCGTACTCCCGATATGGTCACAATTGCGTGATGCGACACTTTGCCATATGGTGTTTTCAAGAAGGCCGCACTTCCAGCGGCGCGCGATGGGAGGTTCGGCTATGTCGGCGTTCAACGTCGTCAGATTCCGCGTCAAACCTGGTCGCGATCAGGAATTCCTCGACGCCCACCGCAAATTGAATCGCGTCTTTCCGGGCGTGAAGGCCGTCAATCTGATCAAGACCGGCGATCGCTCCTATTGCATCATCGGCGAGTGGAACGACATGGCCGACATCATCGCGGCCCGGCCGGCGATGATCGGCAATCTCGACAGCATTCGCGACCTGCTCGAGGACCTTGGCGGGGGGCTGGGCGTGACCGACCCGATCTCCGGGCCAGTGGTGCTCAACCTCAAATAAACGCTTCCTGAGCGCGCAACGGGGACCGCCGCGCGTTGGCAGGGAAAGCGCCGCTCCGCGCGGCGGGATGCGGGCGTTGGTCCGGCGCCCGAAACCTGGAGGTCAGCGATGGACAATCCAGCCAAAGCAAGAATCGATTCGTTCCGCGCCTCGTTCAAGGGCGAGGCGTTGAGGCCCGGCGACGCCGGCTACGATCAGGCGCGCGCCGTCTGGAACGGGGCCATCGACCGCAAGCCGGCGATCATCGCGCGCTGCGCCGATGCGGCTCAGGTCGCCGAGGCGATCCGCTTCGCCCGCAGCGAAAAGCTCGAGACCGCAGTGCGCGGCGGCGGCCACAACTACGCCGGCCACGCCGTCTGCGACGGCGGAATGATGATCCATCTCGGAGGCATGAACACGGTCGCCGTCGACCCGACCGCGCGCCGCGTCGCCTGCGGCGGAGGCTCGACCTGGGCCGACGTCGATGCCGCCACACAACAGCACGGACTCGCGGCGCCCGGCGGCTTCATCAGTCACACCGGGGTCGGCGGCCTCACGCTCGGCGGCGGCATCGGCTGGATGACCAAGCCTGGCGGGTTGAGTTGCGACAATCTCCTGTCCGCCGAAGTCGTCACCGCCGACGGACGCATCGTACGCGCTTCGCACGACGAGAACGCCGATCTGTTCTGGGCGTTGCGCGGCGGCGGCGGCAATTTCGGCGTCGTCACGACCTTCGAATTCGCGCTGCATCCGGTCGGACCGATGGTCCAACTCGGCCTGTTCTTCGTCGAGATCGAGAACGGCGCCGGGGCGCTGCGCTTCGCGCGCGGCTATATCGAAGCGCTGCCCGACGCGGCGACCGGCTTTCTCGCCATCGCGCTCAGCGCGCCGCCCGAGCCGTTCGTTCCGGCCGAACATCATTTCAAGCTCGGGCACGCGATCCTGGTCGTCGGATTCGGATCGCCGGAGGACCACGCCAAGCTCGTCGCGCCGCTGCGAGACGCGGTCAAGCCGCTGTTCGAACTGGTGACGCCGATCCCGTTCGTCGCCCTGCAACAGATGTTCAACAAGAGCGCAGAATGGGGCACCTTCGGTTACGAGAAGGCGCTCTACCTCGATGAGTTCTCGGACGCGGCGATCGCCGTGATCCAGGAAAATGCGCCGAAGAAGAGTTCGCCGGTATCATTCGTCGCCACTTTCCCGCTCTTCGGCAAATATGGCGCCGTCGGCGACGCGGACACCGCGTTCGGCGGCAGCCGCAAGGCGAAATACGTATTCAACATCGTCGGGCACGCGCTCCCGAACATGCGCCATTTCTACGAACCGGATCGCGCCTGGGTGCGCGCATTCTGGGAAGCGATGCGCCCGCACGCCAGTGGCGGCGGCAGCTACGTCAATTTCATCGCCGACGCCGACGATCCAAGGGTCAGAACATCCTACGGCGAGGAGAAATACGCGCGGCTCGCCGCCATCAAGCGCGCTTGGGACCCGGACAACGTTTTCCATCTCAACGCCAACATCAGACCAGCCAAGTGAAGCGGGACGCTTCGCTCATAAGCGGGAGGAAGCCATGACGGCATCAATGCGCGTCAGCAAACTCGAGACGAAGTCTCACGACGCACCCGACGAAGTTCGGGCGCCTGACAAGACACGGGTTGAGGTGGTGCGCTTGACGGACGCTACCCTCGGTCGCTTCACTTTCAAGCCGGGATGGCGCTGGAGCGAGTGCATCAAACCGGTCGTGAAGACCGACAGTTGCCAAGTCGCGCACCTCGGCCATGCTGTATCGGGGCACATCCGAATCCGCATGAACGACGGGTCCGAGACGACAATCGGCCCGGGCATGTCATATGCGATCCCGCCTGGTCACGATGCATGGGTTGAAGGAAACGAGCCGTTCGTCGCCATCGAGGTCATGAGCGCCGAGTTCTACGCCAAGCCGGCTTAGCGGTCTTCGACGCTCAACGCCCGGCACGACAAGAGGGGCGGCCCCAGGGCCGCCCCAGATTCGCCGGTTGAGACTGCTGCGGCGCGCCTGCGCGCGAGCCACGGCGGAGGTGGCCGACTCGCGGCGATCGCCCAGTCGCGCCTCGCAATAACCTCCGCTGACGTATGCCCGAGAGTTACGGCGATGGGGCAGGCGGACGCCGCGCCGGCATCACGGCGCCAGGACGCAAATTCCCCACTTCGCCCTGCCCGGCCGCTGCGGCGCTTCCGCCCCCTCCCGCCGCGCCGGCCTTTTCTATGACGGCGGCCTAGCGAGGCTCGCCGCGTTTCGGCGGGGAGCGCCGTCGACCTCTTGGAAGCCTCTTTTTTCCGCAGTTTGGACGCTGTCAATGACGCGCCCATAGCCCGTCGAAAGACGGGCGTCTCTCGACGCCCTATGCGGGGCGCGCCGCCGAAGGCGGTCGCCGCAGGCGATCATTGACAGCATCGAAACTTCGGAAGGTCATGCTTCCATGAGGTCGACGGCGAGGTCTGTTCCGCTCGCAATTGGGTTTGCGCGGACCTCATCCTGAGGCGCCCTCGCGCCAGCGAGGGCCTCGAAGGATGCTCCAGGGATCGCGTTAACGCGCGCTTTGGAATCGTCGTTCAGGCCGCTTCGCGGCGCCTCACGACGAGGGGGTCCGGGCGGCAAGCGATTCCAAGCGAACGCTTCGCGCTCTGGGCGCACCGTCGGCGCGGCGAGAAACGTGGCGGAACCCAACCGCCGACGAATCGTCGCGCTCGCCGGCAGCGCCGTCGGCGGCTTCCGCCGAGCAAGGCAAGCACGAAGTGTTGCGCGCCGCCGCCTCTGTAGACGCGCTCGCTGAGCGCGTCCGCGAGAAACAAGAAGCGCGGCCAGCGGCCGCGCCGACAAGGCGGCAACTCCGTCCCTTTTCTCGACCCCGCGCCGGCGAAGCGGCGAGCGTCGGCGACGGCCGCAGAATCCTCGCGGAACATCGGCGCCATTTGCGGGCTGTTCGCGGCCCCGATCCTTGTCGCGTCGGGGGATCAGTATTCCGGGCCCCTTTCAGGGCCGATGTCCCGCAGGGCGTCAGTGGGAGGCGGACCGTCGTCGAAATAGTTTCCCGCTTCGGCGTCGCTTTGCAGCACGACCACCGGCGAGCCGACCGGCGCTCGGTTGTAGAGGTCGATGATGTCGTGATTGAACAGGCGGATGCAACCGCTGGAGACGGCTTGTCCGATGGTCTCCGGTTCGTTCGTTCCGTGCAGGCGGAAGTCCGTGTCGCGATTGCCGCGATAGAGATAGAGCGCTCGCGCGCCGAGCGGATTGTCGATGCCGCCGCTCATGCCGCCCGCGTAGGCCGCGTATTCCGGCATGCGTGCGATCATGCTGGCCGTCGGCGCCCAGCGCGGCCATTGCGCCTTTCTGCCGATGACGGCGGCGCCGTGAAAATCGAGCGCTTCCGAGCGACCGACGCCGACGGCGTAGCGCAACGCCCGGCCGCCGGCCTGGACGAAGTACAAGCGGCGCTCCGGCACGCTGACGACGATCGTTCCGGGGCGGTAGGGTCCGGCGAAGGGCGTCTCCTGACGCAGCAGATCAGGGTCGATCGTCGACAGGTCCAGCCCCGGAATCGAATGACCGTCGTCGACCATCGGGCCGTAGCGGCCGGCATCGGCGAATCCGGGAAACGGCCACAAGCCGACTTGCGGCGCCGATTGCCTCGCCGCACATCCCTCGAGCGTCAGACCGATCCCGAAGAGAAAGGCGCGGCGATCGAGAAGCGGATTCGTCATCGGGCGCCTCCAATGGCGTCGCCGGCGCCGCAGCGAAGCGACGGCGAGCGGCGCAGCTGGGCATTACGGCGACATATCACGGCGTCAGGACTTCGGACGACGCCCCTCGCATGAGACACGCGAATTCGGCGAAAAGGCGGTTGGGGGTCGACGGTTCGGGTCGGCAGTCTTTGTGAACTCGGCTTCGAAGGCAATCGGCGATTTGCAACCGAGCGCGGAGTGGACGCGGTCGGCGTTGTAGACGTCTGCGATCAAGGCGCCGACGCGACGGCGAGCGTCTTCGAGGTTGGCGGAGGCTTGGCGACGCTCGCCGCGTTTCGGCGGGGAACGCCGTCATCCGCAGCGCCTCGCGGTTGCGCAGGTCCGCGCGTCAGAGTGCCGCATTGTCATCGTATACAATTCTGTACACGATTGTTCATGGAGGACAGAGGTCGAGGCGCTAGCTTCGCCCGCTGCAACAGACCGCCAAGGAAAGAAGGGCGAGTCGCGAAGTGAAAAAAGAGCATTCGGCCCAAGGGACTCGCATCGCAATTCCGCCCTGCTCAAGTTGGCGAGCCGAGAGGTGAGAAATCCCTCCGGCGTGCAAGACGCACCGGTCGCCATGAGCGCGCCGATAGACGTCGACCTGGCTGCGGCCGCAGGGGTCCGACGCTGCGCTCGCCGACTTTCTCGCCCCCCGACGACCCGCCACTCCTCGGCCTCCGAATGCGCCGCCGCTTGGAGCGGCCAGCGAAGGTAAACCCATTTCAACTGGATCGTGACGCGGGCCGGCTCGCTGGCGCGAAGCGGAGACGTCGCTGCCAAAAAAGACAGCGGTATAGAGAAGCCAAGGGGTAAGAACATAGCAGAAATTCAACGTTGAAAGAAACGAGCGCCAAAATATAGGCGCTCAATCGCCTTCCTGTCTGGGCAGGCGTGAAACCCAAGACCATACATATATTTGCGTTCTTCTTTCGAAGACGAGCGATGTCGTTTGCGCCTTCAGACAAGGGGCGCGCGGCCCGAGACCAAAGGAGCACTTCATGAGTGAAATGAATCGCAAGACACTGTTGCTGAACCGTCGTCACGTGCTGATCGGCGCCGGCGGGTTGGGATTAGCCGCGGTTGGCGGGCTGGCGACGCCGGCTTTCGCCGCCGGCCCGCTCAAGGTTGCGGCGGTCTTCGCCACCCCGATCGAGGAGCCGTGGGACAACCAGATCCATGTGGCGCTCCAGAAGGCGGCCGGGCCTCTCGGCCTCGAGTACAAGTGGTCGGAGAACGTCCAGGAAGCCGATTTCGCCCGCGTCATGCGCGAATACGCGCAGAAGGGCTTCCAACTGATCGTCGGCGACGCGTTCGCCGCCGAACGCCCGGCGCGCCAGGTCGCCAAGTCCTTCCCCAAGACCGCCTTCCTGTTCGGCTCCGGCGCCGGTCCGGCCGAACCCAATTTCGGCGTCTTCGACAACTGGATCCAGGAGCCGGCCTATCTCTCCGGCATGATCGCCGGCAAGCTGACCAAGACGAACGTCATCGGCGCGGTCGCCGCCATGGCGATCCCCGAAGTCAACCGGCTGGTCAACGCCTACTTCGCCGGCGCCAAGGATGCGAACCCCGACGTCAAGCGGAAAGTGGCCTTTATCGGTTCGTTCTTCGATCCGCCCAAGGCGAAGGAAGCGGCGATCGCCGAGATCGAGGCCAAGGCCGACGTGATCTACGCCGAGCGTTTCGGCGTCATCGAGGCGTGCAAGGATAAGGGCGTGCTGGCGATCTCCAACATGAGCGACCAGTCGTCGATCGCCCCCGACACCGTGGTCACCGGTCCGGTGTGGAACATGTATCCGACCATCGAACAGGCGGTGAAGCTGGTGAAAGCCGGCGTCTTCACCGCGCAGGATTACGGCGATTTCTCGCGCATGGCGAAGGGCGGCTCGGATCTCGCTCCCTACCACGGGTGGGAAAAGAAGCTTCCCGCCGAGGTCAAGGACCTCGTCGCCAAGAAGCGGGACGACATCCTGTCCGGCAACTTCCGCGTCGACGTCGACGAAGGCACGCCCGCCTCCGACTGATCAATCCTTCGGGGCAGGCCCTCGGCGATACGGCCTGCCCGGATCTCAACCGGCGATCCGAATGACTTCACATCCGCTTCTCGACATGCGCGGCGTCACCAAGGTGTTTGGCGACGTCGTGGCCAACGACGCTATCGACCTCGTCGTCCGACCGGGCGACGTGGTGGGGCTGCTCGGTGAGAATGGCGCCGGCAAAACGACCTTGATGAACGTCCTCTTCGGCGTCTATCAGGCCGACGCCGGGGAGATTCTCCTGAACGGCGAACCGGTCAGGATCCGCAATTCCGCCGATGCGCTCGACCGCGGCATCGGCATGGTGCACCAGCACTTTCACCTGGCGCCGCGCCTCAGCGTGCTGGAAAACCTCTTGGTCGGCCTGCCGGGCCGGGCCGGCATGCTCGACCGACGCCGGGCGCTTGCCCGTCTCGACGAGATCAGGCGCGATTTCGGCCTCTGGCTCGATCCGCAACAGATGGTGCTGGGGCTTTCCATCGGCGAGCAGCAGCGGCTCGAGATCATCAAGGCGCTCTATCGTGGCGCGCGGCTGCTCATCCTCGACGAGCCGACGGCGGTTTTGACCCCGACCGAAGCGGAGGGGCTTTTCACCGCCATGCGGGCGATGTCCAAGCAAGGATTCGGCATTGTCTTCATCAGCCATAAGCTCGCCGAGGTCAGGGCGGCGGCGACGCGTTGCGTCATCCTGCGCCACGGCAAGGTGACCGGCGCGATCGAGCGCCCCGCGCAAGCGAGCAACCGCGACATCGCCCGCCTGATGTGCGGCCGCGACATCGCGCCTGCGGAGCGAACGCCCGTTTCGGTCGGCGATCCGCTTCTGGAGCTGAAGCGGGTTTCAACCCGCGCCCATGGCGGCGCTGGGCTTCGCGACGTGTCGCTGACGGTCAGGGGCGGCGAGATTGTCGGCGTCGCCGGAGTTTCCGGCAATGGCCAACGGGCGCTCGCCGACCTTCTTTCGGGCATGCTGGCGGCGACCGACGGCGAGATCCGTCTTGCCGGATCGCCGATGCGCCGCGCGGCGCCAAGGGAGGCGCAACGGCTCGGACTCGGGCGAATCCCCGAGGACCGGATGAAGACCGGCCTCGTCACCGCGCTTACCGTGGCGGACAACATGATCCTGCCGCGCCTTTGCGAAGCGCCGTTCAGCCGGCGCGGTTGGTTGGACAAGAAAGCCATCCGCGCCTTCGCCGAGGAGCGCATCCTCGCCTTCGACATCCGCTGTCCTGGGCCGGAGGCGCGCACGGCGATGCTGTCGGGCGGCAACCTGCAGAAGATCCTGCTGGCGCGCGAATTGGCGCACGACCCGCTGGTCCTGCTGGCGGCGCAGCCGACCCGCGGCCTCGACATCGGCGCCACGCGCTTCGTCCATGACCGCTTCCTGGAGATGCGCGGGCGCGGGCGCGGCATTCTCCTGATCTCGGAAGATCTGGAGGAACTGATGGCGCTCTCGGATCGCATCGCCGTCATGTATGAGGGCCGCATCGCCGGCGAGATGGCGACCTCTGAAGCCACGGTCGAGCGGCTCGGCCTGCTGATGGTCGGCGCCAGCGCCGAGACGAGCGAGCGGAGGGCGTGACCATGGGTTTCCGGCTGGAACCACGCACCTCGACGCCCGCTTGGCTCAACGCGGCGCTGTCGCTTGGCGCCATCGCGGCGGCGCTCATCCTTTGCGCCGGGCTGATCGCGCTCTCCGGCACCGACGTCTTGGCCGCCTATGGGATCATGTTCGACAGCGCCTTCGGCAACGTCTACGCCCTGAGCGAAACCCTGGTGAAGGCGACCCCGCTCGTCTTCACCGGCCTCGCGGTCGCCGTCGCCTTCCGCGCCAAGTTCTGGAACATCGGCGCCGAGGGCCAGTTGCTCGCCGGGGCGTTGCTGGGCTGCTGGGTCGGCGGGTTCGCCAATGTCCCCGGACCGCTCGCCATCGTCCTGATGCTCATCGCCGGCGCGATCGGCGGGGCGGCGGTGGCGCTCGTGCCGGCGCTGCTTCGCGTCCGGCTCAAGGTCGACGACGTCGTGAGCTCGCTTCTCATCAATTCCATCGTCTATTACGCCATGATGGCGCTGATCGAGGGACCGTGGAAGGACCCGATGAGCGGCTATCCCAATTCGCCGCCGATCCAGGACGCCGCCGATTTCCCGATCCTGATGGAGGGAACTCGGCTTCATCTCGGCGTCGTGTTCGCTGCGCTCGCCGCGCCGCTTGTCTGGATCCTGATACGACGCACCACGCTCGGCTTCGCCATCAATGCGGTCGGCGAAAATGCGGAAGCCTCGGCCTATGGCGGCATCCGCGTCAACCGCGTGCTGTTGACGGCGGCGGCGATCTCGGGCGGGCTGGCGGGGCTCGCCGGCATCTGCGAGGTCGGCGGCATCCATTATCAGGTGATGGGCGAGATCTCGACCGGCTACGGCTATACCGGCATCGTCATCGCCATGCTGGCGCGCCTCAACCCGCTCGGCGTCATCCCGGCGGCGGTCTTCTTCGCCGCCGTCATGACCGGGGCGGAGGCGATGTCGCGGGCGACCGGCGTGCCGGTCTTCCTCGCCCAGGTCATCCAGGCCACCGCCCTCATCACCATGCTGGTGGCGCTTCTCTTCACCGCGTACCGCATCCGTCGAACGGGAGGGCCTGCCGGTGTCGGGGCTCATTGAACAGCTATTCCAGGTCGGCTTCCTCGCCGCTTTGGTGCGCATCGCCACGCCGCTGACGCTCGCGACCCTCGGCGAGACGCTCTCCGAGCGCGCCGGCGTGCTCAATCTCGGCATCGAGGGCATCATGCTGATCGGGGCGATGACCGGCTTTTCCGCCGCCTACTTTTCCGGCAGCCTTTGGCTCGGCGTGGCGGCGGCGATCGCAACCGGCATGGCGCTCGCCGCCCTGCTGGCGTTGCTGACCGTGTCCTTCGGCTTGAGCCAGCATGTCTCAGGGATCGGCGTCACGCTGCTTTCGACCGGGCTGGCGTTCTTCATTTACCGTCTCGTCTTCGGCCAGCCGTCGCAGCCGCCGTCGGTGCCGCCGTTCCAGACGCTGCCGATCCCCGGCCTTTCCGATCTGCCGGTGATCGGGCCTTCGATCTTCAACCAGTATGCGCTGGTTTATCTCGCGATGGCGCTCGTGCCGGTCATGGCCTTCGTGCTTGGCCACACCCCCTGGGGGCTGTCGGTCAGGATGGTCGGCGAGAACCCGCACGCCGCCGATTCCGCCGGGATCAGCGTGGCGGCGCGGCGCTGGCAGGCGGTGGTCATCGGCGGCGGGCTCATGGGGGCGGCGGGCGCCTTCCTGTCGCTCGCCCAGTTCAACGCCTTCACCTTTGGCGTGGTCAACGGGCGCGGCTGGGTGGCGATCGCGCTGGTCGTCTTCGGCCAGTGGCGGCCATGGCGGTGCCTGGGCGGGGCGCTGATCTTCGCCTTCATCGACGCGCTGCAACTGCGGCTTCAGGCGAGCAACTTCGGCCAGCACGTGCCGTACGAAACCTTTTTGATCCTGCCTTTCGTCATAACCATCGTCGCCATGGCCCTGGTGTCGCGCAACGCCATCGCGCCGGCGGCGCTGTTGAAACCCTTCCGCAAGGAGGAACGCTGATGCTCGACCTCATCCTGCGCCGCGCCAACCTGCCCGACGGGCGCATCGGCGTCGATATCGGCGTCTGCAAAGGGGTAATCGTCGCCATCGAGCCGTCGCTGGCCGCCGAGGGCGCTCGCGAGATCGACGCGGCCGGACGCCTCGTGACGCCGCCCTTCGTCGACAGCCATTTCCACCTCGACTCGGCCTTGAGCGTCGGAAATCCGCGCTACAACGAATCAGGCACGCTGCTCGAAGGCATCCAGATCTGGGGCGAGCTCAAACCGTCGATCACCGCCGAGAATGTCTATGACCGCGCGCTCGCCCTCTGCCATTGGGCGGTCGCCAAGGGCACGCTCGCCATTCGCTCCCATGTCGACGTCTGCGACGACCGACTGCTCGCCGTCGACGCGCTCCTCGCCGTGCGCCAGGCGATGAAGCCCTATCTCGATCTCCAGCTCGTCGCCTTTCCGCAGGATGGCTACCTTCGCTCGGCGACCGCACGGGCAAATCTCAACGAGGCGTTGAAACGCGGGGTCGACGTCGTCGGCGGCATCCCCCATTTCGAGCGCACCATGGCGGCGGGCGGCGAGGCGGTCGCCGAGTTGTGCCGCATCGCCGCCGAGCGCGGCCTGATGGTCGACATGCATTGCGACGAAAGCGACGATCCCCATTCGCGTCATGTCGAGACGCTCGCCGCCGAGACGGTGCGTCATGGACTTCATGGCCGGGTGACCGGCTCGCACCTCACCTCCATGCACTCGATGGACAATTACTACGTCAGCAAGCTTCTCGCCCTGATGGCCGAGGCGAAGCTCAACGCCGTCGCCAATCCGTTGATCAACATAACGCTCCAGGGCCGCCATGACGCCTATCCGAAGCGGCGCGGCATGACGCGGGTGAAGGAGCTTCTGAGGGCCGGCGTCAACGTCTCCTTCGGCCACGACTGCGTCATGGACCCCTGGTACGGGCTCGGCAGCCACGACATGCTGGAGGTGGCGCATATGGGCCTCCATGTCGGCCACATGACCGGGCGCGACGAAATGCGCGCCTGCTTCGCCGCCGTCACCGTGGGCGGCGCCAGGACGCTCGGCCTCGTCGATTACGGGCTCGAGATCGGCAAGCCGGCGACCTTTGTCGTGCTCCAGGCCGCCGATCCGGTCGAGGCGCTGCGCTTGCGCGCCAACCGCCTCTTCGTCTTCCGGGCCGGGCGGGAACTCGCCGCGACGACGCCGGTCACGACCACGCTCCGGCTCGACGGCGTCGAAAAGAAGATTGATTTCACGCGTTGATCGAAAAAACCGGCTTGATCAAATCGGTCCTGCGCTGAGCCGCCGCCGGCCTGCCGCCGTCGGGCGCTCCGGACTCATCGGGGGCGTTATGGCGGAGAGCGCCGTCGACCTCATGCAAGCAGCGCCGCCCGTGTCCTTTCTCCCCGCGTGCTGGGAGAAGGCTCCCATTGATCGCGGCGCGCGCTTGGGCCTAACCCCAAAGCGCCGCGGTTGCGGGAAACATGAGCGAGCCCGCGTAGCGGATCGGCGTTTCGCGGTCCTTGGCGAGCAGCAGCGGGCCGTCGAGGTCGATGAAGTCGACGCCGCCGGTCAGCAGGAAGGCCGGCGCCATCGCCAGCGAAGTGCCGAGCATGCAGCCGACCATGATGCGAAAGCCCTCGGCTTCGGCCTGCCGCTCGAGCCGCAGCGCCTCGGTGAGCCCGCCGGTCTTGTCGAGCTTGATGTTGATCGCGTCGTACTTGCGCGCGAGCTTCGCCAACGTCTTCAGGTCGTGGCAGCTTTCGTCGGCGCAAACCGGCAGCGGGCGCTCGACGCCTTCGAGCGCGGAATCGTCGGCGGCGGGCAGCGGCTGCTCGACGAGCGCGACGCCCAGCCGCGCGAGCTCGGGCGCCAGCGCCTGGTATTGCGCGAGCGTCCAGCCTTCGTTGGCGTCGACGATGAGTCGAGCGTTCGGCGCGCCGGCGCGCACCGCCTGGATGCGCTGAAGATCGCCGTCGGCGCCGAGCTTGATCTTGAGCAGCGGCCGGTCGGCGTTTTGCGCCGCCTTCTCGCGCATTGTTTCCGGCGCGCCGAGCGAAATCGTGTAGGCGGTCGCCGCCGGCCGCGGCTCGGCGAGGCCCGCGAGCCGCCAGGCGGGGGTTCCCGTCCGTTTCGCCTCGAGGTCCCAGAAGGCGCAGTCGAGCGCGTTGCGCGCGGCGCCGGGCGGCAGCCGGTCCTGCAACGCGATGCGATCGAGTCCGTTCTTAAGGTCGATCGCGACGGAACGGACGAGCGCGATCACGCTCTCCGCCGTCTCGCCATAGCGCGGATAAGGGACGCATTCGCCGCGCCCCGAGAATCCTCCGTCGGACAGCGTGGCCGTCACGACGCGGATTTCCGTTCGCGACCCGCGCGAGATCGTGAAGGCGCCGGCGACGGGAAAACGCTCTTCCGCGACGCTGAGCCGAACCGCCATCACTACGCCTCCACAATTCCCAATGGCGCCGCCCAAAGTGGCGCTCGAGTCGCGGAACGGACCTCGCCGTCGAGCTCTTGGCGGCCCGCTTGTTCCAAACCGCAGAGGCTGTCAATGACGCGCCCTTTGGGCGCGCGGCGCGTCAGCGCCGCAGCGCCTGGTCGAGGTCGGCGATCAGATCGTCCGGGTTCTCGATGCCGACCGACAGGCGGATCAACGCCGGGGTGATGCCGAGGCGCAGCTGTTCGTCGGGCGGAACGTCGGAATGGGTCATCGACGCCGGATGCGAAGCGAGGGATTCGGTGCCGCCCAGGCTGACGGCGAGCTTGATCACTTCGAGCCGGTCGAGCGCGGCGAAGGCTTCTGCCTCGCCGCCTTTCACCTCGAAGCTGAAGGTCGAGCCGGCGCTCTTGCACTGACGCTCGAAGACCGGCCGATCGGGATGGTCGTCGGGCAGGAAGCCGAGGTACCAGACCGAGGCGACCTGCGGATGGGCGGCGAGGAAGGCCGCCACTTTGCGCGCGCCCTCGGCGGCGGCGGTCATCCTCAGCTTCAGGGTTTCGAGCGAGCGCATCAGCAGCCAGCCGGTGTGGGGATCGCACATCGTGCCGAGGATCGTGCGCATGCCGCGGATCGGGTCGAGCGCCGCGGCCGCCCCCGAGCAGCCGCCGGCGATCAGATCGGAATGGCCGCCGACATATTTGGTAAGCGAGGTCACGGTGAGATCGGCGCCGTGGGCGATCGGCGTCTGAAAGAGCGGTCCGAGCAGCGTGTTGTCGACGATGACGACCGGGCGCTTGCCGTCGGCGCCGCCGAGGCCGTCGGCGATCTCACGCGCGCGGCGGATGTCGACGAGGCCGTTGGTCGGATTGGCCGGCGTCTCGAGATAAAGCGCCGCGATCGGACCCGCCGCGCGCGCTCGAGCGACCGCTTCCTCCATCGCCTTCGCCCCGCCCTCGGCCGGGAAGCTGACCGCGGTCACGCCGAACTGCGGCAGGATCCTCGTCAGCAGGAATTCCGTGCCGCCGTAGACGGGGTCCGAATGGACGACGGCCGTGCCCGGCCGCGCGTAGGCCCACAGCGTGGTCGAGATCGCGGCCATTCCCGAGGCGAAGACGAGATTGGCCTCGGCCTCGTCCCAGATCGCCAGCCGATCTTCGAGCATTTCGAGATCGGGGTTGTTGATCCGGCTGTAGATGAGGCCCGGCTCTTCGTTCGGCCGTTTCTGGCGCAGGCCGTAGGCCAGCTCGAAGAATTCCTTGCCGTCCTGCGCCGTGCGGAAGACGAAAGTCGAGGTGTGAAAGACCGGCGGCTTCAGCGATTGCTCGGATAGAAACGGATCATAGCCATAGCCCATCATCAAGGTTTCCGGCGACAATGTCCGGTTGCCGACGACCCTCTTGCGCCACCGTTTTTCGGGCATGTACGTCGCCCCCTCCCCGCCGCGCGGTCCGTTGTCCAGGCGCGCCTATGCCGCCGGCCGGCCGCGAAGCCAGCATCATAGTCCCGACCAGGGCGCGCAGAAACAACGACGGCGACGCCGCTCGGGGCGCCGTCCACCCCATCACCGTAATCTCCGCAATCTCCGTAATCTGCTTGCAATCTCGGATTGACGCCGCTCTTCACGCGTCTTCGCGCCGAGCGCGTCGCCGCCGCTGGCTTATCGCGCGCCGCGAACGGCCCGGCCCGGCGACCGCGGGGACGCCACGCGCCTGGCGGGCGCGATTTACCTGGCGGGCGCGATTGAAATGACGTCTACCGAAAGCAGTACGCACTTTCACATCCGCCAGAACCCGCATTACATTAGTCTTACTTTAAAGAGTATTGTATCTTTAGAAGAGGTCGTGATATTATTTTGTGTTAGATTATGAATCACGCGGAGACGGGAGTGATCTTCAGATTCGTCATTGTGACGGCGCGGGACGCGTCCGACGAGGTGGCGTTTACGCGGCTGCTTAGGGTCAGCGGGCCCGACGACTTGGAGCGGGGCCTCAGCGAGACCGTCGCAGAGTGGCGTCAGTTCTACCCCGAGCGTGATCTTCTGAAAGAACACTGCACGTTGCTGATTGAAGAAGCGAAGGACGGGCCGTTGGCAGGGCCGACGAACTGACTGCAGGTCGCCTCTCTGCGCACTCCATGCATGACGCGTCACGGCGCGCGTCACGGCGACAGGATACGCATTCCCCATTTCGTCCTGCCCAGTCGCTGTGGCGCTTTCGCTCCCCTCCCGCCGGGCCGGACTTTTCTATGACGGGCTTGGCGACGCTCGCCGCGTTTCGGCGGGGCGCGTCGCCGATCTCATGGAAGCGTTCTGTTTTTCGCCTCCATGAGGGCGACGGCGCGGCGGGTCGGGACACGGTCGCTGAACGCGGAATCGTGTCACGATAATTGCTTACGATTGCGATCCATCCACCCTGCGCAGCAGAAATTTCCATCAGGCGCCCCGAGAGAGACGTCGACGGCAGAGGGATCATACGAAGGTTTGGCCTCAGGAGACGAACGAGATAGCGCGGCCAATCAATATATGATGGAATAATTCAGCGACGAATGTAAATTGACTGACGACACAACGTTACGAGCCGCGACGCTTCCATTCCCCCATCATCGAGTACGTCACCCTTGTCGAAGCCACGCAAATGAGTTGCGGAGGGCTTGTTTCGTTTAAGCCTAATTAGCTCGGATCGGGACAAGCGACCGAACCTAATGGGATGGTCCTCCCCGCCATCCTCTCGGGCAGACTGAGTTTCCACCGGCGATGGAGGAGGGGGTGAATATTGTCACAATTGGAATCGATGTCGGCAAGACCTGGTTCCATCTTGTTGGCCTAGACAGTCGCGGCGCAATCGTGGCGCGTCAGCGGTTCAACCGAGCGCAGCTGTTGCAGTATTTGGGCATGCTAGCGCCCTGCCTCATTGGGATGGAGGCGTCTTGCGGCAGTCATCGCCTCGCGCGGCAACTGCTTGCAGTTGGGCACGACGCAAGGTTGATTTCGGCGGACTTGGTCCGTCCGTTCGTGAAAGGCGATAACAGCGACTCTCTCGATGCGGAGGCCATCGCCGCGAAGGCCATCGCCGAGGCCGTTCAGCACCCGACAATGCGCTTTGTTCCAGTCTGAGCAGCCCCAATTCTAGGCCATTCATTGGATGCGAAGCGGGCTGATCCGCCGGCGTACCGGCGTGATCATGGCAATGACCGCTACGCCGTTACGGCGACGGCCGTTACGGCGACGGGATACGAATTCCCCGATTCTGCCTGCCTGCTCGCTGCGGCGCTTTCGCCCCCTCCCGCCGCGCCGGACTTTTCTATGACGGGCCTGGCGACGCTCGCCGCGCTTCGGCGGGGAGCGCCGTCGACCTCGGAAGCCTTCTGTTTCCGCCTCCATGCAAGCGACGGCGCGGTGGGTCGCAAGGCGCGGTCGCCGAACACGGAAGCGGGCCTGTCTCGCGGGCCCGCGCCGTCAAACGCGGAAATGAGCGATTGTCGCCGGAATTCGCGTCAAATCTCCACCCCGCCTCGCCGCATCGCGAGATCGACGACGAAACGGTTGCCGCCTTCGGGCGCGGCCTCGCAGAAAGCCCCTCCGCCGTGGCGCTGGGCGATCTGGCGCACCAGCGACAGGCCGAGACCCCAGCCGCCCGAGGATTCCGCCCGGCCGCCGGGCCGGTAGAACGGCTCGAACACCCGTTCGCGCTCCGCCGGCGCGATCCCCTCGCCGCAGTCGGAGACGACGACGCGCGCCGCGTCGTCGCGACGCGTCACGGCGATGGAGATTGGCGGGCGTCCATGCTTTGCCGCGTTCTCCAGCAGATTGCGGATCAGCCGCCGCAGCAAGGTCGCGTCGCCTTCGATCTCGACCGGGCGGCCGCCCTCCGACACGCAGGCGACGCCCGCCTCGAACCGCGCCGCCTCCTCCGCCGCCAGTCCCAAGAGATCGACCGGCGCGGCGCGCGCGGCGATCGGTCCGGCATGATCGAGCCGGCTGGCGAGCAGGATCTCCTCGACCAGTTGATCGCTCTCGGCGAGATTGCGCACGATCTCCGCATGCGTCTCCGGCCCCGGCTGAACGAACCACAGCTCGACCGCCATGCGCAGACGCGCCAGCGGCGACCGCAGCTCGTGGCTGGCGTTGGCGAGCAGCGCCTTTTGCGAGGTCAGCAGGTCCTCGACCCGTCCCGCCGCCGCGTTGAAGGTGCGCGCGACCACCGCGACTTCGTCGTCGCCGGCGTCGTCGACGCGCAGCGACAGCGCCCCGGCGCCCCATCGTTCGACGCCTGAGCGCAGACCCTCGAGTCGCCGGGTGAGCCTCGCGGTGATCGGAAAGGCCGCCAGCGCGACGCCGCCGGCGACGATGAGGACGATCGACAGGATGCGCAGCCTCGGGTTGAGCCCCGGCGGGCGCAGCCGCGCCAGCACCGCGCGGCCGTCGGCAAGGTCGACGCGCACGATCGGCGCGCGAGAGTCGACGCGATCGCGGGCGTCGGCCGCAATCATGATCGGCGCGCCGCGCGATGCGGCGAGCGTTCCGTCGGCGGCGTAGACCGAGACGTCGGCGCCGAGTTTTTCACCGAGGCGGCTCATCGCGTCGGCGAGCGCGCCCGGCGGGCTATCGTTCTCGGGAACGTTCCAGTCGCCGAGCTGGAGGCGGGACGCGCCCCAATGGCCGTGGGGATTCTCGCCGATCAGCGACCACAGCCCGCCCATCAGGATCGCGACGCCGACGAGACTCGCCAGCAGCGTCAGATAGACTTTCCAGAACAGGCGGCGACGAACGACGATCATGCCTCTCCGTCCTGCTTCTTGGCGAAAACATAACCGGCGCCGCGCACGGTTATGATGCGGCGGGGACGCCGGGGATCGTCCTCGATCGCCGATCGGATGCGCGAGATATGAACGTCGATCGAGCGGTCGAACGCTTCGAGCTCCTCGCCCTTGACCAGATCCATCAGCCGCTCCCGGTTGAGAACCCGCCCGGCGTTGTCGGCGAGCGCGGCGAGCAGATCGAACTGGTAGCTGGTGAGGGTGCGTTCCTCGCCGTCGACGCGCACCGTGCGCGATTCGCGATCGATGTGGAGGCGGCCGAAACGGAGCGGCGCGTCCTCGGGGCGGGCGGCGACGCGGCCGCGCCGGAGAATCGCGCGAATGCGGGCTTGCAGCTCGCGCGGGCTGAACGGTTTGGAGAGATAGTCGTCGGCGCCGATCTCCAGTCCGACCACGCGGTCCATCTCCTCGCCGCGCGCGGTCAGCATCAGGATCGGCGTCTGCGCGCGGGCGCGGATCGTGCGGCAGACCTCGAACCCGTCGATGTCGGGCAGCATCACGTCGAGAATGACGGCGTCGAACGCTCCGCCGTCGAGCGCGGCGAGCCCGTCGCGGCCGGTGAAGCGGCGCTCGACGACGAAACCGGCCGCCGCCAGGTAGTCGGAGACCATGGCGGCCAGCCTTGCATCGTCGTCGATGATGAGAAGCCGCTCCGTCACCACGCCTCCGAGCCGGACAGGTTGCTTACTCCTTGTCGAGGCCCGTGTCAGGAGCGCCGTCGGCTCGCCCGTCCCGATCGTGCGGTCCTTCCCAACGGCCCATCATTTGGCCGCGGCGCGCCATGTCGGCGAGTTCGGCGGCAAGCTGCGCGCGCTGTGGCGGGGTGAGCTGGTCCGCAATGTCGAGCAGGCCGCCGACGAACGCCTTGGACTTCGCGTCGAAGATCGTCACCGCGTCGGCCCGCAGCCGCTCGACGGCGTCGCGGTCGATGGTCGGCGCGGCGAGCAAGTCGAGCGCCTGCTTGCGCAGCGCCTCGTGATCGTCGGGCTTCGGCGCGATCTCGGCGAATCTTGCCGCGATGATGTCGTGAACCTTGGCTTCCTGCGCCGCGCTGGCGCCGACGGAATCGAGCGCGCGCGCGACCACGGTCTGGACGAACGCCAGACGCGCGCCTTCCCTCCAGCCCATATGGTCCATGCCTGCGGCCGCCGCCGCGAAGCCGCCGACGCCGAGCGCAACGCCGCAGGCGAGAAGGCCGACCATCGCCGCCGTGCGAGGCCAAGCCGAAGCGCCGCCCTTTCCGTTCTCCTGTTGCGGCGCGCGGATCGGCGGGGCGGGCCGCAGAGGGACGTTGTCAATGCTGGTCATGACGGGCTCCTTCATCGACGGCGCCGAGCGCCGCGTCGACAAGGAGGCTAGTTGGCGAAGGTTTCGGGCGATCCGGCCGAATGTAAAGAAGGGTGAAGGGATTTGGGCGCTTTACGGGCGGCGAGACAGGCGGCAAGGCGTCGTCCCCCCGCCGGCCACGCGGGCAAGCGCGAAATCCGGGTCGGCGACGGGGTTACGGATCGACGCAGGCGCTGACCGGGAACTCGCAGCGCTCGCCGATGCCGAGATGATCGCCGGCCGGGCCGGTGTAATAGACTTGGCTGACCCGCCCCTGCGTCATCACGACGACGACGTTGCAGACGGAGTGACGGACGAAGTCCGGCGAGCCCGGCGGCGGCAGCGGCCACGCATCGTTGCGCACCGTTCCGATGAAGTAGGTCCAGATCTGGGTCCCGTCGATCGCGCGAAGGCTGTCGGGCCGGCCGAGGCAGGCGCGCACCGCGCGCGCCGGCTTGTTGATCATGCCGGCCTGGGCAAGTTGATCGACTTCCGGTTTCTCGCCGCAGCCGCCGCACGCCAGCGCCAGCGCCGCCAAGCAGACCCATCGTTTTGCCGCCATCGCGCACCCCCCTGCGCGTTCCAGTCTAGCACGTCGGCGGCTGAGAGCACTCCGGCCGATGAGGGTGCGGCGAACCCCGCCAACGCCGGGCCCGCGCCGACTGCGACCCTACGACCTGCCCGCGCAGGCGCGCGAATTCGATGACGACAAACCGCTTCTGCGACGGCGGGCGAGCCGCCGTCGCCGTTCTTTCGTTCATCCGCGACGCGTTACGAACCCGGCCGCGTCAATGCGCCATGGCGTGGGGATGACGGATCTGCCAGATCTCGGACACCGAGGCCAGCGCGACGACGATGCCAAGGACGACGAACGCCGCCACGGCGACGCCGATCGCCGAGAAGCCGACGACCCACGGCGCGACGATCATCCAGACGCCGAGCAGCAGGCTGATCCATTCCTCCCATTCGGCGAACCGCACCAGCGCGGCGACGGCGAAGATCGCGACTACGACGCCGGTGATCCACGCCGCGCGCGCCGCCATATCATCGCCGGAGAAACGCAGAACCCACGGCGAAATGAACAGCAGCACGGCGCAGGCCAGGTTGACCCAATCCTGATAGAGCGTACGCAAAGAAGTCTGCGAGGCCATTCGAACCTCCTTTGTCAGACGCACTCCATTGTCGAACGCACTCGAGTGCGTATTTGGCGCCGCCGTTACCGCAGTTTGTCGGCGAATTGAGGGCGCCCGGCGTCTGGGGCCCGGTTGTCCCCCGGGGAATTCGCCGCGATTGCGGCGCTTGCTTGCCCTTGAGTCAGCGTCAGCGCCGTCGCGTTCCCCCCGCCCGGTCCGCGGCGCAAGCCGAGGCGGGCGACGGCCAACGTTTGTCTTCCGGCGATTTCTCAGGCGTAATCGCTTCGGGACGGTCATTGCCGCCAGCCCGCGACCGCCCCGCCGCGGCTCGTCGCGCGATGGTCGCCAGTCAATTGTCGCGCGCGCAGGGAGGAACGAAATGAACGCGAGTCCGCCCGCCTTCCCCCAACTCGCCGAGCGCTTCGCCGCGCAGCGGCGCGCGTTCGCCGCCGATCCCAACCCGCCGCTCGCCGCGCGGCGCGAGCGCCTCGACCGGCTGCTCGCGCTGATCGACGACAACGAGGACGCCTTCGTCGCCGCGGTCGACGCCGATTTCGGCGGCCGCGCCGCGCAGGAGACGCGCATCGCCGAGCTGTTCGTGACCCGCAGCGCGATCCTCCATGCGCGCCGCCATCTCGCGCGGTGGATGCGGACGCGCCGCATTCCGACCGCACTGCCGTTCCTGCCGGCGCGCAACCGCCTCTCGCCGCAGCCGCTCGGCGTCGTCGGCGTCGTCTCGCCGTGGAACTATCCGATCCAGTTGACGCTCTGTCCGCTGGTCGCGGCGTTGGCGGCGGGAAACCGCGCGCTGATCAAACCCTCCGAGCTGACGCCGCGCGTCTCGGCGCTGCTCGCCGAACTGGCGGAGAAGTATTTCGATCCCGATCTCGTCAGCGCCGTCGCCGGCGACGCCGAGACCGGCAAGGCGTTCGTCGCGCTGCCGTTCGATCACCTGCTGTTCACCGGATCGACCGCGGTCGGGCGGCAGGTGGCGGCGGCGGCCGCCGCCAATCTGACGCCGGTCACGCTCGAGCTCGGCGGCAAGTCGCCAGCGATTTTCGATCGGTCGTGCGATCTCCTCAAGGCGAGCGAGCGCGTCGCCGCCGGCAAGCTGTTCAACGCCGGCCAGACCTGCGTCGCGCCCGACTATCTGATGGTTCCGCGCGACCTCGGCGAAGCGGCGGCGGCGGTGCTCGGAGCGGCGATGCGACGCCTTTATCCGACGCTCGCGGCCAATCCCGACTACACCGCGATCATCAGCGAGCGCCATCGCGCGCGCCTGATCGGCCTGGTCGCCGAGGCGCGCGACGCCGGCGCGGAGATCATCGAGATCAACCCGGCCAAAGAGAGCTTCGCCGAAAGCCGCAAGCTGGCGCCGACGATCGTGATCGGCGCGTCGGAGACGACGCGGCTGATGCGCGAGGAGATCTTCGGGCCGGTGCTGCCGATCGTCGAATACGACGAGGTCGACGACGCGATCGCGTACGTCAATCGCGGCGACAGGCCGCTCGCTCTCTACTGGTTCGGCCGCGACGCGGCGCGGCGCGAGCGCGTCTTGCGCGAGACGATCTCAGGCGGCGTGACGGTCAACGACTGCCTGCTCCATTTCGTCCAGGAGGGCCAGCCGTGCGGCGGCGTCGGCGCGAGCGGCGTCGGCGCGTATCATGGCGAATGGGGGTTCCGGACGTTCAGCAAGCTGAAGCCGGCGTTCCACCAGTCGGACTGGAGCGGCTTTCCGCTGCTGCGGCCGCCCTACGGCAAAACGACCGACTGGGTCCTCGGCGCATTGAAGCGACTCCCCTAGCGGCGGCGCGGGCGGCGGACCGGCGGCGAGCGCCGGCCCCCGCGCGCCCCGACGACCGCATCAGGCGCAGGCGGCGGTCGCGGTCCGCGCCGCCGGCGCGTCGTAGCACGGCAGGTCCGCCATGTCGGTCCACCCGCCGTCGTCCTTCTCATCATCCGCGGCGGCCGAAGCGAGCGGCTCGCCGTCGCGCCGCCAGGATTCGGCCCGCGCTTTAACCTTGAGGCCGTCGAGGGTCAGCGCGCGCGCCGCCTCGATGCGCCTGACGATCGCCTCGCTATCGGCGCGCGCCGACCGCGCCGCCGCCAGCGCCTCGGCGCCGCCGCGCCGCGCGGCGATCATCGCCCTGAGCTCCGCCTGCCAGGCGGCCTCGAGCGCCTCGCCGTCGGCGAGCAGGT
>Ga0326728_10010083_pt1 | contig 22301 bp, 23 predicted proteins | sample MB3enrmetagenome_FD_207602 | JGI IMG/M metagenome (GOLD analysis project Ga0326728, IMG submission 207602) | Lab enriched peat soil microbial communities from McLean, Ithaca, NY, United States - MB31MN | ecosystem: Environmental > Terrestrial > Soil > Wetlands > Peat | place: USA: New York... | reverse complement strand
GGGATCGTGACTTCCAACAGCATTTTGATCGTGGAGTTCGCTCACCACCTCGAAGCGGAGATGTCCGTGCGCGACGCGGTGGTGACGAGCTGCCGCATCCGCTTGCGCCCGATCCTGATGACTTCTTTGGCCACGCTCTTTGGGCTGATTCCCATGGCGCTGAAACTCGAGACCGGCAGCGAGGCCTACGCCTCATTGGGGCGCGCCATTATCGGCGGCCTCACCGTCTCGGTCGCCCTTACGGTGTTCATTGTTCCCGCCGCGTATCTGCTGGTATACGACCGGCGGCAGGCAAGCCCGGCCCGCGGACCCAAGGAGGTTGGGGAATGAGACGTTTCGGATTTCGGCCCACCGTCATTCTCTGCGCGTTGACTTGTGCGCTGGGTTTGGCGGCAACAATTCCAACTCGGGCCACGCCGCCGCAAACGCCAAAGCTCTCTTTGAAAGACGCCGAGGCGCTGGCGTTGCGCAACCATCCCTTGTTGCAGGCTGCTGCCTTCGACGCTCAAGCGGCCGGCGAAGTGACCCGTGAAGAGAAATCGGCCTATTACCCCACCGCCACGGGAAGTCTCACGGGGGCAGGGGCCATGTTCAATAGCCGCATTGCCGCGGGCTTTCTCAATAACCCGCTCATCCTGAATCGCTATTCAAACGGCCTGGAGGTTCAGCAGCTCATTACCGACTTCGGCCGCACGTCCAATCTTGTAGCCTCGGCGCGGTTAGGAGCGGAGGCCGCCTCCGAAAGCGCACAGCACACTGCGCAGGATGTGCTACTGGCCGTCAATCGCGCTTACTTCGGAGTCCTGCGCGCTTCGGCGGTGCTCAAGGTCGCAGAAGAGACCGTGAGAGATCGCCAGATCATTACCGATCAAGTCACCACGCTGGAGAAGAACAAACTGAGGTCCATGCTGGACGTGAGCTTCGTCCAGGTTGATTTGGCCCAAGCGCAACTGCTGCTCGTCCAGGCGCAAAACGACGAAAAGGCGGCTTATGCGGAACTGGGCAATGCTCTCGGACTCGCCAGCCCCCAGCCCTTTGACCTCGTTGATGAGCCCATGCCCGCTGCACCTCCCGTTGACCCGACCGACTTGCTCGCGCAAGCCCTTCAGAATCGGCCGGATCTCTCCAGTGCCCGCTTCAGTCGCGACGCTGCCCTGCGCTATGCGCGCGCCGAGCGCGATTTGTGGATGCCCACTATCAGCGCGACGGGCGCGGCCGGCCTTACGCCGGCTTACCAGGTTCCGCTCAGCGACCGTTACGCCGCGGCAGGCATCGACGTGAGTATTCCGATCTTTAACGGGTTCCTCTTTTCCGCCCGCCACCAGGAAGCGAACCTCCGCGCCCAAGCGGCGGACCAGAGGATGCGCGACCTTGCTGACCGCATCGGCCGCGACGTTCGCACCGCCTGGCTCGATGCCGGCACGGCATACCAGCGGCTCGACGTCACCGCCCAGTTCCTGAAGCAGGCCACCTTGGCGCTCGATCTTGCACAAGGCCGTTACAAACTCGGGCTCAGCTCGATTGTGGAGTTGTCACAAGCGCAACTGAATCTGACTCAGGCCCAGATCGCCAACACCAGCGCCAAATACGACTACCAGATCAGCCGCGCCAACCTTGATTACCAGATAGGGGCCTTGCACTGAGTGTGGGACTGAAGCAGGCGTATCGCACCCGCTCTCTGGCCCTGCGGCTCTTCGAGGTCTTTCTTGGGTTGGAACATGCAGTCCGGCGTCCTCGCAAGAGCCTCGAAGCAAGCGTAGCGCAGACTTCACGCCCTTCGAAGTCTGCGGTTCTTTGTTTCGAAAGAACAGCGTTTCTCCGCGAGTCCGGGCTACCCGCTGTCGTTCATTAAATGCGGGAAATTCCTTCCAGGTCGAAAAAGGGAGTCGAACTCGAGTGATTGAATCGGACGACGAAGCTTTCGAAGAATCCACTTCTCGCGAGCAGGCCCGCCAGAGAATTGCCGATTGCAGATTGCCGATTGACGATTGGAAGAGGGAGCCACAGCGAGCAGGTAGCGTCAATCGCGGTCAGTGACGCGATCCCGGCGCGCGCGACTCTCGCCGTGCCAGTTCCATAAAATCCGCCACTTTGAGAATGCGCGCCCGGCCATGATGTCGCAGCCGCAGCAAATGGCCATCGCCGGTCACGATGTAATCCGATTCCGCCGCCTTCGCGCATTCCAGGATGCGATTATCCGGCGGGTCGGCTTTGACGACCTCCAGGGTTTCCGTTGGGTTCACGCTCTCCGTAAACCGCGAAAGCTGCCTTTCCGCTCTCCAGATCTGTTCTTCCGGCCAGCGAAACTTGGGGCCGCGCAGCACGTTTCCTATTTCCGTCAAGATTGCATCCGAGATGGCAAGGCGGATTCCCCCGGCTTCGGCGAGGTTAAGAAAGGCTCGCGGCGGTCCGCCGAAGTTCAGGGCGGATATATAGATGTTGGTATCGGCGGTGACGGAAAGCACCTATTGCTCGCGCTCTCTCGTTTGGCGCCGTACTTCGGCAATGGCGCCCGGCACCTCCGCCTCCGTCAGGCCAAGGGATTTCGCGTGTTTCTCTCCGAAGGCGAGCAAATCCAGCCACTCGCGATTGTCGAGACGGCGCTCGACGGCATCCCGCACCAGTTCGTCCACGGTGGTGTGTTCGGCTTGCGCGGCCTTTTCCATCTCGGCCAGCAGCGCCGCTGGAATCTTCGCGTGCAGGTTCTTCTCCGGCTCCATGACGTCCGCCTCGCGCTTGTGTTTGCTATAGTTAAGTGTAGCGGGGCGGCGGATGGCTGTCAACATGGTTCGTGTCGTATCTTAGTGGTGCTTTTCGGCTAGCGTTCCGGAAGGGCGCCGCGAAGTTCGGCGTTGGCTGAGGAGTACGGCTGCCGGTTTCTCCAAAGCTTTCGACTCACGCCCGCAGATTCTGATAACATCGAACGATGTATGACGACACCGTGGCCGTGCTCGAAAACCGGCCTCTCACCGGCGGTCACTTCCTTCTGAGCCTTCACTCTCCGCGCCAGGCGAAGGCGACACGGCCGGGGCAGTTCGCGATGGTGCGGCTGCTGGGCCGCTCGGACGTGCTGCTGCGCCGGCCCATGAGCATCTTCGATGTGAGGCCGGGAATTGCCGATTGTCGATTGACGATTGACGATTGTAAGACAGCCGCAACGGAACCCTCAGCGCCCGGTTCAAGCCCTGCGAAGCGAGAGCTCACGGGCGAGCCACGGGATGTCTTTCAATCGCCAATCGACAATCGGCAATCGGCAATTCCTGGCAATCGTCAATCGGCAATTCCCGAAGCGCCGGCGATCATCCAACTGCTCTACAAAGTGGTTGGGCGTGGCACGCGGCTGATGGCGGAGCTCGGGCCCGGCGATCAGGTGGGCCTGCTAGCGCCGCTGGGTCATGGGTTCTTTGCGGAAGAGTACTTCGACCGCGCCCGGGCGGCCGACGAGGTGCTGCACGTTGCCGGTGGCATCGGCATTGCCGCTCTGCTCCTGGCGGCGCGGCAACTTGCGGCTGCCGGCCTCCGGCAGCGGCTGTTTTTCGGAGGCCGGACGCGAGACGACCTGGTGGGAGTGGATGAGTTTGCGCCCTATGCCCATGAGATCGCCGTGGCGACGGAAGACGGCTCGCGAGGTCATCGCGGCTATGTGACGCGCCCGCTGGAAGAATACCTGGCCGGCAACCGCCGCAAGAAGTTCCTGATGATGGCCTGCGGACCGTGGGCGATGCTCGAAGCCACAGTGGAACGGGCAAAGAGGTACGGCCACGCCTGCCTGGTCTCGATGGAAAACCGCATGGGGTGCGGGCTGGGCGTGTGCCTGGGCTGCTCGATCCGGGTGCATGGCACGGGCCACGGGACGTACGAACGCGTCTGCACGGAAGGACCGGTGTTTTGGGCGGAGAAGGTGATTTGAGAAAAGGAAGCGGCGCCGAAGACATAAGAAAGTCAAGAGTCAAAGGTCAAAGGTCAACAGTGAAGAGGACCTTGGGAGTTTTTAGCGCAGACCTTCAGGTCTGCGGCCCTTAAGGGGTCAAATGCCAGAGAACCACGGACCACCGGCTGACGACAGCCTACAACTGACAACAGACGATCGACTGCCGGCCCTCGACACAGAGATCGCCGGGGTGCGCTTCTCGAACCCGGTGCTGACGGCGAGCGGCACCTTTGGTTACGGGCAAGAGTTCGCGCACCTGATCGACCTCAACCAATTGGGCGGCATCGTGGTGAAGGGTATTTCGGCGGAGCCGATGGCGGGCAATCCGCCGCCGCGCATCTACGAGACCGGCTCCGGCATGCTGAACGCCATCGGCCTGCAGAACGTGGGGGCGCAGAGATTCCTGGAAGAGAAGCTGCCCTTCCTGCGAACGCTGCGCACCCGGTGCATCGTCAACGTCTTCGGCTACTCCACGGAGGACTACGTCCGCGCCATCGAAATCCTCAACCGGGGTGACGGCATTGACGCTTACGAGCTCAACATCTCCTGCCCCAACACGCGTTGCGGCGGCATGGTCTACGGCAGCGACCTGAAGCTGACAGAGGAAGTGGTGGCGGCTTCCAAGCACGCGGCCCGCTTTCCTCTCTTCGTGAAGCTGTCACCCAATGTCACGGATATCACAGCCTTCGCCCGCGCGGCGGAGGCGGCGGGAGCGGACGCGCTGTCGCTCGTCAACACCTTCGTCGGCATGGCGATTGACATCGAGGCTCGCACCCCTCGCGTTTCGAACGTCACCGCCGGGCTTTCCGGGCCCGCCATCAAGCCGGTAGCGCTCCGCATGGTCTACCAATGCGCGCGCGCCGTGGAGATTCCCGTCATCGGCATGGGTGGGATCGAGAGCCCCGAGGACGCGCTGGAGTACCTGATTGCCGGGGCGAAGGCCGTCGAGATTGGCACCGCCAACTTCTACGCGCCTGATACGGCGCTACGTGTGATCGCAGGAATCCGCAGCTACTGCCGCCGCAAGAGCCTTCAACTCTCCGAAGTCATCGGCAGCCTTAAAGTTCCGGAGGTTAGAAATTAGAAGGCAGAAATCAGAATCAAGAAGAGAAGCAGTGGCGAGTGGTTAGTGGCAAGTGACTAGTAACGAAAGCGGTCGCTCTTCACTAGCCACTAGCCACTAACCGCTAGCAACTCTTCTCTTCCTTTTCTGATTTCTACCTTCTAATTTCCAAGTTCCATTGGGCGGAGCCGCTGGCCATTTTCGAGAATCAGATGTTACACAACCCTAGCTTAGTTAGCTTGGATGATGGCTCAATAAGAACGGAGGGTCAGGTGAGGAAAGGCCGGCTTGAAGGAACTAACGGCGACGCCAAGGCATCCAATGGAAGCACGCAAGAGGATCGGGCAGTGCGGCGTGTGGAAGCACTTGGATTGACAGTGCTTAAGGGTGTCTGCTAGATTGGAGGTGGGGATTTTGGAAAACTCCTTTCCAGCGCGCAGGCTTGGGAGCTGGCTTGCCATTACGTGGCTGGTGCTGACGGTGGCCGGCTGCGCCGTCAAGCAGGAAACGCGGGTGCAGCCCTTTCAGATTCCGGCTCCGCCGCGCGAAGCGACTCTTGACGAACTCATCGCCAACGTCAATTCCCAGGCGGAGGCCATCCGCACGCTCCAGGCAGGCGTGGACCTCGAGACAACGACCGGCTCCGTCTATTCGGGGGTCATCAAGGAGTATCAGGACGTCGGCGGTTTCATCCTCATCCAAAAGCCGGCCTTGATCCGCATGATCGGCGAGGCTCCGGTGGTGGGAACAACGATCTTCGACATGGCCTCAGACGGTGAGGAGTTCCGCCTCTACATACCGTCCAAGGGGAAGTTTATCGTCGGCAAAACATCGCTGCATCGGGATTCGGAGAACAAGCTGGAGAACCTGAGGCCCCAGCACATTCTGGATGCGATGATCGTGCCGCCCGTCGACTTGGCCCGCGAGCGCTGCTACTCCGAAGAGGCGGAAGAGGGCGACCGCCGTTATTACATTCTGACGGTGCTGGGAGTCGAGCCGAACGGGGCCTTCGAGTTGAAGCGGAAGATCTGGTTTGACCGGTCGGACCTGGAAATCGCCCGGCTGCAGCTCTACGAGCCCAGCGGGCGCCACATGGAGGACGTCCAATACTCAAATTTTCAGAACTTCGAAGGCACGCGCTACCCTGGACGCATCCTGCTGAAGCGCCCGATTGAGGATTATCAACTGGCGATCACCCTCGAGAAGGTGACGCTGAACCAACCCATTGACCCGACCAAGTTCACGCTCAAGAAGCCCGAGGGCGCCCAACTGGTGGATTTGAACGCACCGCCGCCAAAGCCGGCGGGAGAGACACCCGGTGATCAATAAAATGATCGTTGCCAACATCCTGCACCGGCCCGTGCGGACCGCGGTCAGCATCCTGGCGATTGCCATTGAGGTGGTGATGGTGCTGATCGTGGTCGGGTTGACCGGCGGGATGGTACACGAGACCGCCAAGCGCGTGGAAGGCCTGGGCGCAGACCTGATGCTGCAGCCGCCGGGATCTTCTTACTTGTTCGGCGTCAGCAGCGCTCCCATGCCCATCAAGATTGGCAACCGCCTGGCCGAGCTTGACCACGTCCTGGCCGTCACGCCCGTGTTGTTCCAGTTCAATGCGACGGGCGGGATCAACGTGATCTACGGTATCGACATGGCGAGTTTTGACCGGGTCACGGGCGGGTTTGTCTACCACAAAGGTGGTCCGTTTACCGGCCCCGACGATCTCCTGGTGGATGACTTGTACGCGAGGGCCAACCACGTCAAGGTAGGTCAGGCGATTAACCTGTTGAACCACGATTTTCGGGTGACGGGGATCGTCGAGCACGGCAAAGGGGCGCGGCTCTTCATTCCGCTTTCGACCGCACAGGATATGGCCGGCGCCCATGACAAGACGTCGATCTTCTTCGTCAAGTGCACCGATCCGGGATACACGGACGACGTCGTTGAATCCATTCGCCAGTTACTTCCCACCTACAAGGTGCTTTCGGTAAGGGACTACGAGACGCTGATGACGTCCAATAATCTTCCGGCCCTGAACACCTTTGTGGCGGCGCTGATAGCGGTGGCGGTGTCGATCGGTTTCCTGGTGATCTTCTTGTCCATGTACACCACCATTACGGAGCGGACGCGGGAGATCGGTATTCTGAAGTCGCTGGGGGCCTCAAAGCGGTATATTATTAGCGCGATCCTTAGAGAAGCTGGCTTACTCTGCGCCTTCGGGATTGTAGCGGGCTGGATGGGCAGTCTTATTGGGAGAAGGGTGATCATGGCGTCGTTCCCAACCCTTACGGTGGATTTGACCGTCGTTTGGGGAGTCCGGGCGGCCGTGCTGGCGCTGGCGGGTACTCTGGTCGGGGCGTTTTATCCCGCCTTCCGGGCGGCGCAGCTTGACCCCGTGGATGCTTTGTCTTATGAATAGCTCTCGGGCAGCGGCACTAGAGCGTGAGTCGCGGCTTACCCAGCCGGTCTCCGGCTACGGGGAGCCAACGGCTTGTATGGAATCTATTATCCAGACTGAGAATCTGAGGAAGATTTACAGGGTTGGCAAGGTTGACGTCCACGCCCTGCGAGGCGTCAACCTGACGGTCCAGGAGGGAGAATTCATCGCCATCGTCGGCCCCTCGGGCTGTGGCAAGTCCACGCTGCTTCACGTCCTCGGAGGATTGACGCATCCGAGCACCGGTAAAGTCCTGGTGGATGGAAACGATTTCAGCATCATGTCGGATGCCGAACGCACCAAGTTCCGCCGGCATAAGATTGGCTTCGTCTTCCAGCGCTTCAATCTGCTCCCAACCCTGTCGGCGCGCGACAACATCGCCCTGGCCCAGCACATCCAGGGCAACGGCTTCAACCCCCACCGCTTTGACGCGGTGGTGGACATGCTGGGCATCAGGGAAAAACTGAATGCAAGGCCCTACGCTTTGTCAGGCGGCGAGCAACAGCGCGTGGCGATCGCCCGCGCGGTGATCTGCGAGCCCAAGATCCTGCTGGCGGACGAGCCGACGGGAAACCTCGACACCCAGAACTCCCAGCTCGTGCTCAACATGATGCGCGCTCTGAACCGCTCCTTCCGGCAGACGATTCTGATGATCACGCACAACCCGGAGGCAGCCGGGGTGGCGGACCGCATCGTGCGCATGCGGGACGGGCGGATTATTTACGATTGAAACTCGCGGGTTTTTGGCGTTACCTGAAACTCGACGTTGGAAATCGCGAACGGAGCACTCAGCCGTCAGCTATCAGCCGTCAGCATAGGAAAGCCGGCCAGTGCGTCTTCCTGGTGAAAGCTGAAAGCTGAAAGCTGATGGCTGACTGCTCGATTCACCGTTTGCGATGTCGAGTTTTTCCACCTGAATCATGGCTGAAGGCAACGACTTTCGAACCACGCTCGTTCCCCAGGCAGGCCCGCACGTTGAAGGAGCCTCGGCTGCAGGGCCCTGGAAAAAGTTCAAGCACTTCTTGGCCCGCTCCATCCTCTGGACCTACCACCGTGGAGGCTGGCAATACGATATCCTCTGCCTCCTCATCCTCCTGTTTATTTTCGTGCCTCCTCGCTCGTTCTTCCAGGACGGCCCCCGGCTCGAGCTCACCGACCTGCGCCACAAGCAAGGGTTCGTGGATATGGGTCGCACCAAGGAGGGGCGCAGTTACCAGGTGGACGCGCGGCTGGTGGAATCCCTCGCGGGGCTTTCTCCCGAGGACGCCATCGGCGAGATCCTGCGCCAGCGCGTGCAGCAGCCTTTCACCGTGAAGTCCATCGAGGCCATCCGCGACAAGAACCAAGTCATCCTCGGCTACACAGTGGTCGTGGCGAACCCCGAGGCAAAAGACCGGGGGGCGACGCCGTAACCGGCGTGCGGGAACCAGCGTCCATAGTGCTGAAGGAGAGTGGGAGCGTGGGAAGGTGGTGCCGTTACCGCTTCTGGTGGCTCGGGGTGATGGGAACCCTGCTGGGCGCCAGCCTGCTCTCCGCCTCCCCGGATCCGCCCCGCAAACACCTGCCGCCGGACCTCGCCGAAATACTCAAGCGCATGAACGAAGCTTCAAATCGCCTCAACACGCTTTCCGCCGACATCGAGTACACCAAGGTCACGGTGGTGGTCAACGACAAATCAACGCAGACGGGCCAGTTCTTTTATCAAAAGGGCAAGCCGCCCGACTTCATGATCGATTTCAAGAACCCGGATGCCAGGACCCTGGTGGTCAAGAAGAACAAGGCGGAAATGTACCTGCCCAAGACCAACCAGATTCAGGAATACGATCTCGGGCAGCATTCCGAGCTCGTTCAGCAGTTTCTGCTGCTGGGCTTTGGCGGGGATGTCTCCAAGCTCCAGAAGGACTTTAACGTGAAGCTGACCGGCGAGGTGGAATTGAGCGAGGACACCCTAGCCGTCCTTGAACTGACTCCGCGCAAGGAAAGTCTCGCCTCCCGGCTCCCCAAGGTGCAGCTCTGGATCAGCGAGGAATCGTGGCTGCCTGCCCAGCAGAAGTTTTTCGAACCCAGTGGCGACTATGCCGTGGCCAGGTATACGGCGGTGCGAGTCAACCGCCATCTCCCCTCCGGGACCTTCGAAATCCACGCCAAGGGCGCCAAGCGCATCAAAATGCAATAATACATGATATTTATTTTGTACAAGTTAACCGCCACATTCCCATCTCGGCCCGCTTTTTTCCCACTTCGGCTTTTTCCTGTTGCCGGTGGTCTACTTCGCGGGGTACCTTAATTCGAAGCAAGCGGCATCAAGGTGCTGGAAGGAATTGTTGGGGGAGGATTGTGAAAACTATACCCTTCGCGCGCGCGACCCGTATGATCGCCAGAGGGACTTGGAGCTTCTGCACGGACCGGCCGCTGGTGGTGTCTTTTGAGTTGACGCATTCCTGCACCGCAGACTGTCAGCATTGCGACAAGGGTGGCATCAAGCCGGAGCCGGCGGGCCTCCTGCGCGCGTCGGATTACCGCCGGCTGCGAATGGAGCTCAAGCCGATGGTGGTGCAGTTGTCGGGGGGCGAGCCGCTGCTCCGCAAGGATCTCGAAGCGATCGTGCGCGCCATGAAGGAGCCCAGCGGCCTGCCTTACACCATCCTGGTAACGAATGGGCGTTTGTTCACGGAGGAGAAGTACCTTGCTTTGCGGAAGCTCGGCGTGAACCAGTTCTCGATTTCGCTGGACTTCCCTGACGAGCGCCACGACGCCTTCCGGCGCTCCCCGGGCCTTTACGCGCACCTCGCCGAGCTGGTGCCCACACTCGCTCGGCACGGCTATGACGACGTGGCTCTGAACACGGCCGTCACCCGGGAAAACCTGCCAGCTTTGCTCGAGATCTACAAGCGCTCGAGCGAGTGGGGCGTGAATATTTCTTACAGCGCCTACACGCCGCTGCGAACCGGCAGCATGGACCACTACATCAGCTCGGTTGAGGACCTGGACCTGCTCCGCTGCACGCTCGATGAGTTGCTGGCTCTCAAGGCCCGGAACGGCCGCATCGCCAACTCTCCCTGGACGCTTTCGGGAATTCATGAATTCTTCCTCAAGGGAACCGTGCCCGGCTGCAAAGCGGGCCGGCGCTTCATGGTGGTGACGCCCACGGGCGGCCTCCGCGCCTGCTCGATGTTCGAGCAGACCTACTCTTCGCCAAAGGAAATCCTGGAGAAATGGGTGCCCGCGAATACCTGCGGCGGGTGCTACGTCTCCATTCGCTCGTACCTTGATGCTTCATACTGGACGCTGCTGAAGGACAACGTCGCCAGCCGCGTCTTCGCCCGTAACGGGCACGCGAATCCGTGCTGAGCTTTTGTATCTATTGGGGCCGATAGCCGTAATCAACAGAAGAACTAAGAGTTACCTTTTGCTCTTCGAGAGAGCCACGCGCCGCGGCGCACCGACGCGCCATGGCGCCGGCCATCGAGAACGCTTGCGATGTGGTAGCTTGCCGCCAGGTCGTGGGCGGGCCATTGGCTTTCCCTCTCACTTGGCGACCCGGAGACCATGAACCTGTTCACGGTGAAACGTAGCGTGCGGGCTGCCGACCGCCGAGTTCGTGAGTGGCTGATGATCGCGCACGGCCTCCTCTCACATCGGCATCCCGTGCTCGCGCACATCATTCCCATTCGCCGCTGTAACCTGGCGTGTGCCTACTGCAACGAGTTTGATGACTTCTCGAAACCGGTTCCGACCCGGGATATGATCCGCCGCATCGACCGGCTCGCAGCGCTAGGCACGGCCATCATCACCATCAGCGGCGGCGAACCGCTGCTTCATCCGGAACTCGAAGTCATCATCCGGCGTATCCGCGAGCGCCGCATGCTCGCCGGCATGATCACCAACGGCTACCTCCTGACCCCAAACCGGATCGAGCACTTGAATCGCGCCGGACTGGATCACCTTCAGATCAGCATCGATAACATCCTGCCCGACGACGTGTCCAAGAAGAGCCTGAAGGTGCTGGACAAGAAGCTACAGATGCTCGCCCGGCACGCCCTGTTCGGGGTGAATCTGAACTCGGTGCTGGGCAGCAGCGTGCGGCATCCAGACGACGCCCTCACGGTAGCGCGTCGCGCTCGCGCCCTGGGCTTCACCAGCACGGTCGGCATCATTCATGATGGAGGCGGCCAGCTTAAGCCTCTGGCGGACCGGCAGCAGAAAATCTTCGACGAGATCATGGCGCTCGGCCGGCGGTCCTACTCGCGCTTCAATCGCGGCTTCCAGGGGGATATCGCTCATGGCCGCGCCCACGAATGGCGCTGCCGCGCCGGAGGCCGCTACCTCTACATCTGTGAGGACGGGCTCGTCCACTACTGCTCGCAGCAACGGGGCTACCCCGGCATTCCGCTTGAGCAATACACTCGAGCTCATCTCGAGCACGAGTACGGCACGGAGAAGCCCTGTGCGCCGCGCTGCACCGTCTCCTGCGTGCACCAGATCTCGCTGCTCGACAATTGGCGCGACCCGCAAACGCGCCGGGCCTTCCGGCCGCCTGTCACCGCTACCCGACCGCCTGTGCAAGTCGAGACGCCCGTCCAGGAACCGGAAGGCTGAACAAGAGAGAGGGTAGACGGTAGGAGGTAGACGGCATAAGGGGAACCCCCATATGCCTTATGCCGTCTACCCTCTACCCTCGAAGCTTCCACTCGATCTGTGCCAGAATCCCGCCCAGGATCTTCACATCATTGTTGGTGAGTCCGAGGTCAAAGAGAATCCGCCGCAGCTTGATCCGCGTAGCGTCGCGGCTCTTGGGCGTGAGGTAGCCCACGTGGTCGAGCACTCGCACGGCGCGCTCGAAAACGTGATCGAGCGAGTGAATGTTGGCTCGTTCCGAGACGTGCACCGCCGCACCGGGGGCCTGCGTGGAGACCACACCGGCGCGGGCCAGTTCGTAGCAGCAGACGGCCACCGCCTGGCCCAGGTTCATCGAGGGACACTCGGACGTGGTGGGCATCCGCACCAGCGCCTGACAGTAGCTCATGACTTCGGTCGAAAGGCCGGTCTTTTCAGACCCAAACAGAAGCGCCGCCTGCTCCGCCCCGTCGGGCACTTCTAAGTGCGCCTCTGCGCCTTCGGATTCAGACCCGCTGCCGACACGCCCGCCGGGCTCGGATCGCGACTCCAGCCAGCCCGGCAACTCGCTCAGCGAGACCAGATCGCGATCGAGATTCCGCTGCGAGCCCGCCGTGGTGCCCACCACCAGGGTGCAGTCGCCGATCGCCTCCCTCACGTCGTCTACCGTGCGCGCAGCCCGGATCACTTCCTCGGCGCCGACCGCGGATCGCGTTTCCTGCCAGACCGGCGCGTAAGGCTCCACCACCACCAGTTCGCGGAAGCCGAAGTTGGCCATGGCACGCGCTGCCGCGCCGATGTTCAGCGGGTTGCGAGGCCGCACCAGAACTATCCGCCAGCGCAGGCTTGGGGTCTTCACATGGAGATTGTACAGCCGAGTAGACGGCAGAAGGTAGACGGTAGACCGTAGACGGCATACCGGAAGACCTCTTTCCCTGTCTACCGTCTACTGTCTACCGTCTACCATCTCTCTGCCGTCTACTGCTTCTCTGGCTTCTTGTCCGGCGGCTGCTTGCCCTGTTGCTTGTCTTGCGACTGTTTTTCGTCAGCCAAGCCGATCATCTTGATGACAGCTCCTGACTTGTACTGCTTGTAGTCGGTATAGCGGACTATTTCCTTGACGTGAACCGGGGGGCCACCTGAGAAATAAAGGTTTTGATCGGCGATGGTAAAGGTGGGAAACCAAAACTTGCCGTCGATCTGTTCGCGGTAGGTCGTGAATCGCGGGAAGAGGTTCTCGCCTTTCTTGGTCTTCAACTCGGGGACGTTCTTCCCTTCCGCCTTTACGATCTGCAGGTCGCGGTCGTCCACCCACACCACGCCCTGGAAGTACTGGCGCTCCTTTTGGATCACCTTCGGCCGAATCGAGAACACGTAAGCGGTCAACTGGTCCACCACGACGTGTCCGAGATACTTCACGTCGTACTCAGGCAGCTCGTCGCTGGTCAGGACAAAGGGCGTGATGCTGCGCATGGCGCCCAGGTCCTCTTGGGTCATGATGAGGTCCTTCAGGGTATCGGGAGGCGCATACGTCACGCGCTCGATCCGCTTGCCGGCGTCGTCGTAAAGGATGTCCCACTCCTGCTGCCAAATTCCGGTCACTTGGTCGTCGGCGCCAATTGTCTCGACTTTGTTGATCTGGTGAAAGGTATAGTTGTCGCGCGCAAGCTTGAAGAGCTTCTCTTTGGTCGCGAATTCCTGGACGATCTGCTGGATCCGCTCCTGGCTCGGATCGCTCAGGTCAGCCTTCGCCGAAGCGGCCGGTTTGGCGACCGGCGGGGCGGCCGGGGGCGCAGCGGCTGGGGCAGCCGCGGCAACTGTCGAGGCGGTCTGTCCGGCAGCGCTGGAGCTGGAGGGCGGTGTCGCGGGGCGGGATTGCTGGGCCGCCGGCGGGGCGGCAGAGTCCGCAACCGGCATCCCGCTCGGCAGGACGGGCGTCGCGCCGGGCTGCTCGTCATTGGCTGCGAGTAGAGTCCGAATCTCCATCTCGAAGCCTTTCAGTTCCACCGGCGCGCCCACCACCCGAAGGTAAATCCGCCCGTCCCGACCGATCAGAAAAGTGGTAGGCAGGCCCGTGATCCCTCCGTAGACCGTGCGGGTGAACCTGTCGCACATCGCCACCGGGTAGTTCATGCCAAACTGCCGGTAGAACTCCTCCACGCGCGCCCGCGACTCGTCCACCGCAAGGCCGACCACTTGGAATCCCTGGCCGCGATACTTGTCCTGCAGCCGCACAAACTCCGGAATCTCGTGCCGGCAGGGGTTGCACCACGGAGCCCAGAAATCCAGCAACAGCACCTTGCCCCGGTAATCATCGAACCGCACTTGCTTCCCCGAGAGGTCCACCAGCGAAAATGCCGGCGCGGCAGGACGGGCCGGCGGCGCAGCATCTCCGCTCGACGCGGCGTCCGCCGCCGTCAAAGCGTCAGCAACCTTGTTCTCGACAGAGCCTGACGTCGACCCTGGGGGAGTGGTCCCGCTCGGCGGGATGGCGCTGGTTGCGGCCGGTGGGTTGTTCGAAGAATTAGCGGACGTGGAAGGAACGGCCGGGAGCGGCGCCGCTCGCGATGACGCGGCTTCAGCGGCACCGTCGGGAGGCGGGGTCGGAGCCGCCGCGCTGGCAGCCCACTTGTCGCCCGCCTTCCGGAGAGCGTCGACCACCGCATCGTCGGCCCCGTCGTCGCGGAACTGTTTGACAAGGCCCGGGTTCATCTGGAAGTCGACCCCGCGCTGCTCGATCAGCGCAACCATTTTCTGGGCGGACGCTCCGCCCATGAGAAGCAAGCGCACGTCGTCTTTGCTCAGGGGACGGTCTACGGCCCACACAAGGACGGGCACCAAACAGGCCAGCACCACCAGCCTCATTCTGCTCGCCGTTGTCTTATTCATGCTTTCACCCGGATCTGCCTTAACAGCCCGACGCCGAAGGGCTCTCTCACTCCCTTAAGAATCCCCTCCACTCACTGGGGTTGTCCTACCAGCGTACCGAGCGACCCCTGCCCGCAACCCAACGACAGTGGAAGGCGCGGCCTTGCGGTCGCAACCCACAGAAAAGACGTTTGCCCCTGAGGGCACGGAGTTACACGGAGACCTTTTCCTCTGAGTCTCCGTGCGCTCCGCGAACTCTTTTTTCTTCGCGCCCAGAGAAGAAGCTGAAGATGAGCAGTGCAGGGGCAGCCAACAGGGTAGAGAGACAAGAAATGGCAGGACTTTTCCTGGGCTGTACTCCCGACCCTGTAACGGCGATCACCGCCCCCGCCGCCGATTCCTGATTCTGCTTTGGCGCAACTTGCGCCGATTGCGCTTGGGTTTGGAAATCGCGAAAGTCACGCTTCCCACCCGGCGCACCTTCCAACCCTTGGCCGCAACGGGGGAGGGAGACTTGGGCGGATTGGGCGGATTGATCTCTCCTTCCATAAGCTCCTTTCACAGGGCAGACAGTAAACGGTAGACGGTAGACTGTAGACGGTAGACGGGGAAACCGCGCGACGGCAAGGGCACCGGTTCTTTCCCTTTCTACTGTCTACCGTCTACCGTCTACCGTTTGTCGGCTTCGACGGAAGTCACTTCGATGGTGTCGCCGTTGAGCATGCCGGTGACCTTCACTTTCTCGCCGGAAAATTCCTTGGGCTTGTCCTGATCGCTCAACTGGTACACCTTGTTGTGCGCCGCATCAGCCAGGATGTACTTGGCGCCGGCCTTCACGCACTCATCGGTACAGGCCTTCGCCCCGCCTGGCATCATGTGCTTCAGGCCGCACATGCTGTCGCTAATCTCACCCGTGAACGTTCTCGCCTTCGGCACGGCACAACTCAAGCCAACCGCGCATAAGAACACCACACCCAGATATGCCGACTTCTTCATGCCGTCTCCCTATCGAAATGATCCGTCGCCTTGTGAAACTGAAGGACACGGTCGCATCCGTAGATGCAGGATCGCATCGAGATACAACTATCCTCTGCCGTCCCTCGCGGCTTGCTGGGCCCGGCCGCCTTCTAACCTCTGTTCTACTGTTCGACGCCTCCCTCTACTCAGGGACAAGGCGATCCTGCCCGGCGAGACCGGTGGGGGGGGCGAGCAATCGCCGGTCTTCGCGTTTTCGCGGCAGGGCCCAACCAGGCGCACCCACACCACCCGGCTCCCGCCTAATGCGGGGTACTCGCCAACACCTGCGCTGAGGTCATTCACTCACTTCAATGCTCTTCGCCGCGTTGCCTGTACGCATCGCGACAAACGAAACAGAGGCCTGCTTGCCCGTTTGCAGGGCGTCCAGCTTGGCCTTCTTGCCGCCAACCTTGATTTTCGTGCCGCCACTCACCTTGAAATCGTAAGGAATGCCGCCAGCGTCCACAATCACCAGCTTCTTTTCTTTGTCGACGAGCGAGATGGCCCCACTCAGCTTCTCCGCCTTCATCGACCAGCCCCCTGCCTTCTTCGCGGCCTTTTCAGGCTTTGCGGCTTTCTCGCCGGCTTCACTCGACGGCTGTTCTTGAGCCGCAAGGGGCGCTACTGCTACCACCCCGAGAACCACCAGGGTCAAAACTGCCAGGATCAGTTTCTTCATTGTTGTTCACCTCTCTCGGTAGATTCTACGCGTTTCCCCTCCCTCTCCGACTGCTACTTACCAGAACTAATCAACCAACATAATAATCCAAAACCGGGCTTCCCGCTCTCCCAGGAACAAAAAAAAGGCCGCCCCAACGGGGCGGCCCGGTTGAACAGAAACGGTAGAAGCCTTGCTACAACGCAAGTTCTGTTTGTGAAAAGCCCAACCTCGAGATGCCCCTGGGGCTCGAGGTCCGTCCGTTGAGAGGGCCCGGAGTATGGAGCACCTTACATCTTCATCTTGCTCATCCTGCCGGCCGCCGCCACGTTCTCAACCGTGATGGAGTCGCCGCTCATCGTGCCCGTTACCTTCACCGACTTGCCGGCAAAGTCCTTGAACTTGTCCTGAGCATCCACCTGGTACACTTTGCCCTTCGAGACCAGCACGTACTTGGCCCCGCCATCGACGCACTTGGCCACGCAAGCCGCCGCATCGGCGCCGGCCTTGGCGTGCTTCACGCCGCAGTGGTCGTCGCTGACGGTTCCCGTCCAAGAATCGGCCCATGCCATGCAGCCAAACGCCAGCAACATGACACCCAACATGATCAGTTTCCTGCTCATTCGATTCCTCCTTTGGAACTCGAGTTTTGTTTGCGAAAAGCCCAACCTTGAACCGCCCCCGGGGTCGAAACCGTCCTTCCGCTGAGAGGCCCGGGGCCAAACACCTTGGAGATCCTCACCAGCGAAACCCACTTACAACCGCCATTCTAATCCTACCGAGGAGCCGAAGCAAGGGCGACGTTGGTCTGGTCTGGTCATGTTGTCACGCCTTGTCGCGCAGCCACGCGCCGCTTGTGCTTACTTACTGCTTTCTGCCTACTGCCTACTCCCTTCTAATGCGGGCGACTGGACATTTCGAGCTCGATCACCGTCGCCGCCGGATCAATCCTCTTCGGCTTGGGAATGTGGAGGGTCGCAGTATCGCCTGCCCGGTCGAGCGAAACCTTCAGCCGCTCGCCGCCATCCAGCGCCTTGGCTCCGGTGGGCGATGCTGCGAGGCCGCTCACCGCGAGCTCGCCGGCCGGCCAGTCGAAGACCTCAAGATAAAGCCGGTTGCCCTTGGCGGTGCAGCGTCCGTTGAAAGAGAGGCTGGCCAGCGGGCATTTGGTGGTGCCGTAGATGCTCTCGCCGTTGACCTTCATCCACGCGCCCATCTGCGCCAGGCGCTCATTGATGGCCTCGGGGAAGACGCCCTCCGCCGTCGGCCCGACGTTGAGCAGGAAGTTGCCACCCTTGCTGGCAATATCGATCAGCTTGCGCGTGAGGTCCTCCGCCGACTTCCAGTTGGTATCGTTCTTGGCGTAGCCCCACGTGTCGTTAATCGTCATGCAGGTTTCCCAGAGGCGATCCTGAGGAGCGGTCGCCGGAATCTCCTGCTCGGGTGTCGCGTAGTCCTCGGGCAGATTGTCGTTGCGGTCGTTGATCAGGATGCCCGGCTGCAGACTGCGGATCATCGTGTCGACTTCCTCCGAATGTAACTCCTGGGCGTTGTGCTCCCAGCCGCCGTCGAACCAGAGGATGCCGATAGGGCCGTACTGCGTCAGTAGCTCGCGCAACTCCGGCATCAGGTATTCGTGAATATAGCGGTCGAGGCTAGCGCCCTCCGCCGGGCGGGTGTCCCAGGGGCGGCGCGGCAGGTAGTCGGGGTGGTGCCAGTCCATGATGGAGTGGTAGAAGCACAGCTTGAGGCCCTGGCGATGGCACTCGGCGGCGAGGTCCTTCATGGGGTCGTGTTTCCAGGGTGTCGCCTTGGTGATGCAGTAATCGGTTTGCTTCGTATCGAACATGCAGAAGCCATCGTGGTGCTTGCTGGTGATGACGATGTACTTCATGCCCGCGTCCTTCGCCGTCTTCACCCACTGGCGGGCGTCGAACTTCACCGGGTTGAACTGGGCGGCTGCCCTTACCCCTAATCCAGCTAGCCCGTGTTGTTTTCAGCAATATAGTGGGGTAGATTCGCCTTTATTTCGTCTCGCCCTTTGTTTTCAATAATATAGTGGGTTCCTCCCTCGTTTTCGATTAATTTGTCTCATTTCCTCCCCTTCGGTCTTCCCCAGGATTTCCCACCACGAATGGAGCGAGGGAATTGATTCATTGCGCCATTGATCCATTGAGTCATTGAAGAACCGAATGGCAGCCTTCAATCGCTCAATGAACCAATGAATCAATGGATCAATTCCCTTAGCGGGGCCAGCCGCGCGCCTCGGCGTCGCCCCAATTCCTGTCGTTCGCGAATTCCTGGTAGAGAGCGATGCGCCGCCGATCCAAATTTCTCTGAAATTCGGCCCAAAATCTCTATAACACACTGATAAACCGAAAGATAGCTCGCTTGGGTTTGTTTCGCGCTTTTTTCTTGCTATGTTATTGATGGGAAATGTCTTGAGCCGTTTGGGTTTGTTTGGCTTTGCCTGCCGAAACTCGAAACGGGGAATTCGAAACTCGAAATTCGAAACTGGAAACTCGCGGCCCGCTGACTTATCGAACGGTCTCCCCATGTTAGTCTTCCCGCCTAACGTCTACCATCTGTCGGCTCTTCCCTGCGGACGCCGACTGCCGACTCCCGAACCCCGCGCCGGCCCATTGGCCGAGTAACGAGCCTAGAGTATTATAGGGTACCAAAGGATGGATGTCAAGACACATATTTTACTGAACGATACTCCTTGCCCATGCTGGAACTCCGGTCGGTGCGGGGGCCTTCGGAACGAGTGATAACCTTTTCGGCGGGGTCTTGGAGTCAGGAGTTCGGGGTTCGCGGAACAAGAGATCAAGAAAGATCAAGAAACTGTTACAAGGCAAGCTCCTTTCAGCTTACAAGATCAGCCAGGCTTGTCCTGACGCTCCAGACGTAAAGAGCACGTCTGCGCTATTCTTGCTGTGTTCCCATTCCCACACTCCCTCTTGACCCGTCACAACCTCCGTGTTATATTACATGAATGGCATGGGAGATCGAGGGCACGGAGGAGTTTCAGGCGTGGTTCTCGGCGCTGACTTCCGCCGAGCGTATCTCGGTTGCCGCTAAGATCGACTTGCTGGAAGAGGAGGGACCATCGCTAGGGCGTCCCCACGCCGATACGCTCAAGGGCTCCAAGTTGACGAACCTCAAGGAGCTCATTATCCAGCACGCCGGCAACCGGAAGGCGGACAGTAAATGGTACAAAACCGCCATACCTGAGGCCGAGAAGGTCTATGAACGATATCTCGAAGAAATAAAGGACGAGGGATTGATCTAATGCGCAAGACCTGGACCGAGATCAAGAACGAGACGATGACCAAGGAAGAGCAGCGGCAGGCACATCGGGTGGCGATGCGCGATCTGGCGGAAATGGAACTCGCCGAACTGCGCGAGACACTTCAGGTGAGCCAGGAAGAGCTGGCCAGGAAGCTGAAGGTGACCCAAGCCGCCATCTCCCGACTCGAACGGCGCCCGAACCTTCTTCTCGAAAGCATCGCCAATTACATTCAAGCTCTGGGCGGAAGGCTCGAACTCCACGCTGTCCTTCCCCATAGAACCGTCAGGCTCACCCACCTCCTCGCCGCTACGGAACGGAAGAGGGCTGCGCCCGCCGTTGGGAAAAGACACCGCGAAGCCGAAATCGTCACCCACTGAGCAAACGGGAGAAAGCCAGCCCTGCGGTAGTCTTGCTTCGGGGTTATGGACTCAGGGTTCGCTGCAGAGGCGGTCAAGAACCGCGGACCTTGAGGAACAGGTCCGCGCTACGCTTGCTGGAAAAGATACCGGGATGTGTGCCAGCGAGAGAGTGACAACGACAATAACCGGAGTACAATCCATGAGTCGGGTCGAAACGCAAGCGTCTTTGGGAGTCTTTGGGAGTGATCTCGATTTCGACTCCATCTCGGGACAGCTTGGGGTGCACGCCTCCCACTCGCACCGCAAGGGCGATCCTGGCCTGACCTCAAGGCCATACCCTCAGGATCTCTGGCTTCTCGAGTCGCCCTTACCCCGCACCGAGCCGATGGACGCTCATCTAAGATGGTTGAGGCGGACCTTGGGACCACATTACGGTTTTCTTCGGAGGCTCAAAGAGAGCGCTGAGGTACGGAGCTACTGCGGGCTCTTGGCGGATGATCGTGGTAGCTTTCAAGTTTCGGGAGAAGGCTTAAGCGTCTTCACGGAACTGGGCATTGACATGGAGATAGGCCTTGTATTTCTGGGCCCTGCTGACTCGGTTTTGATCTCGGAAGAGCTTGAGCCAATGGACACGAGAGGGGCTGAGGCGCCTGAGCCACGGCCTGAGGGCTGTCGGACGCACTCCGAGGTGGCTTTCGAAGTCCTGGGAGTTGGTCTCGATCTGACCGGCATTTCAAGCCATCTCGGCCTCGAATCCTCAAAGACCCACCGACTAGGGGAGGCGGACCGTTCGGGAAATGCTTATGCGACCGACTCATGGTGCCTCGTAGCACCTCTGCCTCCAAGGGACGCGCTTGACGCCCACTTTAAGTGGCTCGGGATGGCGCTTTTGGGTCATTCCGATTTCCTTCGTTCACTCAAGGGGAAAGGCGAGCTGCTTATCCGCGCCGACTTCCGCACGGAAAGCGACACGGGTGGCCTCAGCATCTCCCCGGAAGGCTTGAAGGTTTCTACCCAGCTCGACGTCCCGATGGAGTTCAACGCGGTCCTGATTTGAGCCGGGTAGCAAGCGTAGCGCAGACCTGGAGCGCCAGGATAAGCCTGGCTGATCTTGTAAGCTGAAAGGAGCTTACCCTGTAATTGCTCATTCGACAGTGTAGCCGACCCGGCGGGGGTGGGAGTAATTCCGCCGCCGAAGCCCTGGAAGGCGAACCCGTGATCCCGCAGGGCGGGAGCAAGCGAACCCGATTCGGCCTGGTTCGGAAGCGCGAGAGCGGCCAAGCTCCCAGACCTGATGAAGCCTGCTACTGGTGGTGAAGCAAGGGGCGAAGCAGCCACCGGGCTCTCCGGGGTGGTTGGGGACGGGGGGCGGGGATAGAGCAGTCGAGGAACCTGGGAGACCCGGCGGGGTGGCGGGAGCCAACGTTCTGGGGGAATCCATAACCCTGGCGACGGCCCCGTTCGGGAGTCGGACCGGCCCATATTAGCGAAGAAGCGGGTAACGACCGTGGAGGGAAGGGGCCGGGACGCCAACCTGTTGAGGTAAGAGGAAGGGAATGCCGCTTGGAGGCCAGTCCACCTACGGAGGAAGCAGCCGCGAGGTTGGGGAACCATTCTCATCGGAGACCTTGGCTTGGCCGCTCGGCTAAGCTGGTTTTTGGCCAGCGTACTGCCTTGGGGCGAGAGTTTGCGTGAGAGCCGGATGCGGGAAATCTGCACGTCCGGTTCGACGAGGGGAGAGGTAGTCGTCCCGCCTTTGTGCGGGATCGCTTCCTCTCCTACTCTACCGGCCCTTTCTTCTCTCCGGATGACCGTCAATCTCGGCACACCGTCAGATGGGTACATTCCCATCTGCCGGCAACCGCACTCGATCGATCTTCAGCCCACACCGTCTTTCCTCTTCGGCGGCGTCCACGCCCGCATACTCATGCACGCTCGACCACTTCCATTCCTCCGGCCGCCTCACCAAGCCCCGCCGCACGGGGTTCCAATGGATGTATTCCACCGTCTCATGATACTCGTTTACCGTCCGCAGCGCCCGGTCGAAGAACCGGCCTTG
>Ga0326728_10010082_pt1 | contig 22302 bp, 26 predicted proteins | sample MB3enrmetagenome_FD_207602 | JGI IMG/M metagenome (GOLD analysis project Ga0326728, IMG submission 207602) | Lab enriched peat soil microbial communities from McLean, Ithaca, NY, United States - MB31MN | ecosystem: Environmental > Terrestrial > Soil > Wetlands > Peat | place: USA: New York... | reverse complement strand
GAAGAAGAAGGCCATATTCTGCAGGAGGAAGTCGCCCTTCTCGCGTATGTGGTCGACCTTGAGGACCTTGAACAAGAGCAGCAGGAACAGCAGCACCATGCTGATCACGCTGCCGGGCACCGCTATCGGCAAGAATACCGAAATGGTCTGGCCTATGAGGCAAATACCGAATAGAACTCCGATCTGGAGCATCATTTTCATAAAATCTGCTTCATGCCTTCCCGATCGATCCGAAGAGCCGCATCTTTTCCTCGACCGATGTCTCCACCGCCTCGACCTCGTAGGGGACTAGGTCGGTAAGCCCGAGCTTGCCATCTGCCAAGGCTTTCTTGGCAGCCGCGGCCGCGGCGTAGTTGATGTCGGTGAAGATATTCACCTTGCTGATGCCTTTGGCTATCGCCGTTCGGAAGTCGTCGTCGGATAGTCCCGAGCCGCCGTGCAGGACGAGGGGCACGGAGAGCATCGAGGCGATCTTTTCTATCCGCTCGAAATCGAGCTTCGGCTTCCGCTTGTAGACGCCGTGGGCGGTGCCCACCGCGATGGCGAGCGCGTCGATTTTCGTTCGCTCCACGAAGTCCAGAGCCTCCGCTGGGTCGGTGAAGCAATTCGAGGGATCGTCGGCCTCGCTCTCGGACGATCCTTCGGCGTTGCCCACGTGCCCGAGCTCTCCTTCGATCGTCGCGCCGAAGCAGTGGGCGATGTAGGCCATCTCCTTCACTTTCCCGACGTTCTCTTCGTAGCCGTCGGTCGAGCAGTCGTACATGATGGAAGAGAAGCCTAGCTTCAGGGCCTCGACGCAGCGCTCGGCCGTGAGGCCATGATCGAAGTGGATGACGATGGGAACGCACGCTTTTTTCGCCATCGGAACGAGGAGGCTGGAGAGTTCCTCCAAGGGGCCGTAAGGAAGGAGGACTTCGGCGGTGCCCATGATGACTGGGGAGTGCGTTTTTTCGGCCGCGGCTATGACGCCCCGCGCCAATTCCAAGTTGACCGCGTTGAAGAGTCCTACCGCATAGGCTCCCTTCTTCGCGGGGTATAGTACATCGTTCATGTTCACGAGCATCTTTCGTCTCCTTTTGCCGCCGAACGGCGCGCCATGCGCGAAGCTGTCAGCCCTGCTTCGCCCAGCCTGATTCGATCTTTCTTTCGAGTTCATCGAGCGTTTTAAGCCCGCCTAACGCGTCATAGGCTTCCACGCAGGAGGCTCCAGCGGCGGCGGCCAGCTGCAGACAGCGCTCGAAGGGGCGGCCTTGGAGCATGGCGGAGAGGAAGGCCGCGATGGTCGTGTCCCCCGCACCCGTCGCCGACAGCACCCGAGCGGGGACGTAGCTCTTCTCGAAGCCGCGCTTATCGCGCCAGGCTTTGAGCGAGGCGCCGTACTTGCGCTCGAGAGCCGCAAGCCTTTCTTCTCCCGCGGTTTGATAATAGAAGCCTCGCGCGCCGCATTTGACGAGCACGACCTTCGCTCCCAGGGCAATGGCCTTCTCCGCCAGGGGCCGGACGTCGTCCTCGACGGAGAGCGCATTGATGATATCGCCACCCGAGCGCCCTTTGAGCTCTGCATACTTGACCCGGTCTATCATCCACGCGAGCTCTTCGAAGCTCGGGAAGAAGAAGTCCGTGAAGGGAAGCGTCCGTTCGAGGATGGCTTCCCAGTCGACAGCGCCCGCCTCCGAGGCCTCGTCGACCGCGGCGAGGTCGAGGGACGTCATCACGCCCATGCCGTCGATCGTCCGGAATATTCTCACGAGCTCCTCGCCGCCGTTTCGGAAGAGCGAGGCCATGATGGGCGGATAGCCTAGGTGAAAGAGCCTCGCGTCGCGGATAGCGTTCATATCGAGGTCCGCGAAGTAGAAGTGATCGTTGGCGCCGGGGTCGTGCAGAAAGACGCGGTCGCAGCCGGGGGCGGCGAGGACGACTGAGTAGGAGGTCGAGGCCTCGTCCGATACGATCATTCCCTTTTCGGCCCCGTAGCTCCGCAGTATATCGAGGATCATGGAGCCGAAGGCGTCGCGTCCGACCTTGCCCATGAGGCTCGCGTCTACGCCGAACTTTCTCATGGCGAGAGCCGTGTTCGCGACGGCTCCGCCCGTGTGGATGTCGACGCCGTTCATGTGCAGGAGGCTGCCGGGGACGAGGAGCTCGCCAAGCGCGACTCTACCGCCCGACGCGCTCTCGGCTGCAGGGAAGAGCGGCGTTATATCTATGCAGATGTGGCCCGCGACCACGGCCCCGGCTTTGTTCATTTGATTCCCATGAGAAGACTCAGGACGTACATCTCGAGGCTTTCGAAGTCCCTTTTTTCCACGCACTTCTTCTGGAAAGCATAGTCGAAACGGCCGACTTTGTCCTCCAGTGCCTTGAAGATGGCGAGACTGTTCTCGAGATGCCTGTAGCTGTCGGCGTCCCTCGTCGTCCTCATGGCCTTGACGTCGAGCCCGACGTACTCGCCGTGCGAGCCGTAGTCGTTCTCGACGAGGAGCTTGACCTGATTGAAGGCCTGCCTGAGGTTCTCGACGCCGAAGCTCTTGTCCTCATCGTACTTGATGCCGTTCTGGTCGTTCAGATGTACGGTCCAGAGCTTGCCCATCGCGAGGGCAAAGCCCATTTCGTGGGCAGGATCGAGGCCGGCTAGGATAGCGTGGGCGCTCTCGACGTTACCTCCCACGCGGGAAGGATCGATCGTCGCCGCCGAGATGCCCATGACGTGCCCCATCGTGCCGCAGATGCTCCTGTCGATGGGCTCGTTCGGCTTCGGCTCGATGACGATCCGGATCTTCGGGTCGTAGCGCAGCATCTCGTCGATCGCCCATACGAGCTGCTTGGTGGCCCAGACCGGGCTCTTGCTCTCGGCGCAGAGCGTGCCTTCCCTCGCGAGCCAGAGGACGATCATATCGGTGCCGAGCTCCTTCGCGATATCGATCGATCTGAAGGCACGGTAGAGGGCGAAGTCCCTGTCCTCCTTCGAGGTCGACATGAACCCGCCGTCGATCGTATGCGGGTCCATCCAGAGCCGCGGCGCTACGAACTCGGCGGCTAGATGGTTCTTATCCAGGGTTTTCTTGACCAGCCTTGCCTTGGCCTTTATCTCCTCGATGGAGAGCTTGTTCATGTCCGGCACTGCATCGTCGTCGTGGAATTGGACTGCGCTGAAGCCGAGCTCGGCGAATTTCCTGACCTTGTCCTCGAAAGGAATTTCCGCCCGAGTAGCCGGACCGTATGAATCGGCTCCCGAATGGACATTCCAGGGCCCTACTGAAAACTTGAACTTCGACATTGTGATTCCTCCACTGCTTCGGTCTGATCAACATATAACCCTTCTTCGTCCTCTCGTGTTGGCAGATAGGTTCTGGAGCAATAGATTAGTTTGCTATACAGTGAGGCATGCCGGCGACGAAGAACGAGTACGAGGTCGTGGACTACACGAGTCTGAAGGACGTCAAAGTATTCGTGGTGGATATCGCCTACCGGACTCCGCACATGCACAAGGAGTTCGAGCTTTGCCTCGTGCTTTCAGGGTCGGTCCGCGTTTCATCCCGTCAGGATATCTGGACGTTTGCCGCAGGATCTTTCTTTCTCGTCAATACGCATCAGGTGCACGAGATTCAGGCGCTGGATGGCGCGGCCCAGATCGTGTCGCTCCAGGTATCGCCCAAGTGCTTCGAGCGCTTTTTCCCGCAGATCGGCCTCGTCGAGTTCGACCACGTCGACATCGACCGCTGTCTGCCGGGCGAGGAAGGCATTACGCTCAGGGCGAGAATGCTCGCGCTCGCGCTCGCCTATTTCGGGAAGGGCCCTTGTTACGAGTTCGCCTGCCATGCCCTCGTGTGCGAGCTTTTCCGCCTCCTCATGACGCTCGTTCCCTGGCATTTCATCACCGAAAGGGAAAAGTCCAAGAAGATCGTGAGGAGCGACCGCATCGACCGGATAGTTTCGTACGTGGAAGAGCACTTCACGGAGAAGGTCCTTCTCGCCGATCTTGTCGAGCGGGAGCAACTGACCCTCTCCTACCTCTCTCATTTTTTCAAGGATAACCTCAACATGAGCTTTCAGCGCTTCGTCGCGCTTCTGCGCTTCGACGAGGCGAGACGGCTGGTCGAGCGGACGGACATGAATATAACCGATGTTTGCCTGACCTGTGGATTCTCCGACTACCGCTATCTCAATAAGATATTCTTGGAGAAGCTCGGCTGTACTCCGGCGCAGTACCGAACGCGAAGCAAGCCGAGCGGAAGGCTGCTCGAGGATGAGGATAAGCGCTCTCGACAGCGCTTCTATCCGGAATCTCTAAGCATCGAGATATTGAAGCGTGCGATGGGCTAGAAACCTTTCACTCCAGCGGCTTCGCCGCGAGGCCGAGGTCGACGTGGCAATAGCCGCCGGGGTTCTTCACGAGATAGTCCTGGTGGTACTCCTCGGCCGGGTAGAAGGGCATGGCCGCGACGAGTTCGGTCGTTATCGGTCGCGAGTATTTTCCGCTTTTCGTCATGCTCGCGATAAGCGATGCGGCCGCTTCCCTCTGCTCCTCGTCCTGGTAAAAGACGACCGAGCGATACTGAGTCCCGACATCGTTGCCCTGCCTATTAAGCTGTGTGGGATCGTGCATCCTGAAGAAATGCTTCAATAGATCGCCGTAGCTGATCTTTGCCGGATCGAACTCGATCTTGAGCGATTCGGCGTGCCCGGTTTTGCCAGTGCAGACCTCTTCATACGTAGGGTTGACCGTCGTGCCGCCCGCGTAGCCGACCACTGTCGACAGCACGCCCGGCAAACGTCTGAAGTACTCCTCGGTCCCCCAGAAGCAGCCCGCCGCGAAGACGGCCGTCTCGGTTCCCAGATAGGCTCCGTAGCCTTCCTTCTCCATGTCCGCCAGCGGAACGAACCTGAGCGCCGCGGAGTTGATGCAATAACGCTGGCCGGTAGGGGCGGGGCCATCGTCGAAGAGGTGGCCGAGGTGCGAGGCCGCTGCCGCGCTCTTCACCTCGGTGCGGGTCATTCCCAAGGAAGTGTCGCTCTTCTCGACCACCGCCGCCGGGTCTATCGGCTTCGTGAAGCTGGGCCAGCCGGACCCCGAGTCGAACTTGTCGCTCGAGCTGAAGAGCGCTTGGCCCGACACGATGTCGACGTAGATCCCTGCCTCGTGATTGTTCCAGTAGGCATTATTGAAAGGAGGCTCCGTGCCGCATTGTTGCGTGACGTAGTATTGCTCTTCCGTGAGTTTCGCGCGCAGATCGTTCGCCCCTGCCTTCGGATTTCCCTCGCTCATGGTTTTATCTCCTTTGCCTTGGGCGCAGCTCGCGCCGCTCATCGCCAATAACGCAGATAAAGCGAAGATTAGTATCTTCATATATAAAACATACTCAATTTGCCCCGGCAGAGAAAACTACAAAACGAAAAGGCCCCGATTCGTGACAATGCCCCTCATGCTGATCTTCGGCTTCGCTTGACCATTAGGGACAGAGCTCGGTACTTTATTAATACCCACCCCACCCGGGGTGGGTATACGGAGGAACTCGAGCATGGATCATTGTAGCAAGGCGAGCGCCGATGCCTTGACTCTATTGAAGACTGCGCGCGGCCAGGTGGACGGCATCGTCAAGATGATCGAGGACGATCGCTACTGCATCGATGTGTCGAAGCAAGTCCTCTCAGTCATCGCCCTGCTCAAGAAGGCGAATCTCGTCGTGATCCGGCAGCACCTCGATACCTGCGTGAAGGACGCTATCACTACGGGCAACGCCGACGAGAAGCTCGAGGAGATAGCCCTCATCATGGAAAAGTACTTAGGCAATCCGTGAAGGAGATGAACGATGGTTCAGGCTATTCGGCTTACGATCGGCGGCATGAGCTGCGCGGCCTGTGCCGCGGCGGTCGAGCGTGCGGTAGGTAAGCTTCCGGGCGTCACCTCGGTGTCGGTCAACTTTGCCACGGAGAAAGCCTCGGTGAAATACGATCCCGTGAGCGTCCGCATGTCCGAGATTAAGCAAGCCATAACGAAGGCAGGCTATACGCCGCTCGCGCTCGATACGGCCGCCGCGGTCGACGAACATAGGGACGCGAAGGAGCGCGAGATCCGCCGCATGTGGACAAAGTTCGTCGTCGCGTCGGCCTTCGCGATTCCCCTCCTCTATGTCGCGATGGGCGCCATGCTCAGCTGGCCCTTGCCCGCCGCCTTCCGGCCGATGGACTATCCTCTGAGCTACGCCCTCCTCGAGATCGCTCTCGTGATTCCCATCGTCGTCGCGGGCAGGCGTTTTTACATCGTGGGCTCTCGGGCCATCTGGCATCGAGCGCCGAACATGGACAGTCTCATCGCGATGGGAAGCTCGGCCGCGATACTCTACAGCCTCTACTCGGTCTTCGAGATAGGCCGAGGCGACGCTATGGCTGTGGATAATCTCTACTTCGAGACCGCGGGCCTTATCATCGCCTTTATCCTTCTCGGGAAGACTCTCGAGGCGGTGAGCAAGGGCAAGACCTCCGACTCGATCAAGAAGCTCATGGGGCTTCGGCCCAAAACCGCGACGGTCGTCCGCGACGGCGCCGAGATTCAGCTACCCATAGAGGAGGTTGAGCTAGGCGATCTTCTCCTCGTCCGCCCGGGTGAGAAACTACCTGTCGACGGCGAGGTCGTCTCCGGCCGAAGCGCGGTCGACGAGTCCATGCTCACAGGCGAGAGTATGCCCGTGGACAAAGGGCCGGGCGACAAGGTGGTCGGCGCGAGCGTCAACAAGAATGGCGCCCTCGCTTTCCGCGCGACTGCAGTGGGCGCCGACACCGCTCTCGCGCGAATCGTCCAGCTCGTCGAGAACGCGCAGCTCTCCAAGGCGCCCATAGCCGAGCTCGCCGACGTCGTCTCGGGCTACTTTGTCCCCGTCGTCTTTGCGATAGCCCTTCTCTCTGCCACTCTCTGGCTTGCGCTCGGCCATTCCCCCGCCTTCACCCTGAAGGTCTTTGTCGCGGTGCTCACCATAGCCTGCCCTTGCGCACTTGGCCTCGCTACCCCTACCGCGATCATGGTCGGCACGGGCAAAGGCGCCGAGCAGGGCGTCCTCATCAAGTCCGGCGAGGCCCTCGAGACAGCGCATAAGATCGATACGGTCGTGTTCGACAAGACAGGCACCCTTACGAAAGGAGAGCCCGAGCTGACCGACCTTGTCGTCGCGCCCGAATTCGTCGCGCTGGGCGAGGCTAGCCTCCTCGCCTTCGCCGCCGCAGCCGAGAAGCTCTCCGAGCATCCCCTGGGAGAGGCTATAGTTCGCGCCGCCGAGGTACGCGGACTGTCCCTGGAAAGCGCCCAGGACTTCGAGGCGTTTCCCGGCCGAGGCATCAGCGCAAGGGTAGGGGGGCACCTCGTTCTTCTCGGAAACGCGCGTCACCTCGCCGAGCGCGGCGTTCCGACCGAGGAGGATGAGGCTGCCGTCGCGGACAGGCTCGCGGGCGAGGGCAAGACGCCAATTCTCGTTGCCGTGGACGGCCGCTACGCCGGCGCCATCGCGGTCGCGGACGTCGTGAAGGACTCGAGCGCCCGCGCAGTCGCCGCTTTACACGCCATGGGTATCGAAGTGGCCATGATTACCGGCGACGCACGGTTGACCGCCCTGGCCATAGCGCGCGAGGTTGGGATAGCCCGCGTCCTCGCCGAGGTCCCGCCCCAGGACAAGGCAGCCGAGGTGAAGAAGCTGCAGGCCGAGGGCCGTGTCGTCGCGATGGTCGGGGATGGCATCAACGATGCGCCCGCCCTAGCGCGGGCCGACGTCGGCATAGCCATAGGCTCGGGGACCGACGTAGCCATGGAGAGCGCGGACGTGGTGCTCATGCACAGCGATCTCACGGACGTGGCCACGGCGATCAAGCTTTCGAAGAGCGTCATGCGGAATATAAAGCAGAACCTTTTCTGGGCCTTCGGCTTCAACGTCCTGGGGATCCCCATAGCCGCCGGCTTGCTCTACGCCTTCGGAGGCCCCCTCTTGAACCCGATCATCGCCGCTGCCGCGATGTCGTTGAGCTCCGTGTCGGTGCTCACGAACGCGCTCAGGCTTCGACACTTCGTGTCGTAACACTTCGTGTCGTAGCGACCAAGCCGTAACTGCGTTTCGAGAAAGGAGGAATGATATGAAGAAGGTTTTGAGGGTAGAGGGCATGTCCTGCCAGCACTGTGTTAAGCACGTCAAAGAGGCGCTCGAGTCCGTTCGCGGCGTCTCGAAGGCGGAGGTAGCCCTCGAGAAGAAGGAGGCGGTGGTCGAAGGCATGAGTCTCGACGACGCGGCTTTGAAGTCGGCCGTGGCAGAAGCCGGCTATAACGTCACCGCGATAGCGTAGGCGGACGCAGCCCGAAGCGCTCGTCCTCGGTATTGCCGGCCGGTTCGATATGCACGATGACGTCGTAGACCTCTGGCAAGGCTTTGACGATCGCGCGCTCGACCGCATGGGCTATCTCGTGGGCGACCTTCACCGTCAGGTCGGGCTCGACCTCGATATCGAGGTCTACTATAAGGAAGGAGCCGAGCCTGCGCACCCGGGTGCGATGGGGGTTGCCCGCCCCGGGGACCGAGGACACTGCGGCGAATATCTCGTTGTAAGGGCCTGCGTCCTTGGTCCCTTCCATGATTTCGGTGTTTACTTCCTTGAAGATTCCGGCCGCCACTTTGATGATCCACAGCGATACGAGGAGGGCGGTGACGCGGTCGAGGATGGGCATCTTGAAGACGAAGGTAAAGACGAGGCCCACGAGGACCGAGGCCGAGATGACGACGTCGCTGCGCATGTTCTTGCCGTTGGCGATGAGCATGGAGCTGCCAGCCTTCTTGCCATAGTAGAACTGGATCCACGAGAGTAGAAGTTTCCCGACTATGGACACGGCTGTCACCCCGATAGCGATGACCGAGGGGATTTCGGTTTTCTCGCCCGTGATCAGGGACGAGGCGCTACGCACGAGGAGCTGGGAGCCGGCGAAGAATACGACGAAGGAGAGGACGATCGTGGCGACCGTCTCTGCGCGGGAGTGGCCGTAGGGGTGTTCAGTGTCGCCGGGCTTGTCCACGATGCGCGCGGTGAAGATGGCTACGACGGCTATGACTACGTCGGCCGAGGAGTCGATGCCGTCTCCTAGCACTGCCATCGAGCCTGAAATGAAGCCGACGGTCAGTTTGGCGGCGGCAAGAAGGGCGTTCCCGACGAGAGCTATTACAGATGCCCGTTGAAGGAGCGCGGAGCGATTGTCCATGGGCTAGAGGCTAGCATCCGGGGCGGGGTCTCTCAAGTGTCGCCTGTTCGATAGTGAGGGGGAGCTAACATTTATCGAGCTCCATGATCTTGGCCACTCGGTCCGAGTGCCTGCCGCCCTGGAACTTCGCTTTCATGAAGGCCGAGAGTATCTCGGTCGGCGGTACCTGATACTCGACCCGCCCGCCCATGGCGATGAAGTTGGCGTCGTTGTGCTCTTTCGCGAGAGTCGCGGTGAAGGTGTCGTGCACGAGAGCGCAGCGGATGCCCGAGATCTTGTTGGCCGCGATGGAGATGCCGATGCCCGTGCCGCAGAGGAGAATGCCGAAGTCATAGCCGCCCTTCTTGTACTCGGCGCAGGCCGCGGCGGCCATGTCGGGATAATCGACCCTATCCTCGACGTCGACGCCGAGATTGACGACTTCGTGACCCTGCCCCCTTAGCCAGGCAAGGAGCTGCTTCTTGATTTCGACGGCCGCGTGATCGTTTGAGATGACAATCTTCATGCGATAACTATACATTCCCGGACTTCAATCGGCTAGACCGCCTGCGCGCGTAAGGGGCGTAGGGAGGTGCTGAACATGTCTCATGAAATCGCCGTCCTACGCGCGGCGGCTTACTTTCTTGCCTGCATCTTGATCGTAGCCTGTACACAGAATCCTCAGGCCGCGATCTATCCGTCCGCCGACTTTCGTCCTCCCGGTCTCATCGAGGCTCTTCCTGCGAACTCGAAGAGCGTAGTCCTCGTCTTCGACGAGTCTGTCGTATCTGTCTCAGGCAGCCTCGCGATAGAGCCTACGGTTGGAGTCAGCTGTCGGGCGGAGGACAAGAAACTTCTTGTTGATTTCGGTTCAGGCATGTCCCCGGGTGCCGATTACGCTCTCGGCGGGGAGGTCGAAGATGGATCCGGCAACCGAACTCGCTTTCTCGTCCGCTTCTCGGGCTGGAATGACAGGGCGCCTAGTTTACGGCTTTCGGAGGTGCAGACTGGGAAAAACAGCTCGAAGGTCAAGCCTCATCGCGACTTCGTCGAGCTCGAGGCTTTGGCCGACGGGAACCTAGGCGGAGAGGAACTCTCGTGGTCGAGCTCGGTCAAGTCGGCGAGCTATCGCTTCCCAGGCGCGGAGGTGAAGAAGGGCGACTTCATCGTCCTGCACCTAGCACCCGAAGGCCTCGACGAGGAACGCGACGAGATCGGCTCAGACCTCGCCGCTTCGGGAGGCATCGACTCAAGCGGCTCGGGCCGGGACTTCTGGTGCAAGACCATGCCCCTGCCCGACGAGAGCGGGGCCGTAGCGATTTCCCTCAGGCCGGGGGAGGCGCCCTACGACGGCCTCTTCTATGCCGACGAGGGGAAGTCCGGCGCCATAGCCGACGGGAAACTCGCCGATCTCATCGGATTGATGGCGAAGTCTCAGGCGTGGCCCTTATCGGGCGAGAACGCCTCATGGGAGGATGGCTTTATCTGGAAGGCCTCGACATCGAAGTCTATCTGCCGCACGAGTTCTGCGAATGGACCTTCGGCCTGGTCTGGCGGCGCCTCGGGAAAGCAAAGCCCTGGCAGGGCCAATCCCTAGAGGGCGCTCTTCATGAAGGCCTCGATCTCGTGCTTGGGGAAGGCCCCCACTTTTTGAGCTGCGACCTCGCCGCCCTTGAAGAGGAGGAGGCTGGGGATGGAGATGATTCCAAACTGGGAGGCGAGATCAGGCTCTGCGTCGACGTTGACTTTCCCGACCCTCACTTTTCCCTTGTATGCCTCGGCGAGCTGCTCTATCGATGGAGCTATCATTCGGCAGGGGTTGCACCACTCGGCCCAGAAATCCAGGAGCACAGGCTCTGGCGATTCGAGCACTTCCTTCTTGAAGTTGTCTTTGGTGACGGTGATCTCGATGCTCATGCTGCTCTCCTCCGAGTAATTAATATACTAAAAAAGCAATCCCCGATAAAGGATTATGCGCGGGATGCTTCCTTTTCCGCCTTGCGCCTGGCGAGGAAGGCTTCGAAGGAGGCGGTTGTGGCGTTGATGACCTGGCCGCTGGGCATGCGCAGTTCCTTGAGCAGCGCGATGGCCTTGTCCAGTCTACCGACATCCTCCCAGTAATGCGCATCGCTGCCGCAGACGACGAGAGTGGCCGTTTCGAGGCAGATCCTCGCGAACTCGGCGCAGCGATCGTAGCTGCCCGTACGTACGCGGAAGGAGCCATTGTTGATCTCGATGGCTTTACCGTATTCCTTGGCGGCCTGGGCTACTTCGCGCATGTTCGCGGGATAGACGGGGTTGCCCGGATGCGAAACCGCATCCGCGAGGGGATTGGCCAGAGCGGCGACGAGGGCTTTTGTATTGGTCGCCTCGTCCGAGGGAGCGAAGCAGAGTTCGTGGAGGCCTGCATAGGCGAAGTCGAGCTGGGAGAGGTATTCGTCCGCGAGATCGAGTCCGCCCGCCGTGTCGACGATGTTGGCCTCGATCCCGCGATAGAAACGCACGCCGCACATGCGCTCGGGGAGGATGCGCAAGTTGCTGAAGTGGTACGGGTGGGTGCCGCGGTCGGTGAGGACGAAGCCCTTCAGATGACGCTTCCGGGCGCCCTGAGCGAGCTCGTAGACGGTGGAATATGCGTGGCCCGAGGCCACGGTGTGCGTGTGGGTATCGATAGCTATTCTCATGAGGCTTCTATGTTCGCGCGGAGAACGCGTGTATGCCTAGTGGTCTCCGGCCGCCCTTGCGAGCTCGGCGATGGCCGCCGCCAAAGGCTCGGGCTTCTCTTGCTGGGGCAGGTGGCCTGCGCCTGCGATGATGAGCTTCGTCCCGCGCTGGGCGATGCCGACGAGCCTATCCGCCGCGGAGGGCGGGGCGACGCAGTCCTCTTCTCCCCAGGCCACGAGAACCGGCCCGCGGAAAGCCGCGAGGGACTTTATGAAAAGCCCCTTATATATGCCTGCCCACAGAGCGAGGCTGCGGAGAAGGGAGAAGTAGGCGCGCATTTGTCCGTCGCTATCGACTCTCTCCACGACACGAACGCGCAGGAAGGAGCGATCTTCTTCGCTTAACGCGGCGATATCGGCGTAATAGGGCGCAAGGCTCGCGAAAGCCGCGTCAGCCTTGCCCCTTAGCCCCGAGTAGCTCCTCTCTCCGATTACGGGGGCGAGCATGCGCCATGCGCCGGGTGTGGCCGCAAGCCCGGGTATCCCCCCGTCGACGAGGGCTAGGGCCTCGACTCGCTCTTCGTCGTGCATTGCGGCGAGCTGGGCCACCGGCGCCCCGAGGGAGGAGCCGACGAGCGTCGCGTGCACTATCCCTTCCTCTTTAAGGAGGCCGAGCACTGCGTCCGCGCAATAGCCGAGGCTTACTCGCCTCGCGGGGACCGAGCGGCCGAAGCCCGGGAGGTCGAACGCGAGGACGCGCGCGCCCTTCGCGAGCAGGGGGAAGAGGTGCCGCCAGCTGTCCGCCTCGTCGCCGAGCCCGTGGATGAGTACGACAGTGTGCTCGCTAGGCGAACCCGAGTCGTAGTAGAAGAGCCGACCGAGATCCTTCGAATCGAAAGCCTTGGCGTAGGGCCCGAGCGCGGGCCAGCTCGCCATGGGCCCGCTCTTCATACCGCCTCCCATGCCCCGCTTTTCTCGGAGCGGAACAGAGCGTCGAGGGCCGCCATGTTGGCCACGCCGTCCTCGATCGGCGTCGGCTCCTGCCTGCCCTCGCGGATCGCCTGCGAGAAGGCAGCGAACATGAGGCCGTACTGGTCGGCGGGGCCTTCCTCGATGCGGCGCGTTCCGAGGCTCGTGGAGACCTCGAGGACCATCGGCACGTCGGGATAGGCGTTGAAGGGGAGGCTGATCGCGAGACTTCCCTCCTCGCCCATCACCTCCACGCGCTGGGCTGGGAAGGCGCTGGTAGCGATATGGAAACTTGTCCTTGGGCCTTCGGGACCGAAGTCGAGGAGTCCCGAGCCGCACGCGTCGGTGCCGAAGGCCGGGTCGCGGTCGGCGACGTAGAGACATCGCTGGGGCTCTTGCGAAGAGCTTCGTTCCGCGTTGAACGGGAGCGGGCTTGCGGCGGCGAGGAATCGCGCGCTCGAGACTGCGTAACATCCTATGTCGTATAAAGCTCCGCCGCCGACTTCCGGTTTGTTCCGGATGTTCGCGGGGTCTTGATTGTTGTAGGAGAACCAGGCATGGATTGCGCGCAGCCTGCCGAGCTCTCCCGATGCGACTATCGTGCAGGCCCGCCGCCACTGGGGATGGAAGCGGTACATGAAGGCTTCCATTAAGAGCAGGCCCTTTTGTTTCGCTTTGGCCGCCATTCGCTCGGCCTGGGCCTTGTCGAGAGCGATCGGCTTCTCGCAGAGCACGTGCTTGCCCGCATCGAGGGCTGCGATCGCCCATTCGGCGTGGAGGCTGTTCGGCAGGGGGATGTAGACCGCCTCCACTTCCGGGTCGGCGATGAGCTCGGAGTACGAGCCGTAGCTTCGGCCTATGCCGAAACGAGCGGCTGCCGCCCTAGCTTTGTCGGCATCCCTGCTCGCGATAGCGACGATCGTTGCCTCGTGCAGGCGCGAGAGCGGAGTATGCACTCGTAAAGCGTAATGTCCCGAGATCGACAAGATTCCCCAGCGGACGCTTTCCATGGCTTATTCCTCCACAGGTTCATGTTCGCGCCGCTCGCCCGTGCGGTCAAGGGTGCCAAGGGCGTCGGAGGGACTATGTCTCGATATAGCCCGCTAGCTCCGCCCAGAGAGCCTCGCGGTCCGCCGGCGGCACTAGGTTCCACTTGATGTCGCGTATGGCGCCCTCGAGGCCGGCGAGCTTGGAGCGGCAGACGTCGAAACCCGCGGCCCGCAATCGAATGGCCGCCCCGACGGAGCCGGTCGCGCGCAGCTCCTCGCCGCTTGTGATGCCGGCCGCCTCGAGCTCGGAGGCGCAGACCGAACCTATGTTTCGCATGTCGCGCAAGGCCGTCATGAGCTAGCCTTCCACGCCGGGAGTCGCGCCATGGCGGCCGCGGCCGCCCGCTTGGCCGCGCCTTCGTCGAGTCCCTGCGTCGTCATGATGAAGGCGCTCATCCCGGCGAGTTTCTCCTGATAGTTCTGCATAGAACCGTCAGGCCTTGCACAGTGGACGCAGTAGTCCTTCGTCCTGTCGCCGAGCGGGAAATCCTCAGCTTTCTCCATGGGCATGCCGCAGGCAACGCAGAGCTTCACGCGAGCCTCGCTTTCCCAGTGGCCGGCGGGATCGCGTCATAGGCCTCGAGCGCGGGGCCGAGGCAGGAGACGACGCCTCGTATGCCGGAGACCGTCAGCGTCATGAGGACGGCGTCACGCACTTCGCCGCGTGTCGCGCCCTCGGCCTTGGCCATGGGAACGTGGGCGTAAACCGCCGCCATGTCGCCCTGCGAGGCCTTCATCGCAAGATAGGCGAGCTGGCGTGTCTTGCCGTCCATGCCGTCGTTCCTCGCGCAGAGGGCCTTAATGAGTCCGTCGAAGGCCTGTGCGGCCTCGGGCGCCTCTTCCTTGAATACCTGCATCGGGTTCGCGCTCATCTTTCCCTCCGATAGAAATCAGCGACATGAAATGATCGAGGAGCTCCTGTCCGCGCGCGTCGATTACTGATTCGCCCGGAGAGAAGAGCTCGCGGTTCGCGAGATAGTAATGGATGAGCCCGAGCCAGGTGTTGAAGAGCATGCTTAGGCTCATGGCCTTGATTCTCCGGGCCTTCCGGTCGGCCTCTATGGCCGGCGCTAGGTGGAAGGCTATCGCCGACTGCATCAGCACGAGGCTGTTCCTCGCCTCGGCCGAGAGGAGGCTCGATTCGGCGGCAAGGCAGGCGTAGAAGTCTTCGTGCTCGCGGATGCCCGCGAGATGAGCGGCGAGGACCTCGCGGGTTCCCGCTCCTCGTCGCATAGTCTCGTGAAGCCGCCTCGCCATGGCCTCGCCGAAGTCGTCCAGTGCGGCGACGACGAGGGCCTCCTGGCTGCCGAAATGGGCGAAGACGGAGCCGTGGGCGACACCGGCTTCCTTCGCGATATCGGAGGTTGTGGCCTTGAGGATGCCGTCACGGCCGAATACCAGGATCGCTGCGTCCAGAATACGCCGACGCGTCTCTAGCTTCTGCTCCGTGCGGGCTGTCTCTGTAGGAGCTTTAACGATAGATGACTTTGTGCTCATTGAGTTTATAGTCAATATATTTGTATTGAACGTTCCTGTCAAGACTTGGCCTTAGAATTCTATTGTGCCCGACCCTACTTCATGGTAATTTGTGCCTGGAGTGTTCCCGTGATAGAAGCATCGAAGTTCAAAGACTACTCGTTTTTCGGGGGACTCGTGCCCGAGGAGATCGAGGCTATTCGCCCCCTCATGGGCTCTGCCAGTTATGCGTCGGGCGATATCATCATGCGCGAGGGCGAGCCGAACGACCGCATTCACTTCATTCTCGAGGGATCCGTGGAGGTCCTAAAGGACGGCGTCCAGCTCGCCCGCCTCGGCGAGGGCGACACCTTCGGCGAGATGGAGTTCCTCGACGTGATGCCCGCTGCAGCCACGATACGTGCTCTTTCCGCTGCCACAGTCGCCACTATATCGAACCACGCCCTCCACGAACTGTCCAAGGCGAGCATGCGCGCCTTCGCGATGATCGTCATGAACCTCGCCCGCGACCTCTCGCGGCGCCTGAGGCGCATGGACGAGATCGTGGCGGAGAAGATGGATCAGGGCCGGGCGGCACTTCAGCCCGAGTAGCGCGAAAGCGCGATTTGCCCTATAGTTATTAGACCATGGCAACTATTAAAAGCGATCGAATACAGGTCTCGGCCTCAACTAAGGGCGCAGAGCTTCAGAGTATCAAGGGTCCCGACGGCGTCGAATACCTCTGGCAGGGAGACCCTGCCTTCTGGCCGAGGCGTTCGCCCCTGCTCTTCCCCATCGTGGGCGCTCTCCCCGGCGGCGCCTATACTTACCGTGGCAAGAGCTACACGATGGGCAACCATGGCTTCGTCCGCGACGCCGAGTTCTGCTTGACCTTCCAGGGCGCGGATGAAATGTCCTTCGAGCTTGAGAGCGACGACAAGAGCCGCGCGATCTACCCCTTCGATTTCGTCCTCGGAGTGACTTACAGAACCCGCGGCGACACGCTCGAGGTCGCCTATCGCGTCGTCAACTCGGGCGAGAAGAAGATGACCTTTTCCATAGGCGCCCATCCCGCTTTCCGCGCCCCGATAATAAATGGAGAGAAGAGGACAGACTTCGACCTCGTCTTCGAGCGAACGGAGAGCGTCGATCGCTATTTTCTCAACGGCGACAACCTTTGCACGGGCAAGTCCGAGAGCTTCCTCGACAGGGCTTCCTCGGTACCACTCTCGGGCGCGCTCTTCGAGAGGGGAGCCATAGTCCTCAAAGACCACCTCTCTCGCAAGGTAAGGCTCGAGAGTCGTGTCTCGGGGCGCTTCGTCGAACTCTCCTTCCCGGACTTTTCCCAGCTCGGCATCTGGTCGCCCAATGGCGGCGCCAACGGTGCCGCCGTTGGCGAAGTCCCCTTCGTCTGCATCGAGCCTTGGTTCGGCGTCATGCCCCTCGCCGGATCGGATCCCGAGCTCGAGCGTAAAGAGGCCGTCCTATCTCTCGCGCCGAGCGCGGTCTTCGGCGCGGCCTATACGATCAAGGTCGGTTGAGCATGGCCGCGAAACCGCCCCTCTACAACAAAAAGCAGGCGAACCGGATATCGCTGTGGGTCATCATCGTCGTCGCAGTCCTGCTCGGCTGCTACGTGGCGGTCGAGAGTGCGATCGACCCGGTCTCCGTGGCCGACGGCCAGCTGCGCCTGCGCTCGCTCTTCGGCTTCTCTGTTCCCATAGCCGACATCAGCGACCTCAAGCTCGAGCAAGGCGCCCTCGTCACGGGCTCGCGCATCCTCGGCAACGACGCCTTCGGGCTCTTTCGCGAAGGCGACTTCATGGTCGACGGCCTGGGGGCGACTCGCGTCTTCCTCAAAAAGCCTCACCTTTCTTACATCTCGTTCCGGACCGAGGCGAAAAGTTACGCGGTCGATCTCGGCTCGGCCGAGAAGAACCAGCAGCTGTACGACGAGATAAAGCTCGGCAAGTAGGACCGTTTCCGAGTTCGTAAAGCGGCTACGCTGAAGAGTACCAGGGCTGCCGAAAATGGAAGAGAAGAGAAAGGCAACCACGGAACGAAGTTTAGCGAAGCGTTAGGCACAGAGGGGAAGATGAGATCACGGAGGAAAGGTAGCGATTGATAGTTCAGTATTTTCATCCATTCATTCGTTATATTGGGGTTGTGTATGAGTCCCATCAAGTACGCCACGGCGGACATCGCCGCTTTTCATGACCTTTCCAGGCGGATGAAGGCCGAGCTCGAGTCGGATATCCTTCCTTTCTGGCTGCCCTATGTAGACCGCGAGGGCGGCGGCTTCTACGGTCTCGTGCGCAACGACAAGAGCTTCGACGCGTCCGCACCCAAGGGCCTCGTGATGCACTCGCGCTTCCTCTGGGCCTACTCGGCCGCGTATATGCGTTATGCGAAGGAGGCGTACCTCGAGGCGGCGCGCGTGGCCTACGATTATCTGCGCACGGGCCAGCGCGACGCTGTCCGCGGCGGTTTCTGGTGGATAGTCGACCAAACCCCCGATGGGGAAGCGAAGCCGCAGGTCGACGTGAAGATGATTTACGGCCAGGCCTTCGCCATCTACGCCCTAGCGGAGTACAACCTCGCCACGGGGGATAACGGCGCCCTCGATCTCGCCATGGAGACCTATAAGCTGCTCGAGTCAGTCGCCCACGACAAGGCGAAGGGGGGCTATTTCGAGGCTTGCGACCGCGAGTGGTCCATGCCGATCCGCTTTGCGCTCAGCGACGTTGACATCCCCTGCGACAAGTCCATGAACACGAACCTCCATGTGCTCGAGGCTTTGTCGAATCTGTATCGCGCATCGCGCGACGAAGGCGTGAAGGCCTCGCTCGCCTCACTCCTCGAGGTCTACGCGTACCGAATCTTCGGCCAGAAGCCGAATGTGAGTCTCTACTTCGACCGCGAGTGGAAAAGTCAGACCGACCACGTTTCCTGGGGCCACGACATAGAGTCCTGTTGGCTTATGACCGAGGCGGCCGAGCTTGCATATGGCGGTGTCGAGAAGGCCCCCGGCTTCGTGCGCGAATCCATCGACCGAGCTCGAGCTGCGATCCTGCCCGTGCTCTCCGAAAACGGTGGCTCCCTTCCCCACGAGAAGTCCGAAGAGCTGAAACACTTCGACTCGCAGCGCGACTGGTGGGTCCAAGCCGAGTGCATCGTCGGATGCGTCGACGCCTGGCAGGAAACGGGCGATGGCCAGTACCTGCGGGCGGCGACGAGGCTCTGGAATTACATCGAGGACAAGGTGATCGACCGCGAGAACGGCGAGTGGTTTTGGGGCGTCTCGGCCGCGGGGGAACCCAACCTGGCTCGGCCAAAGGGCGGCCTGTGGAAGACCTGCTATCATAACGGCCGCGCCTGCCTCGAAGTCATGGCGCGCGCCGACCGCCCTAATTAAGACCACGTGCGTATTCACTAGGTTTAGTGGCCCGAACTCTCGTCAAGCCTCCGATAGAATCACTTTCGAAAATATTCTTTCATTAAACGGCGGGCATGGCTGACTTATTGATTGCTTACTAAACCTGTCTCTAATTGCCTGTTATTACGACAAATCGCATATTAAGAAAAATAAAAGAAAAAATTGACAAGTGACGGAAACAATGCTAGACCAAGTTATCCTAAGGAGGTACGTTCATGAAAACGTCTCGATTTCTGACCGTTCTAGCAATGACTGCGGCAATGGCGAGCTTCGTCTCCGCTCAGAAGCTCATCGTTATCATCACCCCGTCCCACGACAATCCCTTCTTTAAAACCGAAGCCGATGTCGCCAAGGCGTCAGCGGAGAAGCTCGGGTACAAGACCTTGGTCCTTTCACATGACGACGATGCCAACAAGCAGGACCAGGAGTTCGATACCGCCATAGGCAGCAAGGCCGCGGCGATCATCCTCGACAACGCCGGGGCCGATGCCACCATCGCCGCCGTGCAGAAGGCCAAGGACGCCGGCATTCCTAGCTTCCTCATCGACCGCGAGATAAACAAGACCGACATCGCGGTGAGCCAGATAGTATCAAACAACTATCAGGGCGCCACCGTCGGCGGTCAGGAGTTCGTAAAGCTCATGGGGGAGAAGGGCGACTACGCCGAGATCACAGGCCTTGAGTCGGACACGAACGCCGGCATCCGCTCGAAGGGATTTCACGAGATCATCGACCAGTATCCCAACCTGAAGTTGGTTGCGCAACAGAGCGCCAATTGGTCCCAGACCGAGGCATACACGAAGACTGAATCCGTCATCCAGGCCCACCCGGACGTCAAGGGTATCATCTGCGGCAATGACACCATGGCCATGGGCGTCATCGCAGCCCTCAAGGCTGCCGGCAAGAGCAAGGTCATTGTCGTCGGCTTCGACGGCTCGAACGACGTCCGCGACTCCATCATCGCCGGCGGCATCAAGGCGACGGTGCTGCAGACCTGCGCCTACAATGCCGAGCTCGCCGTAGCCCAGGCCGACAAGTACATCAAGACCGGCTCCACCGGAAAACCTGAGAAGCAGCTCACGGACTGTGTCCTGATCAATTCCAAAAACGCGAAGAAGCTCAACAACTTCGTACTCGCGAAGTAAAACAAGAGCAACCTTGAATGAGCCTGTCCGACCGCGGGGTGCCTCAAGGACTCCGCGGGTCGGACGGCTCTGTGGAGTGATCAATGGCAATCCCCAAGAACCTGAGGAACCTCGCTCTGTGCCTTCTGGCGCCTCTGGCCTTTCTTTTGCTTTCAAATTGCACCATCGTTAAGAATGGCGCCTCGGCCACCTCCGCGGCTAAGAACGCCCCCCTCACCTCCGACGAATCCTTCGACGCGAGGGTCTACGTTGCCGCGAACTGGGCGGGTAAGATCGTTCCCGATATCGAAGGGAGGGCCGTCGACCTCAAGGAGGTCGTAGCCGCACTCTCGAAGAACTCCGACGCAGCCGATAAGAAATACGGCCACCGTCAGGAGGACGCCGCGCCCTTCAACTTCGTCGTCAAGTGCACCGCCGCCGTGAAAACGGTGAACGTCGAGTCAGGTGCCGGATATCTCGAGCTCAACCTTCCCGACGCCACCGGAAGCGCGAGCGTACGGGTGCAGGTGGGTCCCGTTTTCATTGGAAGCGCGGTTCGCGATTCCCTTTCCTTCATCAAATTCGGCGACTTCGTGAACCAGATCGACTTCGCCAACTTCTCGCGAGAAATCAATTTCTATGTCCGTGATCACGTCAGCCCGGGCATCAGAACGAGTGATATAACCGGAAAGAAGCTCTCGCTCGTGGGAGCTTTCACCGAGGACTCGAACGGCGCGGTCGTCATAACTCCCGTCGAAATCAGGCTAGAGAAGTGAACTCCCCTATCGTGATGCGCGCCGAGGGGATCCGCAAGCTCTATCCCGGCACGATGGCCCTCAAGGACGTGGATTTTAACGTCTACCGGGGCAAGGTGAATGTCCTCGTGGGAGAGAACGGCGCAGGAAAATCGACCCTCATGAAGATTCTCGCCGGCGTGGAGCAGCCCTCTTCGGGCAAGCTGATCCTTGAGGGAAAGCAGATACACTACGCCTCGCCGCGTGACGCTCTCGACCTCGGCATCGGCATCATCTACCAGGAATTGAATCTGTTTCCCAACATGAGCGTCGCGGAGAACATCTTCGCGAACAGGGAGAAGCTCAAGTATCCCGGCTGGTTGGACTATGCCTGCGAACGCGCGAAGGCCGCCGAACTCATGAGCCGTCTCCAGCAGGATATCGATCCGGACACCCTGGTGCGGGAGCTCAAGGTCGGTCAGCAGCAGATCGTGGAGATCGCCAAGGCCCTCGTCGAGGACGCATCCATACTCATCATGGACGAGCCGACCTCGGCCCTGAGCCAGGCCGAAGCCGAGGTCCTTTTCCACATCATAGAAGAGCTCAAATCGAACGGGGTCTCGATCATCTACATCTCGCACCGCATGGAAGAGCTCCTCAGAATAGGCGATTACATCACCGTCCTGCGCGACGGAGAGCTCATCGAGGAACGCCCCATGGAAGGCGTCGATCTCGGCTGGATCGTCCGCAGGATGATCGGCGACGACGCCGACAAGGTCTTCCATGGCGAGAAGCACGCGATAGGCGACATCGTTCTCGAGGTTCGGAACCTGAGGCTCCCCTCGAGTACCGCGAAGATGACCCTCGACGGGATCTCCTTCGAGCTCAGGGCTGGAGAGATTCTCGGTCTCTACGGCCTCATGGGCGCGGGGCGGACCGAGACCCTCGAGACTATCATGGGCCTTCACCCCGAGGCCTCCGGCGACGTAATCCTCGGCGGCGAAGCGTTCGGGAAAGCCAAAATTCGCGAGCGGATCAGGCGGGGCGTCTCCCTCGTCCCCGAGGACAGGCAGCGCCAGGGCCTCGTGCAGACCATGTCCATCGCGAACAATATGACCCTTGCGGGTCTGTGGCGCATCGTCTCGCGCGGCATCCACATCGGCAAGAAAAGCGAGGAGAAGCAGGTCCGCGAGATGATCGGGAAGATGTCCATCAAGATAGCGCGCTCCGAGAACCTGATCACTTCCCTCTCCGGAGGCAATCAGCAGAAGGTCGTGATCGGCAAGAGCCTCATCACGCGCCCCAAGGTTCTCATGCTCGACGAGCCGACGCGGGGCATCGACGTGGGTGCGAAAGGCGAGGTCTTCGATATCGTGAATGCCCTTGCGGCGGAGGGCATAGGAATACTTTTCGTCTCCTCCGAACTCAAGGAAGTGAAGGCGATCAGCGATCGCGTGATAGTAATGTCGCGTGGGCGTATCTCTGGCGAGTTCTTGCGCGGGGAAGCGACCGAGGAAGCCCTCCTGGCCGCTCTTTCGGCGAACATGTCCTCGGAAAACGATTCAAGGCAACAGGAGCCATAGGAACTACAATGAAGACTGACACTGCTGGAAAAAGGACCGTCGGCTACTTCCTCGTGAAGGGAAGGACATTCATAGCCCTCTTGA
>Ga0326728_10010077_pt1 | contig 22310 bp, 18 predicted proteins | sample MB3enrmetagenome_FD_207602 | JGI IMG/M metagenome (GOLD analysis project Ga0326728, IMG submission 207602) | Lab enriched peat soil microbial communities from McLean, Ithaca, NY, United States - MB31MN | ecosystem: Environmental > Terrestrial > Soil > Wetlands > Peat | place: USA: New York... | reverse complement strand
GTCGGCGTAGGTCAGCTTGTTCTGCTTGGCGTAGGCGTATTCGACATAGCCGATCGCGCCCTTGGTGCCGGCGACGTTGTTGGCGACGCCGTCGTTGCCCTTCGCGCCGATGCCGAGCGGCCATTCGACGGAAGTCGATTCGCCGACCTTGGACTGCCACTCCGGCGAAACCTTGTCGAGATAGTTGGTGAAGTTGAACGTCGTGCCCGAGCCGTCGGCGCGGTGAATGACGGCGATGGCGAGATCGGGAAGGTTGACCTTCGCATTGAGAACCTTGATCGCCGGATCGTTCCACTTGGTGATCGCGCCGAGATAAATCTTGGCGAGCGTCGGGCCGTCGATCACGAGATCGCCCGACTTGACTCCGTCGAGATTGACGACCGGCACGATGCCGCCCATCACCATCGGGAATTGCTCGAGACCCGAGGCTTGGAGATCGTCGGCCTTGAGCGGCGCGTCGGTGGCGCCGAACGTCACGGTCTTGGCCTTGATCTGCTTGATCCCGGCGCCCGAGCCGATCGATTGATAGTTGAGGCCGTTGCCCGTCTCCGTCTTATAGGCGTCCGCCCACTTGGCGTAGATCGGGAAGGGAAACGTCGCGCCCGCGCCGGAGATATCGCCGGCCCAGGCGCAACTCACGCTTGCCGCGACAATCGCGGCGCTCATCAGGGATCGAATGAACATTGACGCCTCTCGAAATGGGTTCTTGGGGCTCGCGATCGGCCGCCGCTGCTAGGCGCGCCGCTCCGAGGCGCGTCCTTATAGGCTTTCTCCACCGGCCTTATATGACGGCTGCAAGACAGCAATGCGACATCTTAAGTAGTTGACGAATAAGGTTTACATCATTGTCGATCGTGCAGCGGCACAATCGCGGCGAATGTCGAGCCGTGTTCGAGGCGGCTGGCGATCGTCAGCCGTCCGCGATGGCGGGCCAGGATGTGCTTGACGATCGCCAGGCCGAGGCCGGTTCCGTTCTTGGCGCGGCTCTGCCCGGCGTCGACGCGATAGAACCGCTCCGTCAGCCGCGGCAGATGCTCGGCGGCGATGCCGTGTCCGAAATCGCGCACGATCAGCGAGCCTTCGGCGGCGGTTCTGCTGACCGTGACCTCGACGCGGTCGTCTCCCGTCCCGTCCTGCCGGGCGCCGTACTTGATGGCGTTCTCGATCAGATTTTCGGCGACGCGTAGAAGTTCGTCGCGGTCGCCGGTGACGACGACGGGCCGTTCGGCATAGAGCTTGATTTCCACCCCCATTTCGCGCGCGAGCGGGGCCAGCGTATCGGCGACGTGGCGCGCCGTCTGGGTCAGGTCGACCGCCGCCTCCGGGCGAACGTGTTGCTTCTCTTCGATGCGCGAAAGTGAGAGCAAATCGTCGATCAGGCGCGCCATGCGGCGGCCCTGTTCCCGCATGATGGCGAGAAACTTGTCGCGCGCCCCCGGATCGTCGCGCGCCGAGCCTTGCAGCGTCTCGACGAAGCCGAGCATCGAGGCCAACGGCGTGCGCAATTCATGGCTGGCGTAGGCGATGAAATCGGCGCGCATGCGCTCGACGCGCCGCGACTCCGTCAGATCGCGCAGCGTCAACAGGATCGCGACCACTTCGCCGGGCTCGGCGGCCAGCGGCGCCGCGCAGACCTCGAACAGCCGCTCCATCGGCACGCGCTCGCGCCACAGGACCGTCTCCGCCTCGCCGCTCGCCATAACCCGTCGCAAGGCGTCGATGACGTCGGGCGCGCGCAGGGCGAGGACGAAGGGTTCGCCGATCTTGATCGCCGGCAGCAGCTTGAAGGCCGGCCCGTTGGCGGCGACCGAGCGTCCGTCGGCGTCGACGATCACCGCCGGTTCGGGCATCGCGCCGACGAGCTTGGCGACGAACGGCGACTGAAGATGGTCGGCGAAAGCAGGCGCGCTCGTTTCCCTCGAAACCATGGCTCCCGATCCGACGTGTTCAATCCGGACTGGCGCGGCCGCAAGGCGCGCCCATTCTACTCCTCGTCCCCCGGTCGCGACGCCGCCATCGCTTCGCGCAGCGAGCGCCAACGCCGGACGGCCTCATAGGCGCCCAGCAGCGCCATCGCGAGGACGAAGGGCGCGACATAATATATGCCGCGAAACAACAATAGCGAAGCGAGCATCTGCTCGCTCGAGCCGCCGACGCCGTTGAGCATGGTCGCCTCGAAGACGCCGAGGCCGCCGGGGGCGTGGCTGGCGATGCCGAGCATCGCGGCGAAGGAATAGAGCGTGGTGAAGGTGAGGAAGCCGAGACCGTGACCCTTGGGAAGCAGCACGTAGAGCGTGCCGGCGGCGGCGCAAACGTCGATGACGCCGAGCGCCATCTGCGCCAGCGTGAGAACGGGGCCGGGCAGAGTGAAATTGAGAAAGATCGGCTTCCGCCGCTGTCCCATGCGTTGAACCCAGACCAAGTACGCGAGCAGCGCGCCGACCACCGTGAACCCGATCAGCTGGTTGGCGAGGACGTTGAAATGATTGATCCCGCCGATCGCCTCGGCGTCGCCGATGAACCCGACCCCGATGATGAAGCCCATGCCGAGCCAGAAGGTGACGCCGGCGACGACGGTCAGGCTCGCCACCTTGCCCGCCGACAGCCCCGCCGGACCGTAGATCCAGAAGCGCACGGCGCCCCCCGTGACCAGCGGAAAGCCGAGCGTGAACGAAATGGCGTAGCTGGTGAACGAAGCGAGCGCGGTCAGCCGATACGGCACATGGACCTTGAGATGCCTCAGGGCTAGGCCGTCGTAGCCGGTCAGGGCGAGATAGCTCAGCGCGGAAAGCCCGAAAGCCGTCGCGATCTGGTCGCCGCCGGTCGCCGCGAAGGCGGCTTTGAACTGTTGCAGATCGATGCGAATGAGTGTGCGGACGACGAGGACCGTCGAAACCGAAATGATCAGCAGGCTGAACGCCAGTCCGAGGCGCCGCAACAGCGGCCGGCGCGCTTCGAGCGCCTCGGCTCCTCGAGCGAGGCGGCCTTCGGATTCGCCGGACCCGTGGTCGTCGGCGTCCTCGTCGCGGGGCGGGCGTTGCTTGCTCTGATGCGCCATGCCCGGCCCGCTTCTCCTTGTTCGGAATGGCCTATAAGCCTCGCGCGCGCCCCCGGCAAGCGCCGCCGGAGACCGCAAGGCGCCGTTCAGCGCGCCTCGGCGCCGCAAACCTCGACGATGGTCTTCAGCCGCCTGCGCTCGTCGCCGCCTCCCTGCCCGAGCGCGACGCCGAGCGAGACTCCGGCCGCTTCAGCGCGGTCGGCGATACAGGCGCAAGCCTTCGCGCAAGAGATGGGTTCGCCGCCGGCCTCGACGCAGGCCGGCCGGCAGGACGCCAGATACGAGTCGCGATCGCGCCGCGCCGTCGGCCCGGTCGCGGCCGCCAGCGCGAACAGCGCCGCGAACAGGATCGGCTGGTGGACGAGATAGATCGCGAGGCTGTGGCGGCCGGCGAAACGAAGCGCGCGGCCGGGGATCGCCGCAGGCCGCCATGCCGTCCACGGCCAAAGCGCGAGCCGCGAAGCGCAAGCGCGCGCGAGCGCGAGGCCGACGAGGACCGCCCCCGCCCAGGGCAGGAGCGGGCGCCAATCCAGCGTGCGCGGCGCCGCGGTTCCCAGGCCGAGCCAGATCAGCGCCGGAGAATTGAAGGCGTCGTTCGCGACGACGAGCGGCGCCGCCAACGCTGCGACGCCCGCCGCCAGAGCCGCCCATGCCGGCGCGCCGACGAACGGCGCCGCGACCAGGCTCGCGACCGCGATGCAATCGAGAATGCCGAAAAGGATCGGCTCGTTGCGGTCGAAAAGAAAGGTCGCCGCCGTCACCAGCAGCGCCGCGCCGACGATGAGCGCGAAGCGCCGCGCGAACGCCCGCCAGCGCAGCCCAAGAGGGTGGGCGAGCGCCAGCGACACGCCGCAGAGCGCCAGAAAAGCGCTCGCCACGACCTGCGACAGCAGGCGCATCGCCGGCGAAAACGGCGCCTCGTTGGCGATGAAGCCGAACGACGCGAGGTCCCAGGTCAGGTGGTAGACGACCATCCCGACGAGCGCGAGGCCTCGCGCGACGTCGATCGCCGCGATGCGGCCAAACTTCGCTGGCATGGTCGTCAGATCCGTGTTCCCCATCGTCTCCCCCATTCGCCCGCGGCCCTTATAGCGGATTGCGCGCGCGGCGAGGATGGCGACGCGGCCGAGAATCGCCGGTCGAGTTTGACCAATCGCAACGTTCTCGCGGCCGGAAAAGAGCGACAAGTCGCTGCAAACAGGACGCGCCAAGGGAGTCGACCATGTTCAATCGTCGCGATTTGTTCCTGGCGGCCGGCGCCGCCGCGGGGGCGGCCACGGTCCTGACCGCGGCGCCCGCTTCGGCCGCGGAGGCGGCGGATTTGCCGCGCCGTTCCGTCGATCTGGTCGCGCCGCCGTTCATTCACCCCCACGAGCAGGCGACCAGCCGAGGCCCGGAAATCGTCGAATTCAAGCTGACGGTCATGGAAAAAGAAATCGTCCTCGACGACGACGGGACGAAAATTCATGCTTTCGCCTACAACGGCTGGATTCCCGGGCCAATGATGGTCGTCCACGAAGGCGACTACGTCGAGCTGACGCTGGTCAATCCGGCGACCAATTCTTTCGACCACAACATCGACTTCCACGCCTCGACCGGCGGCCTGGGCGGCGGCGAACTGACCCACGTCAATCCGGGCGAACAGGTCGTGCTTCGGTTCAAGGCGACGCGCCCCGGCGTCTTTATCTACCATTGCGCGCCCGAGGGGCCGATGATTCCCTGGCACGTCGTTTCCGGCATGAACGGCGCGATCATGGTCCTGCCGCGTCAGGGGCTGACCGACGGCGCCGGCAAGCCGTTGCGCTACGACAAGGCGTTCTACATCGGCGAGCAGGACTTCTACGTCCCGCGCGACGCCAACGGCGCCTACAAGACCTATGCTTCGGCGGCGGATTCTTTTGTCGACACGATGGCGGTCATGCGGACGTTGACGCCGACGCATGTCGTGTTCAACGGCCGCGTCGACGCCCTGACCGGCAAGAACGCGCTTCAAGCCAAGGTCGGCGAGACCGTGCTGATCCTGCACAGCCAGGCCAACCGCGACACCCGGCCGCATCTCATCGGCGGGCACGGCGACTACGTCTGGCTTCTCGGCAAGTTCAACAACCCGCCGATGACCGGTCTCGAGACCTGGTTCGTTCCCGGCGGCTCGGCGACCGCCGCGCTCTACACCTTCCGCCAACCCGGCGTTTACGCCTACCTCAACCACAATTTGATCGAGGCGGTCCTTCTGGGCGCCACCGCGCATTTCCGCGTCGGCGGAGACTGGAACGACGACCTGATGACCCTCGTTCGTCGGCCGGGGCCGATCGACTAGGCGTCGCGAGAAAGCCGAGACGCTTCGTTCGCAAGCGTCGCTCTTGAAAGAGGAGGCGAGGCGATGTCGGCCTTTCGCGGCGCCTTCGCTGCTGTCGCTGCGGCTTGCCTGGGGCTTCTCGGCGCCGCGGCGCTGCGCGCGGCGTTCGAAACCTCTCCAGGCGACCGCGTCGCCGTCGTCACGATCGAGCCGGGCGCGTTCGCCTATCGTCTCGCGGGCGATTTTCAGCGCAATGGGCTGGCGACCAACGCCCCCTCGAGCGAGACGAGGATCGCCGAGCCCTTCGCCATCATGACGAGGCAAGTGAGCCAGCGCGACTACGCGCGGTGCGTCGTCGACGGCGGCTGCGCGAAGCTCAAGGGCGTCGACGCGACGGCGGCGAACCTGCCCGTCGTCGGCGTGAATTGGGGGGACGCGACCGCCTATGCCGCCTGGTTGTCGCGCCGAACGGGCGAGGACTGGCGCTTGCCCAGCGACGTCGAGTGGGCTTACGCCGCCGGCGGGCGGTTTCACGACGACGCGATCGCCGCAAGCGACGGCGACGGCTACGCCAAGCGCTGGCTGGCGAAGTTCGATCAGGAGGCGGCGCGCGAGACCCAGCCGAAAGCGCCGCAGCCGTTCGACCGTTTCGGCGCCAACGAACGCGGCGTCGTCGATCTCTCCGGCAATGTCTGGGAATGGACGGACGCCTGCTACGAGCGCCGCTCTCTCGACGCGTCGGGCGCGCCGAGCGAAATGCTGACCCGCAATTGCCGAGTGCGGATCGCCGAAGGCGGCCACCGCGCCTATATCAGCGATTTCATCCGCGACAGCCGCACCGGCGGCTGCTCGGTCGGCGCGCCGCCGACCAACCTCGGCATCCGTCTCGTCCGCCATCGCGAGACCCCGCTCCGCCGGGCGTGGCGCGTCTTCGTCGATTTTGTCGCCCGCCTCTGAGGCCCGGCCGCGATCACGGGCCTTCGCCGCCTTCGGCGAGCGCCGACAGGCGGTCGGCGCGACGCACGACGATGCGCCGCCTTCCGCTGGCGACGAGCCCGTCGCCTTCCCAGGCGCGCAAAATCCGGCTGACGGTGAACAGCGTCGTCCCCGTCATTTCCGCCAAATCCTGCCGCGTAAGGGGAAAGACGATTTCGACGCCGCCTTCGACCTCGCGGCCGGACTTCTCGGCCAGCCGCAACAGCGCATGCGCGACGCGACGCTCGACGGCTTGCGTCGACATTTCCAGCACCCGGGCGTTCGCGTCGACGAGCCGGTCGCCGACCGCGTGCAAAACGCTGGCGGACAAGGCGGGAAACTTCGCCGCCAGCTCGGGCCACGCCGCCGATGGCCAGACCAGCGCGACGCTGTCGACGATCGCTCGCGCCGAAGCGGGATAGGCGTGCTGACGCATCGGCGCGGCGATGCCGAACAATTCGCCCGGCTCGATGTAACGGATGATCACCTGCCGGCCGTCGGGCGTGAGCTTGCTCGCCTGGATGTGGCCGTCGAGCAGCAGGTAGAACGAGGCCGCCGGCGCGCCTTGCTCGAAGACGGTCGAGCCCTTGGCGAATCGCGTCGAGCGCGCCGGGGCGAGCAGAGAATCGAGATCGGCGGGCGGCCAGCCGGCGAATGCCTTCAGACTGGCGAGGACGGAACGGTCGACCCGGCTCATCGCGTCATTCCCGCACGCCGACGATCGCCGCCGCGGGCTCGGCGACAATCGGCGAGAACCTTGACGACGAGCAAAGTTCGCGATGTGGGCGAGATGTCATCATGCCTGATACGCTCCGCGCGCGGGCGCGATCCTTGTCGGTTTCTTACGGCAAGTCGCCCCCCGCCGCAGCTGGTTTCGCCTGGACGCGCGGCGGCGCGAGGCCGGGCGCCGGCGTTTCCCTTTTCGCCGCCCGCGAGGTTCGCCGATGGCTCCCGTTCGACGCGTCGGGCCCTATTTCGGGCCGGCCCTGTTCTCTTACGGTTTCAGACCGTTCTTCCTGTTGGGCGCCCTCTTCGCCGGCGTCGCCGTCTTGGCGTGGCTGCCGGCCTATTTCGGCGAATGGGAGCTTCCGACCGCGATCGCGCAACGCGATTGGCACGTTCACGAGATGATCTACGGATACGGCGCGGCGGTCATCGCCGGCTTTCTCTTGACGGCGATTCCGAACTGGACCGGCCGTCTGCCTCTGCAAGGGCGACCGTTGATCGCGCTGACGGCGCTCTGGCTCGCCGGCCGCCTCGCCATGGCGTTTTCGCTTTTCATCGGACCCTGGGTCGCGGCGGCGATCGATCTTGCGTTTCTCGCCGCCGTGATCGGCTTCGTCGCGCGCGAACTTCGCCAGGGATCGCAGAAGCACAATCGCAAAGTGGTCGTCGTTCTCTCGATCCTCTGGCTGGGCGACCTCGTCTTTCACGTCGAGGCGATCGGCTTCGGCGGGGCGGACTATGGCGTGCGGATCGGCCTGGCCGCGACGCTCGTCCTGGTGATGCTGATCGGCGGACGCATCATTCCCAGCTTTACCCGCAATTGGCTCGCCCGCATGAACCCCGGCCCCCTGCCGGCGCCGCTCGACCGTTGCGACATCGCGGCGATTCTCGTCGCCGTTCTGGCGCTGGCGGTCTGGATCGTCGCGCCGCAGTCGCCCTTCGCAGGCGCGGCGTTGCTTATCGCCGGGCTCGCGCACGCCGCGCGTCTGGCGCGTTGGCGCGGCTATCGCGCCTGGCGCGACCAGCTCGTGCTGGTCCTCCACGTCGCCTACGCCTTCGTCCCCATCGGCTTCGTTCTCACCGGGCTGTCGGCGTTTCGCCTCATCCCCATTTCGGCCGGCGAGCATGCCTGGGCGATCGGCGTCTTCGGCGGCATGACGATCGCGGTGATGTCGCGCGCCAGCCTCGGCCACACCGGCCGGGCGCTGGTGGCGAGCCCGGCCGCGCAGGCGATCTACGCGCTGATCTTCGGCGCGGCGATCGCGCGGGTCTGCGCCGCCATACTCCCCGACTGGGCCTGGGTCGGGTTGCACGTTTCGGCTTTCGCCTGGGCGGCGGCGTTCTTCGGCTTCGCGCTCGCCTACTGGCCCGCGCTCGCCGGCCCGCGCCGCGGCGGGTGAAGAGGCGGCATCGTAGGCCTGCGCTTGCGCCGCCGCGACGTCAAGCTAGCGAAGCAAATCGCCGGCGCGCCAGGCGCCGCGCGGAAAAAGCCCCTGCTTTCCGTTGCTTGACGCGCGCGCCAGGAAATGCCTCGCGCGCAGTCACGAAAGCGTAGCGCAACGGCGCCTAACCTGCGAACGCTCGCCGTCCAGATCAAGCGGCGGCGCGTTAGTTCCGAAATACCTTACGCATTATCAAGGCTACAAACGAGAGCCGGCGCTCTCGGGACAGGCATGAGGGACCACAACATGGCGAAGTCTAAGCATCCGGCCAGCGAGCATCATCTCCAGGCGGCCGCTCACCACCAGGCGGCCGCCCATCATCATCATGAGGCCGCCCATGACCACAATCACGGCGACCATGAAGAGGCCAAGGCGCACGCCGTCGCGGCCCACGAGCACAGCGAGCTCGCCCACCAGCACTCGACCGCCGCTCACGAAGAATCGCACGCCTAATTGCGTTTGGAGGGGGGCGGCGGCGCCGTCCCCCTCCGGTCCTCCCATTACGGCGACCGCTTGCCAATTCCCCAATTTCACGATCCGCAATCGGCGCCAGCCTTTTCCAACCCGCGCCCACCCCGCCCGTCTCCGTCGTCCACCGAGCCATCGGCCTCATGGAAGCCTGTTCTTTCCGAAGTTTTGCGGCTGTTGATTGTTTTCGACGGCCGGAGCCGGCGTGCGCATAGGGCGTCGAGAGACGCCCGTCTTCGACGGGCCTCGCGCGCGCCGTTGACAGCCGCATAACTTCGGAAGTTCATGCTTCCATGAGGAAAGACGGCTTGGTGCGTTGCGGAGAGGAGCGGGGCGGGTCTGGCGGAGAAAGTCTGGTGCGGACTTCGGGTCGCGAAATTGGGGAATGCGTACTGTCGCCGTAACGCCTGCCCCCGTAACGCCAGCAACATGACGCCGCGATCCGATGTGAGGCGTCCACCGTCGAAAGCGGTTGTGACTTGCTTACGCGAGACGGCTGGAAACGAGAACGGCAGGGTCGTATCGTAACTCATGGCGGGCATGGTGGGCCTGATGGCGGAAGGGTTGGCGCCATCGACCAAGTCCTCCGCTATACCGAAGCGTTACGCCATCGTCGCCAGCCATCGATCGCGCTTGTTGTGAATAAAAGGATAGCGTCATGACCAGCATTAAAACACTCGAGGCCGCAATCTACCGAAAGGTCGACTGGCGGCTGATCCCGTTCCTTTTCCTCTGCTATATCGTCGCGTATCTCGACCGGGTCAATGTTGGCTTCGCCAAGCTGCAGATGTCGAGCGCTCTGTCGCTGAGCGACGCCGCCTTCGCCACCGGCGCCGGAATCTTCTTCATCGGCTACTTCTTCTTCGAGGTGCCGAGCAACATCGCGCTGAAGAAATTTGGGGCGCGGATGTGGATCATGCGCATCATGGTGACGTGGGGCGTCGTGTCCGCCGCCATGATGTTCGTCCGGGGCGAATGGAGCTTCTACACCATGCGCTTCATCCTCGGCCTCGCCGAGGCGGGCTTCTTCCCCGGGGTCATCTACTACCTGACGATCTGGTATCCGTCCGATCGGCGCTCGACCCGCACGGCGTGGTTCGTGACGGCGATCCCGCTCGCCGGCGTGATCGGGAATCCGATTTCCGGGGCGATCATGGATTTCTGCTCGGGCGCCTACGGGCTCGCGGGCTGGCAGTGGCTGTTCTTGATCGAGGGCGTTCCGTCGATCATCGTCGGCGTCTGGGTGATGTTTTACCTCGACAGCAACATCAACGAAGCGAAATGGCTGACCGCCGACGAGAAGACCCTGCTCAACCGGAATCTCCAGGCGGAAGAGACGCAGAAGACCGAGACCAGCATCCTCGACGCGTTCAAGAGCGCCAAAGTCTATGTCCTGTGCGTGATCTACTTCACCCTGATGATCGGGCTCTACGGCATCGCGTTCTGGTTGCCGACGATCGTCAAGGCGTTGGGCGTCCAAGGCTATTGGAACGTCGGCCTGCTGTCGGCCATCCCTTGGGGCTTCGCCACGATCGGCATGCTGATCATCAGCCATCATTCCGACCAGACCGGCGAACGCCGGTGGCACTATGCGCTCAACGCCGCGGTGGGCGCGCTCGGCTTGGCGCTCGCCGGCGCGGTCGGCGGCAACGCGGTATTGTCGATCATATTCCTGTCGATCGGAACGCTCGGCGTGGTCGGCTCGATGCCGTTGTTCTGGCCGATTCCTTCCGCGTTCCTCACCGGAACCGCCGCCGCCACCGGCATCGGCATCGTCAATTCGATCGGCAACCTCGGCGGCTATGTCGGTCCCAACGTCGCGATTTGGGTGAAGGCGATTTCGCCCGACCCGGCCGCCGCTATGTATGCGATCGCGATATTGCTGCTGATTGGCGCGGCTGTGATGCTGGTGTTCATTCCCGCCAGCCTCAGAGTTCGCGTCCTGTCGGCTGGGCTGGAGCAGCCGAAAGCGGCCGGATAGGTCGGCGGAATTTCTCCATCCGCCGTCGATGATCGCCGTGAACGCCGCTGGCGCGGCGCGCCCGGTCTTGAACCGCGCGCGCCGCCATCTTCATCGGCGTCCTGCATCGCCGCCAGTTTGGACAACGCTATGGCGACGCGTCCTAGGTCGACCCCTCTGACGTCGTTTCCTGTTGTTGATTAATCGCCACAATCTCCGTTTTTGGGAGTGGCTGCGTCTCGCTCGACGATTTCTGTTTGGCCGACCTACTTTGGCGCTTAAGTGGGGGCGGAAGTACTCGGCTGCACTTGAGCGGGCGCGGTGGCGCTCGGCGACGTCGTCACCGACATCGACACATTGCCGTAACCGAAATAGACAAGCATTCCGAACACGATGGCGAACACGATGGCGCTCATCAGGGCGCTGAAGAAGCGGTTTCCGAAACCAATCGAGTTGCCGACTAAATCAATGCCGAACACCACGATGGTGGCGATGAGCACCGGCTCAAACCACGCGTATCGTGTCGGCAAAGACATGGCTCGTCTCCCAAGCATATTCAGGTTGTTCAGCGGCTTGCGATAAACCAGAAAGTCGCCGCTAACGCGAAACTCTACCCTGTCTTTTGAGAATGTTTGGCCGCTTTGGCCGCGAGATCGTGCGCCTTCTCGCTATGTTTGTTGGCCGCCGCAACGTGTTCCTTCGCCTCGTCGTGATTGCCTTGATTGTGCGCGTGCGCGGCTTCGTGGTGATGATTTTCGGCGGCGGCGTGGCGGCCGGCAGCCCGAACGTGAACTTCCGCGGCGGGATGCTGGGCAGCAGCGCCTGTCGCTATGATCGTCTCTTGTCTTCAATCATTGCGTTGCGACGTTAGCGGGACGATGAAGTTTTGATAGGGCCGGTATCTACTCACGCGTTTCATTACGGCGTCACAGGGGCATCACGGCGGCAGGATACGCAATCCCCGATTTCTCAATTTCTTCGCGTCGCTACGGCCCTCCGGGCGATCGCGACGGCGCGACAGGGCCACAGCGCGGGATCCGTCCGGCATTTCAAAAGCCTGTGCATATGTCTTTCTGAAAAGCGACACCCGCCCTATTCTTCCCTGGTCGATCCCTCCGCCCCCGGGGCCCCAGCCACGGCGAACACATGCAACAAATCCCGCGCCGCCGAACGACCGCCGGCGGCGCGACGGCCGACGGCGGAGCGCAAGCAGCGCATTCTCGAGCGGCTGACGATGGGCGCCTCGGCGGCGAACATCGCCAACGTGGAAAAGAACATGGTCCGCCGCGTGCGCCAGATCGTCGCGGAGATGCTCGCCATGCGCGAGGTCAATCCGCCGGCCGGCTTCGCGCCATTGCCGATCGCGCGGCTCGGCGACGCGAGGGTCGTCGCCCATACGATGATCATGGAGGGCGACCTCCAGGCGATGGACCGGCTGATCAAGCTCACCGCCGAACTCGACCGCTATCACGGCTTCGGCCGCGCCGAGATCGCCGCCGCTTCGCCGCTCCCGCCGCCGCGGATCGCCGCCCCGCCGCGCGAACTCATCGCGCCGAAGCCGGCGCCCGGGGAAGCCGAGAGGGAAATTTTCCTTGCCCCGAGCCGTTGAAAGAACGCGATACGCGGAAAGAAACGCGCGCCCCTTCCCCCCTTGCGATGGAAGGGACACGCAGCGAATTGCTTCTCCGCCGCAATGCCGCCCCTACAGCCTCGAGCGATCGATCGCCTTTTCCGCCTCGGCGATCGACTCGGGGCGTCCGACGTGCAGCCACAGGCCGTCGAGGCGCAGGCCGTAGAGACGGCCCTGCTCGGCGGCGCGAAAGAAGAACGGCGCGAGGGGGAACGCGTCTTCGGCGACGCCACGGAACATTTGCGGCTTGACGACGCCGACGCCGGTATAGACGAACGGCGCGACGCGGCGCGGCTCGCGCGTCGCGAGCCGCCCCTCGGGGTCCATGGTGAAATCGCCCGGCCAGTCGACGCCGACGGCGCCCGCGGCCGCCGCCACCATCAGCATCGCGTCCATCGCCCGCGGGTCGAAGGCGTCGGCGAGGCGGCGCAGGTTGGAGCGCGGCCCCTCGATCCAGAACGCGTCGGTGTTGCATAAGAAAAACGGCTCGTCGCCGATCAGCGGCAGCGCGCGCTTGATGGCGCCGCCCTGGTCGAGCAGGCGGGCGCGCTCGTCGGAAATGACGATTGTCGGGGCCTTGCGGGTCGCCAGGTGCGCCTCGATCTGGTCGGCGAGCCAATGCACGTTGACGATCGCGCGGGCGACGCCGACCGCGGCGAAGCGGTCGAGGCAATGGTCGATCAGCGCCCGGCCCGCCACCTCGACCAGCGGCTTCGGGATCGCGTCGGCGATCGGGCGCATCCGCTTGCCCAGCCCCGCGGCGAACACCATGGCGGTCGTGGGCGTCGGCGAAGACATTTCGTCACGGCCCTCAAGGGGGATCGACGGCGCCGCCGAGCGCGCGCGGCAGGTGCGCTTGATACCAGAGCCGGAGCGGCTCGAGCAAGGGATGGGCGAGATCCCTCGCCAGCCGCCGCTCGAGGCGCGGAAGATGCCGCAGGTACTGCGGCTTGCCGTCGCGCTTGTCGAGCCGCGCGAACAGGCCGAGGATCTTCGTCGCGCGCTGCGCGCCCATGACGGCGTAGGACGCCGCGAACGCCTCGGCGTCGAACGCCGCGTCCGCGTCCGCGCGCCGGCGCGCATACAGCGCCAGGAGCCGCAACTCGAGATCGTCGGGAATCTCGACTCGGGCGTCCTGCAGCAGCGAGGCGAGGTCGTAGGCGGGCGGGCCGAGCACGGCGTCCTGAAAGTCGATCAGCCCCAGGCGTTGGAGCCCGACGCGATCGTCGAGCCAGTGCAGATTGGGCGAGTGATAGTCGCGCAGCGTCCAGGTCGTCGGCTGCGCGAGAACCGGCGCGAGAACGTCGCGCCACAATCCGAGGAATTGCATGCGCGCGCCGGTCGGCGGATTGATGCGTGCGACCGCCGGCGCATACCAGTCGAGCGCGAGCTCGACCTCGACCAGCATCGCCTCGACGTCGTAGATCGGCAGCGCATAGCTCTCGCCGTCGACGGATAGTTCGTGCGGCGGAGCGCGGCCGTGCAGATCGGCGAGCAGCGCCGTCGCCTCGGCGTAGCGCGCTGGGTCCGCGCCGCGCTCGTCGGCGATCGTCTCCGCGCCGAAATCCTCGATCAGCGCCAGGCCGTCGGCGACGCTGTGGGCGAAGACGCGGGGGCTCGAATAGCCGAGCGCGCGCAGGCCCTCGGCCATGGCGAGGAAGGCCCGGATGTCGGGGGAAAGCTTGGCGATCGCCGCGTAGGTCTTGCCGTAGCGCAGGATCGGCCCGCCCGGGCGCGGCGGCGAGATCATCAGGATCGCCGTCCGCGCATCGCTCGCCGTCAGGCGTTGGTAGGCGCGCGCCGACGCGTCGCCCTGCAAATCGTCGCGCCGCGCCTCGGCCCATCCCGCGCGCTGCAGCAGCCTCTCGATCCCGCGCGCGCGCGCGTATCGCGCCGACAGCGCTCCGTGCGCGCGCACCGCGGCGCGGCGATAGTCCGCGCCTCGGGCGAGATCGAAGGCGAACTCGATTTCGAGCCGGTCGGGCGGCAGCGCTTCGGCCGCGTGGCTCGGCCATTCGACCAGAGTGACGGCGCCGTCGACGATTTCGTCCCAGCCGAGCTGCGCCAGCTCCTCGGCGCTGCGCAGCCGATAGAAATCGGCGTGCACGACCGGAAACTCCGGCCCCTCGTAGACCTGCATCAAGGTGAACGTCGGGCTCGGCGCCTCGAGTTCGGGATCGTCGAGCGCAGCGCGCAGAAACGCCCGCGCGAAAGTCGTCTTGCCGGCGCCGAGATCGCCGGCAAGCGCCAGGAAGTCTCCCCGCCGGGCGAAGCCGGCCGCCCATGCAGCGAACGCGACCGTCGCCGCCTCGTCGGGCAAATCGATCGACTCGACGCCGCCGGCGCCGCCTCGCTTGCCTGCGATTTCCATTTCAGGCGGCCGCGCTCGCGAGCTTCGGCGCGCCGTCAATAGGGAAAACGCACGTCACCGTCGTCCCCTCTCCCAACGCCGAATCGATATGGACCCGGCCGCCGTGCAATTCGACCAGCGCCCGCACGATCGACAGGCCGAGGCCCGGGCCGCGATGGCGCGAACCGTTGCTGTGGCTCTCGAAGCGGTCGAATACGCGGTCGAGCGCCTCGGGCGCAATGCCGCGACCGCGGTCGCTGACCTTGAATACGATTTCGCCGCCCCGGCGCATCGCCGTCAGGGTCACGGTCTGGCCGGGCGCGGAAAAGCCAATCGCGTTGGAGAGCAGGTTGAACAGAATCTGGCGGACGCGCCGCCCGTCGGCGCGCAATGAACCGACGTCGTCGGTGGCGACGATGCGCAGTTCAATCTTGGATTCGCTCAAGCGATCCTGCACGCCCTCGGCCGCCGCTTTCATCGCCTCGACGACGTCGACGTCTTCGGGACGAAGCTCCAGCGCGCCGGCGTCGATCGAGGCGAGATCGAGAATGTCGTTGATGATCGCCAGCAGCGCCGCCGACGAAGCCGTGATGAAGCCCGCGTATTCGAGTTGCTTGGGGTTGAGCGGGCCGACGCCGCCGTCGGCGAGCAATTGGGTGAAACCGATGATGTTGGTGAGCGGCGTGCGCAATTCGTAGGAGACGTGGTTGACGAAGTCGTTGCGCAGCTTCTCCGCGCTGACCAGCGCCTGATTGCGCTCGGTGAGCGCGCGCTCGACGTTGGCGCCCGCGGTCGCGTCGAGGAAGGTGAGCAGCGTCGCGCCCTCGGGCAGCGGCAGCGCGGCGCAATCGAGCACCAGGCCGTCCTTGCGCTCGACCCGCATCTCGAATCCGCGCCGATCCTCGGGCAGGCCGACGATCGTGGCGCGCAGCCCGTCCCACAGCCGCGAGTCGACGAGCAGCGGCGCGAAACGGCGCACGACCTCGTCGATATGCGGCCGATCGGCGACGCGCTCGGGTTCGAAGCGCCACAGCGCGGCGAAGGCGGGATTGATCAGTTTCATCCGCCCGTCGGCGCCGAACACCGCCACGCCTTCCTTCAGCGCGTCGAGCGTTTCGCCCTGCACGCGTGTCAGGGCGTTGACCTGCGAAGCGAGCGCGTAGCTCTGCGTCGCGTCGTCGAAGAGATAGGTGACGCCGCCTTGCGGGTTGGGGCTCGCCACGACGCGCAGCGCCCGCCCGTCGGGCAGGTGCCAGACCGTCTCGATCGGCTCGATCGCCTGATAGGCGGCGAGCGCCTGCGCTTTCCAACTGCGAAAGTCGGCTTGCTCGGGCAGTTGCCGCTTGGCGCGCAGACGATCGAGGACTTCGCCGTCGGTCGGATGCGAATCGAGAAAGCCGGCGTCGAGCGACCAGATCTGCCGATAGGCGGCGTTATAGAAGGTCAGGCGCTTGGCGCGATCGAAAATCGCCACCGCCGTCGACAATTGGTCGAGCATGCGCGAATAGGCGCCGGTGTGGCGCTCCATTTCGGCGCGAAGCGACTCGACCTCGGTGAGATCGTTGGCGATTCCCGCCGCGCCGGCTTCCGTGGCGACCTCGACGACGTCGAACATCTTGCGCTCGCCCGCCACGACCGCCGGAGCGTGGCGTCGCCAGGCGCCCGTTCGACGGCGCTCCGCCAGCGCCTCGGCGCACAGGTTCTGATCGAAAAGCTCGAGGCCCTTTGCCGCGACCTCGGCGACGTCCTTGGCTTCGAGGGCGATGGCGTAGGCCAGATTCGACCACGTGACGCGCCCTTCGGCGTCCCGCGTCCACGCGGGATGCGGAATCGCGTCGAGCAGCGCGCGCAACGCGGCGAGCGCGTCGTTGGCCACGGCGTGGCTGTCGCGCAGGCGCGCCAATTGCAGGCGGTCGCCCGAGACGTCGCGAATGCGCATGACCGCGCAGCCGGCGACCGCGCGTCCGTCGATCTCGAAATGGCGTCCTTTCAGGCTCGCGGCGGCGATCGAGAACGCCTCGCCTCTGCCGAGCAATCGCTCGACCGCCTGCTGCGCCGCGCTCGCGAGCGCGGGCTCGAGCCACGACGAAAACGCCAGCACGCGGTGTGGCAAGGGCGCGTCGGCGACCAGCGCGAAATCGCCCTCGATCCGCGGTTCGCTGTCGGGGCGGTCCCAGGCGACGAGAATCTGCGGTTCGCTGGCGAGGAAGAGATTGGCGCGGTCGAGACCGGCGCGCGCGCGGGCGAGCTCGCCCGCGAGTTCGCTCTCCCGCTGCGTCCATCGCCGCCGTCCCAGCAAGTGCAACGCGGCGGTCAGGGCCGAGAAGAACAGCAGCAGCAGAATGACCAAGCCGGTGATGTCCGTCGTCAGCGGCGCTTGGGCCAGCGCCGAAGCGGCGCCGAGTTCGGCGCGCGCCGCCGTCGTCGCCGGCAAGGCGGCGGCGCAGCCGACGACGACTAGCAACGCCCCTGCGCGCCAATTGCGCGGCGCGGGCGAGCCCTGCCCACTTGGCCTGTCCGGCGCGTGCGCCGATCGCAAAATCCTTTGCAAGCCTCGGCCCCCTGCGACTTTCGCGGCGCGCGCGCCGAACCCGCGCGACTCGCCGCCAACGCTGTCGGCCCCATCCGCCAAGAAGGCCCGAATCAGCGTCTCCCAGACTTACGCAAACCGAGCGCGAAAGTCGTTAACCGACCGTTTTCGATCGTCGCGCGCCCTTCCCGCCGCGCGCGCAGCATATAGTACGCGAGTTAGAACGCGTCCCAACATCTTGCCATCTCGACGCAATTCCCAGCTTTGCGGCCGGTTCGCGGCAGGCAAAAAAAAGCGCCGCGCCGATTGGCGCCGGGTTCGCCTCAGCGAGCGAGGCCGACAATGTCCTTGACGGCGTCCATGTTGGGTTGCGCGATCAAGCGCGCTTTGCGCGCCCCCTCGGCGAGCACGGAATCGATGAAGCCGGGGTCGCCGTTGAGCCGCAGGATCTCCAACCGGATCGGCGTCAACTTGGCGACCGCGAGTTCGGCCAGAGCGTTCTTGAACTGCGAGAATTGACCGCCGGCGAAGCGCCGCAACACATCGGCCTTGGTCTCCTCGGCCAACGCCGCGAAAATGCCGACCAGATTCTCCGCCTCGGGCCGCCCCGCCAGGCCCTCGACTTCGCCGGGAAGCGCGCCCGCGTCGGTCTTGGCCTTGCGGATCTTCTGCGCGATCGTGTCGGCGTCGTCGCTCAGCGCGATATGGGCGTATTCGGACGGGTCGGACTTCGACATTTTCTTCGTGCCGTCGCGCAGGCTCATGACGCGCGTCGCCGGGCCCTGGATCAGCGGCTCGGGCAGCGGAAAATACGCGTCGCCGTAGCCCTGCGCGGCGATCGAAGAGGCAAAATCGTTATTGAACTTCTGTGCGATGTCCCGCGTCAGCTCGAGGTGCTGCTTCTGATCGTCGCCGACGGGCACGTGGGTGGCGCGGTAGAGCAGGATGTCGGCCGCCATCAGCACGGGATAGTTGAAGAGCCCGATCGAGGCGTTCTCGCGGTCCTTACCCGCCTTCTCCTTGAACTGGGTCATACGGTTGAGCCAGCCGAGCCGCGCCACGCAATCGAGGACCCAGGCGAGCTCCGCGTGTTCGGCGACGCGGCTCTGGTTGAACACCGCGTTCTTCGCGGGGTCGATGCCGCAAGCCAGGAACGCCGCCGTGACCTCGCGCGTCGTGCGCCGCAACTGCGCCGGATCGTGCGGCATGGTCATCGCATGGAGGTCGACCACGCAGTAGACGCAAGAATGGGTCTTCTGCAGGTCGACGAATCGCTTGAGCGCGCCGAGGTAATTGCCGAGGTGCAGATTGCCGGTGGGCTGGACGCCGGAAAACACCAATTCGGGAAACGTGGCCATCTCGATTCGCTCGCTCGATTCGCTCGGCTGATAAGCAATCGAGCGGCCTTATCGCAACGCGGGGGCGCGCGCGCAAGGGGAGGCGCGCGATCGGATGGGCGCGCGAGGCGGCGCCCGACGTCGCGGGTAGGCACGCACGGGTCGCGCGCGAAAATCGCCATCGGCCGGCGAGCGCCGCAAAGCGCGGCATCTTGCCGCGCCGCCGCAAAGAGCCGACCCCCGGCGCGGGTCTTCATGCAGGCGAAGGAGAGACGCCCCGGGAGGCGTCCCCCGCGGCTCGAATTCAGGAAAACTCCGCAATCACGCGCCATTGCGGCGAAATGGACTCCCCGGCCGCCGGCGGCTCCGCGTCGGCGTGGTCGCGCTCCCTCGTTACGGCGATTCCCCGCGCCTCGCGGGCGAACGTGATTTCGCCGTTTTTCTCACGCTTATCGCGGCCGGTTTCGTCATCGCGGCGCGGGTGTTCCGATGTCTTATCTTGCGACTCTTGCGGCGGCTCTTCCCAGGCGGGCGAGTGACAACGCGCTGGCGATCGGTGCCGTCGGCTTGGCGACGCTCGTCGGCGCCTGGGTCATCCAGGGCCTCGGCTACGCCGCGTGCGATCTCTGCTACGAGGAGCGCTACGCCTATTACGCGAGCGTCCCCCTCGCCGCGATCGCTTTCGCGCTGGCGGCGTCGGGATCGGGCCAGGTCCTGACCCGCGCGATCTTTTGGGCCGTGGCGCTGATTTTCGCCGCCAACGTCGTCCTGGCGGCCTATCATTCGGGCGTCGAAGCGCACCTCTGGCGAGGCCCGACGGCCTGCACCGGTTCGATCGCCGGCGCTGCGAGCGGAGAGAGCCTTCTCGATCAGCTCACGACCGCCAAGGTCGTGAAGGTCGTGAACTGCGACGTCGTCGCGCTCAGGATCTTCGGCCTTTCGCTCGCCAACTGGAACGTTCTCGTCTCGGGCGCGATCTCGCTCTTCTCCGTGCGCGCGGCGCTGGCGCGGCCGAAGGCCGCCGGCCGCTAGATCGGCGCCTTGCCCAGCGGCAAGCCATTGATCTCCATCATCCCGTCCGCGCCGAGCTCCCCGACCCAAGTCAGCGCGCCGTCGCCTTCGGTCTTGGCCATGCCCTTGGCGATCGCCAGGAAGGGGATGATCTCCCCCTCGGCCGCCGCGCCGAGGTTCTTCAGCGCGGCCATCGTCTTGTCGAAATTGCGCATGTGGACAGTGAACGTCCCCGTGGGCTTGTCGCTCTGATAGCGGACTTGGCCTTCGAACGCGATGTCGAGCTGCGGCGCGACGACATGCGAAGGCGGGACTTCGATGAGCACCGGCCCCGCGCCGATCAGCTTGGCCCAGACCTTGGCGTCGTCCTCCGCAGAGATCGGCGGGGCGTCGCCCGCCAGATGCATGTCGGCGATCGCTTCGGCGCCCGCGGCCGTCAGATCGAAAGCGCTGACCTTGAAACCGATGTCGAACGAAGTCGGAACGAGATCGTGGAACATCGCGGGGAGGAGGCCCGGCGTCAGCGCGACGCCGCTCGCGGAGAAATGTTCCTCGAACCGGCTGGCGGAATCCGCGGCCGCGCCGCCAAGCCGCACCTTGGCGCTGTCGAAGGCGACCAGACCTCGCGGCGTCTGCACGGTGAGCTTCTCCATTCCGACGTTTTCGTCGAACGACAGTCGGCTGGCGAGCATGGCCGTCAACAGCGCCTTGAACGGCGCTTCGTCGGCGGCGAGTTCCGCTCGCGTCGGATGGGCGACGAGAAAAGCCCACAGATCCAGCAACGGCCTCGGCTTCAGGCCGTCCAATTTCGCATCGACGGACGCCGTGTCCGCCCGGGCGGCGATATTGACGGGCTTGGCGTTGGCGCCGGCGATCGCATCCGGTCTCATGGCGCTGAGATCGATCGCCATCGTAAAGGCGATGCCGCCGAAGGTTTCCTGCAGGCCCGTCGACAGCGCGCCGTCGGCGGACGCCTGGCTCGCGATCGTCGCCTGCATCGCGCCGAAATCCAGTGTTTCGTCGATGCCGGAGCCGTGCGCGCGCACGTCGAGCTTATCGTTGCTCGCTTGGCCGTTGCGGACCCAGGAAATCGCCGGATCGATCACCATGACGTTCTTGAGGCCGCTCATGGTCATCGTCGAATTGAGGGACACGTCCTTACGTTTCGAATGCGCGGTGATGGTTGGGAAATCGCTCTGTTCGACGCGCCAGGCGCCGTCGTCCTGCTCGAACGCTTTGAACTTCATGACCGCAGCGTCGTAGCTGTCGCCTACGTTCTTGAGCGGAGCGAGCAGAGCGCCGATATCGAGCGCGACGAGGTAGTCCTCGCCTTCAGGCGTCACCGCGAGCGTGGCCGCGTTTCCGGCGGCCGGTTTGCCGAGATAGGCGGCGAAGAACCCGTCGAGCTTTTGAGCGCCCTCGGGCGTGGCCGGCAGATCTTTGGCCGCGGCGGCGACGCTCAACGCGCCGAGCGCGGCCGCCGCGAACAACGCGACGCGCCAGGGAATGCGAACTTGGCGAGGCGGCATGACGGTTCCCTTTGGCTTGGAGAAACACAGGGGCGCGCGGCGATCCTAGACGAATTCCCGCCCGTCGTCGCGACCTCTTCGTCGCGCCGCGTGTGGGTTCGCCTGTTGGCGTTACGGTCCGGTGAACGCGCGCCTTCAAAGTCCGACGAAAGACCGACGTTCTTCGACGCCTTACGGCGCGGGCAACGCCGGCGCCGCGCGCTTGCCGGGAATTTGCGCCAGCGCCACGCCGGCTTTCACCGCCGCTTGCACCTTCTCAAAAGCGCGCACCTCGATCTGGCGCACGCGCTCGCGCGAGACGCCGAATTCGGTCGAAAGCTCCTCGAGAGTGACCGGTTCCTCGGCGAGCCGACGCGCCTCGAAAATACGGCGCTCGCGCGGGTTGAGCACGCGCAATGCGCTCTTCAACGCGGCGAGCCGGGCGTCGCTTTCCTCACGGTCGGCGAGAATGGTCTCCTGGCTGGCGCTTTCGTCGACGAGCCAGTCCTGCCACTCGCCTTCGCGGTCCTCGCGCAGGGGCGCATTGAGCGAAGCGTCGCCGCCCAGGCGCCGATTCATATCGACGACGTCCCGCTGGGCGACGCCCAGGCGCTTGGCGATGATCGCGACCTGGTCGTCGCGCAGATCGCCGTCGTCGAGCGCCGAAATGCGGCTCTTGGCCTTGCGCAGGTTGAAGAAAAGCTTCTTTTGGCTCGCCGTAGTTCCCATCTTGACCATCGACCAGGAGCGCAAAATGTATTCCTGGATCGAGGCGCGAATCCACCACATCGCATAGGTCGCGAGCTTGAAGCCCTTGTCCGGCTCGAAGCGCCTGACCGCCTGCATCAGGCCGACGTTGCCTTCGGAAATGACTTCGCCGATCGGCAGGCCGTAGCCGCGATAGCCCATGGCGATCTTGGCCACCAGCCGCAAATGGGAGGTGACGAGCTTGTGCGCGGCGACGCGATCGCCGTGCTCGCGCCACCGCTTGGCGAGCATGTATTCTTCCTGCGGCTCCA
>Ga0326728_10010075_pt1 | contig 22314 bp, 19 predicted proteins | sample MB3enrmetagenome_FD_207602 | JGI IMG/M metagenome (GOLD analysis project Ga0326728, IMG submission 207602) | Lab enriched peat soil microbial communities from McLean, Ithaca, NY, United States - MB31MN | ecosystem: Environmental > Terrestrial > Soil > Wetlands > Peat | place: USA: New York... | reverse complement strand
ATCGGTGAAAGTAGGGGTGTCCGAAGGGGTGTCGGAGGGTGTGGAAGTCACCGTGAGGGTATCGGTGAAAGTAGGGGTGTCCGAAGGGGTATCGGAGGGTGTGGAAGTTACCGTGAGGGTATCGGTGAACGTGGGGGTATCCGAAGGGGTGTCGGACGGGGTGGAAGTCACCGAGGGCGTATCGGTGAAAGTAGGGGTATCCGTGCGGGTATCGGAGGGTGTGGAAGTCACTGAAGGCGTATCAGTGAAAGTGGGCGTATCCGAGGGAGTATCGGACGGAGTGGACGTCACCGTGAGGGTATCGGTGAAAGTAGGGGTGTCCGAGGGGGTATCGGACGGAGTGGAAGTCACCGTGAGGGTATCGGTGAAAGTGGGGGTGTCCGAGGGAGTATCGGACGGGGTGGAAGTCACCGAGGGCGTATCGGTGAAAGTAGGGGTGTCCGAAGGGGTATCGGACGGTGTGGAAGTTACCGTGAGGGTATCGGTGAAAGTGGGCGTATCCGAGGGGGTGGCGGTGGGAGTAACCGTCGGCGTCCACGTCGATGTTGGCGAGTTCGAGGATGTGGATGTCGCGGTCGGTGTGGGGGTTGGCATACATGCAGGTATGAGTTCGATGCCCCAATCGAGCCAGCCAATGTTGTTGTAATTCGGATTTATGTTGAAGCCGAGCGAGAATGGGGCGGTGGATTCGGGGGCGTAGTCGCCAAAGGCTGCTCCCGCCAAATGGGAGCATTGGGCGCCGGTTGGGGAAAGTCGGGTCGTTCCGTTGACGATGCTGAAAGAAGTTCCCAGATTGTTGGAACCGTCTACGATCGCCATATATTCGACGATGGTGGAATAGGCACTTGAGGGGGTGAAGGAGAAACTTCCCGTATCGGGATTGGAATTGCCGTAGCAGAAACTGTAGTTGGAGGTGATGGACGTAGCGCTTCCGATCGGGGTGGTTGCGCTGACTCCTCCGTAGGTAAACCAAACGTAGCTAAAGGGCGTGAGGTTACCGCCTGAAAAGGAAAGCGTATTCCCGCTGGTCGGGTTGGAAACGTAATAGACGGAGTAGGACTCGTTGGTATAACAAGTGGAAGTGGATACGGTGCTGATAAGGGTTAGGGCGACGCCGTTGTACGTGACGGTCGGAGTTCCTGGAGAGTTTTCGGTATTTAACACCACGAATAGGACGGCGTTGGCTCCCGAGGCGCCCAAAGTCATGGCAGAAGAGGTGTAGGCGGAGGTATAGCAGGGCTGCACAAAGGTTGCGTCCCCTCCGTAGGCGATACAAGTCGAAAAGCTAAAGGTCGGCGACGCCGAAAACGTGGGAGTGATGGACCAAGTTGGCGTGATCGTCCAAGTCTTGGAACTGGTGGGCGTTGGAGTGACCGTCGGAGTGGCGCTTGCCATCGGCGAATTGCTCCACGTGGGCGTAGCGGTCGGAGTCGGACTGTTGGAGAAAGTGGGCGTCGCCGTCGCCGACGAGCCGAGCAGTTCCAGGGCCCAGGCGAATTGGGTCGGTCCGCTTTCGGTCGTCCAGTTTACGGAGTCGCTGGTGGAACTCGTGGAGCCGGGGCAACGGTCGGCCAATCCGTACATATGGATCAGGCTGTTGAAACTCAAGGAACCGACCGTGGTCAGCGTCGAACCGCTGGGCGTGTGGGTGAAGCCCGAAGCGGTCGCCGAGGATTCGGCGATGTCCTGGAAAAAGACCATGGTGCTGGTGCTGGACGTGGGCGTATAGCTGAGCGAAAGGGCCGTAACCGAGTAGCTGTACGCGCTGGCGGTGGTCCCCAAGGGGGTCGATTGGTTGACTCCGGAATACGAGAACGAAACCACGCCGATGGGATCGGAAGACGTGCTGGAAGTCACGGCGATCGTCTTTTGGCCGGAAGCCGGCGCAAGCAGGGTGTAGACGTATTCCCAGGTGTTGCCGCCGTTGTAAAAGCTTTCCGAAAGCGTCATCGCGGTGCCGCCCCAGGTCACCCCGGGGGTGCTGCCGAGGTTATCGACGACGCTCAGGGCGACAATTAGGATTTGATTGGAGCCAGCGGGGACAGTGGAGCCGGTGCCGCTGAAAGTGCCGCCGTTGGTGGTGCCCAGCCAGGCGGCGATATCGTTGTCGTAGGACGGGGAAGTGGCCGACAGACGGGCGCTGAGGCCGAGCACAAGCGAAATCACCAGAGCCAAGCCCTGGTGCGATACAATCGCTTTAACGATGCTTCCCCCAATCCGGTTCATGGCGCCCTCCACCGTTCAACCGCTTTTCTATATTATAACAATATAATTACAAAACGATTTTCTTTAAGTTCTAAATAATATTACAATATATATTTATTGCATTTTTGTTGTTCTTTGGGGGTGAACACAATTTCCAGAACGAAAGGTGTTCTTTTTCCCCGCGCTATTCAAAAGTATAGGTCGGTATCCCCAGAAGGCTTCTTAAGGCAAAACAGGGAAAATGTGCTCCCAGACGCGAACTTGTCCAACAATGTTGTTTCCAAAAGGGCTGCGCTTTAAAGGGGAAGCAAAAAAAAGGCGCGGCCTTTGGGGGCCGCGCCTTTGAAACATTTTTTAAGATTTAAGCGTACCCATGCATGTACGCCAACTTCTTGGCGAGCGCTTCCACGAGCGAAACGTTGGCCTGGAGCAGGCCGGTGCTGTCCCAGGTGCCTTCCATCAGCGCTTTGCGGCGGCTTTCCGGGAGGGCCACTTTCACATTCAGCCCCGCTCCGCTGACCGTCAGGGAGCCCAGGTCCACGGTGAAAACCGCGGTAGGGTCCTTTTCGGCCGCCGCTTGCAAGGCCGCCAAGTCCGCCTTGGAGGCGGTCAGGGCGGGGATACCCAACATGACGCAATTGCCGGCGAAGATTTCGGCGTAACTTTCCGCCACGATCGCCTTGATTCCGGGCTGTTGGGGTTGGCCCCAGCGGGCCAGGGCCTGAGGCGCGTGTTCCCGGCTGGAACCGCAGCCAAAGTTCACGTTGCCGAACAGGACCGTGGCCCCTTGGAAGCGTTCCTCGTTGAAGGGATGCGCCTTTTTCGAGCCGTCGGCGTTGAAGCGTTCGTCAAAGAACGGGTAATCGCCCATGCGGCTGAAAGTGATCTCTTTCAGGTACCGGGCCGGGATGATGCGGTCGGTGTCGATGTCGTCCCCGCGCACCGGAACCGCGCGGCCTTGGATGCTCGCTATTTTGGACATGGCGTCTCCTATGAGGCGAGGGTGCGGACGTCGGTGACGCTACCGCGGATGGCCGCTGCGGCCACCATGGCGGGGCTCATCAGCAGGGTGCGGCCGGTGGAACTGCCCTGGCGCCCGATGAAATTGCGGTTGGACGTCGAAGCCGATATCTGCGCCCCCACCAGCTGGTCGGGGTTCATGGCCAGGCACATGGAGCACCCCGCCTCGCGCCACTCGAAACCGGCGGCCGTGAAGATTTCGTGCAGGCCTTCTTTTTCCGCCTGGACCTTGACCTGCATGGACCCGGGGACGACGAACGCTTTGACCGCCGGGCTGACCTTGCGCCCTTTGGCCACTTGGGCCGCGGCGCGCAGATCCTCGATGCGGCCGTTGGTGCAGCTGCCGATGAAGGCGACGTCGATCTTGACTTCGCCCATGGTTTGGCCGGGCTTGAATTTCATGTACCCGTAGGCGGTCTCCAGGGAATTGCGCTCGCCCTGGTCGGCGACCTTGGCGGGATCGGGAAGGCTTTCGCCAACGGCCACGCTTTGGGCCGGGGTCACGCCCCAGGTCACCATGGGTTCGATGTCTTCGCCCTTGAAGACCACCTTGTCGTCGTAAGCCGCGTCCTTGTCCGAAACAAAGGACTTCCAGACCTCCAGGGCCTTGTCCCAGGCGGCTCCTTTGGGGCTGTATTCCCGGCCCTGCAGGTAGGAGAAGGTGGTGGCGTCGGGGTTGATGTAGCCGGCCCGGGCGCCGCCTTCGATGGCCATGTTGCAGACCGTCATGCGGCCTTCCATGGTCATGGCGTCGAACACTTCACCGCCGAATTCGTAGGCGTAGCCGATGCCGCCCTTGACGCCCAGCCGGTTGATGATGAAAAGGATGACGTCTTTGGGCGTGACGCCCTTCTTGAGCGCGCCGGTGACTTCGATTCGGCGGACCTTGAGCGGGTCCATGGCCAGGCACTGGGTCGCCAGGATGTCACGCACCTGGCTGGTGCCGATGCCGAAAGCGAGGGTGCCGAAGGCTCCGTGGGTGGAGGTGTGGCTGTCGCCGCAGGCGATGGTCATGCCCGGCTGCGTCAGGCCCAATTCCGGACCGATGATATGGATGACGCCCTGGCGTCCGGTTTCGAAGTTGAAGAAATTGACCCCGAATTCCTTGGTGTTGCGTTCGATGGCCTGCATCATCTGCTCGGCCTGGGGGTCGGCGAAGGGGCGCACCTGGGTGGTCGTCGGCACGATATGGTCCATCGTGGCGAAGGTGCGTTCGGGATGGGCGACTTTGAGCCCCCGCTCGCGCAGCATGTCGAACGCTTGCGGGCTGGTCACTTCGTGGAGCAGGTGCAGACCGATGAAAAGCTGGGTCTGCCCGGTGGGAAGGCGGGTCACCGAATGGGCGTCCCAGACCTTGTTGTACAGGGTTCCTTTTGCCATGGCTTCCTCCGAGAACGGTGACGTAAGGATAGCCGCCCAAAGAAGATATTGGAAACATATATTTATTATGATTAAGATAGTTTAAAACTATCGCACTTCCTGCCGGGAGCACCCCTTGGAAATCCACCAGGTCCGCTATTTTTTGGCCGTCGCCGAAACCGGGGGCTTCACGGCCGCCGCCCGCCGCTGCCATGTCGCCCAGCCGTCCTTGAGCGTGCAGATCGCCAAGCTCGAGGACGAACTCGGAGGCGAGTTGTTCGAGCGCAACCGCAAGGGAGTTCGCCTGACCCAACGGGGGGAGGTCTTTAGGGGCCGGGCCTCCGAAATCGTGCGCCAGGTCGAGGCCGCGCGGCGCGACGCCGAGGAGCTTTCCGGCCTGGCCCGGGGCGCCGTCCGCCTGGGCTGCATGCCGACCACCGGAGCCTACCTGCTGCCCCCCTTGCTGGGCGCCTTCGCCAGGGAACACCCTGGAATCCGTCTGGAACTTCGGGAGGAGAGTTCGCCCGTTCTGGGGGCCTTGGTGCGCGACGGCGAGGCCGACCTCGCCATCGTCGACGAGGCGGGTCTGCTCCCGGAGCTCGCCGCGGAGGAACTTTTCAGCGAACCTCTGCTTTTGGCGGTGCCGCCGGGACATCCTTTGGCGCGGAGACGCCGCACCTCGCTCAAGGCCCTGCGGGGCGAACCTTTGATCGTCATGAAACCTGGGCACGGGTTCCGTAGCATCGTTTTGGACGCCCTGGGACGCGCGGGAATCGAACCACGGATCGTCCACGAAAGCGCTGAAATTGAAACGGTTCAGGCGCTGGTGGGCGCGGGCTTGGGGCTGGCCTTGGTGCCGCGGATGGTCCGTAAAGAGGGCGGGGCGGCCTATCTGGACTTGGCCGATCCGCGGCCATCGCGTAGTCTGTTGTTGACCTGGCGGCGTGCCGGGTCCCTTTCCAAGGCGGCGGCTGCGCTGCAGTCCGCCGCGCGCAACGTGTTGAGGCGTCCATGATCCATTGCGTCAACCTGAACGCGACCACGGACCACGTTTTTGTGCTGCCGACCGTGCTGCACGGGGGGGTCAACCGGAGCGCCGCCGACCTGAGCTATCCCGGCGGGAAAGGTTGCAACGCGGCCCGGGCGGTGGCTTTGCTGGGCGGGAAGGCCCGCCTGCACGCTTTTGCGGCGGCCAAAGATTCGGCATGGGCCGCCGCTTTTTTCCGTGAGCACAAGGTTGAAACCCGCTTCACCAAAGTGCCCGGGGATTATCGGCCCTGCGTGATCGTGCTCGATGGCGGACGAAATCGGGAAACCGTCATCAACAGCGACAGTCGGATCTTGGTCGGCCCAAAAAGCTTGGCGGCGCTCAAAGCGGGTTTGCTCAAGGACGTTCAACCCGGGGATTTGGTGACTTTTTCCGGGTCTTTGCCCAAAGGCATCCGACCCGACGGCTATCGCTCCCTCGCTTCGGAGGTTCAGCGCCGGGGTGGAATCGCCCTGTTGGACAGTTCCGGGGAAGGCTTGCGCAATGGCGTCGAAGCGGCCCCGTTTCTGGTGAAGCCGAACGCCTTCGAATTGGGCGCCGCGTTCGGGGTGCCGGTGTCCAACCGAACCCAGGTGGTGCGGGCCGCCCGCGGTTTGTTGCGCAAAGGCGTGCGTTGCGTGGTCGTCACGCTGGGAGCCCGCGGCGCGGTGTGCGTCACCCCAAGGGAGACCCTCTATGCGGCGCCCCTGCCCACACCCCGCGGCTTGGTTTCGCCGGTGGGCTGCGGGGACAGTTTCCTGGGCGGTCTGGCCTATGCTTTGGAAAAAGGGCGGGCGCTGGCGGAATGCCTCAAGATCGCGACGGCCGCGGCCTGGGCGAATCTAGGCGTGCCGGGGGCGGTGTTTTTTGATCCCAAGCTGGTCCGAGCGCAGTCGAGTCGGGTCCATGTTTCGCGCTTAACGGTGAGCGGCGAGTGACGCCTGATTCCGGCTGACGCGACCATGTTTCACGTTCCTGGCTTGTTACGGGGCCGCAAACTTTGCCATTTTCTTTGTCCCGTAAAGGTTTTCCGGGAACTTTTTTTCGCTTTTTGACGCTTCTCAATCGGGGATTCGGTGTCTATACTTTTGCCGGGGGTTGTCCCGGCAGACATGAAAACGGGACCGGGGCGTAGACTCGTGGGGCTTTGTGGCTATCAGCGTTGAATCCGTCATCGAATCGGTGCGCGGGAAGAGCATCCGTTCCATGCGCTCCATCTGTTTCGAGACCAGCCGTTCTTTGGCACCGGACCAGGCGTTTGAACTGGCGAAACGCCTGTATGCCAATGCGGATGTTCATGGAGCCATGGCTTCCGCATTGATTTCCGGGCATGTCAGCTACCTTTTGCCGCAGGCATTGGATTTTCTTCGTCAGGAAGTCGCCCGGCACCAGGACGTGCGGGTCCAAGATTGCCTGGCCCGGGGATTCGACCATTATTGCTTGAATCGGGGCTACGAACGCGCGCTGGTGACCATGGAGGATTGGGCCAAGGATTCGAACGATTCGGTCCGGCGGGCGGTGATCGAAGCGCCGCGCGTTTGGACCCAAAAGGACTATTTTAAGGCCAACGCAAAAGTCGCCTTCGCCTTTGTGGCTTCAATGAAGGCGGACGCCTCGGGAACGGTCCGTTTTTCCGTGGGAAGGGCTTTATCCGAGATGGGAGAGGATTTCCCCGAACTGCTGATGGCGGAGCTTAAAACCTGGAATCTCCATTATCCGCCGGTAAAACACACGTATATGTTCGCCTCCAAGAATTTGCACACCGAGATGGGCGGGGTTTTCCAAAAGGTGGGCCGTTGATTTCGGCGGTCGTGTTGACACCGATCCGGTCCCGGCCTATCCTTTGCCCATGAAAGCCGCTTCCCAACGTTCTTTAGTTTTGGTGGCCCTGAGTCTCGGGGCGGCCTGCGCCCTGATGATGTATACGGCCGGCCGCTGGGTGGCCTCTTCCGCCGAGGCGGAAGCCGAATCGACCCTCCAACAACGCGCCTTGGCTCTCGCCGAGGGAGGAGCGCGCGCCGTTGACCTGACGGATTTTCGTTCGGTGTCCCGGAGCGCCTCACCGGAGATGGCCCGCCTGTGCCGCGGATTGGGAGGGCTCGCCTTCAGCCAAGAAGGGCTGGACGGCTGTTCGTTGTGGACTTTCCGCCACCTGACGACGGGCGACTGGACATTGCTGGTGGGCCCGGACGGCCCTGCCTTGCGCGCCGTGCGGCCCGACGATTTGGCGCTGGCGGCGGTGGAACAGGGGCGGGCGCTGGCGCATCTCGCTCCGGGAGGAGCGCTGTACGAGGCCGCCGCGCCTGTGCTCGCCGACAACGGTTCCGCGTTGGGCGTGATGGTCGCCCGGGTCCCCTGCGCGGCCTTGGCGGCTTCCCAGGAACGTCTGGAAACGGCCGCTTGGTGGCTGGCCTTGTTCGGGGCGCTGGCCGGCGGTTTGGTCGCGGCGTGGCTGCGGATGAAATCGCTGTTGGAGATCGAAAAAGCGGAAACCTTGATCCGCGGACATTTGACGGACAAAGGCGGCCTCGATCGGCGGAACGACGCGCCTTCAGCCCTGACCGGGGGCCTGCTGGACGCCCACAATCAGGTGATGGAACGCGTCGAGCAGACCATCGCTTCGGTCAAGAAAGGCGCGGACTTGGTGAGCGGGGCGAGCCAGCGCCTGTCGCAGACCGCCACGGAAGTCTCGCGCATGTCCGGCGAAATATCGGTCACGATCCAGCAGGTCGCCAAAGGCACCGAGGAACAGAGCTCCCGTACCGGCGAGCTCAACACGGTCGTGCAGAAGGTCTCGGAATCGGCGGCGGACAATTGCGGCAAGGCCGAGGAAACGGCCCAAGCCTCCGAAGGAGCCTTGGAAATCGCCCAAACCATCCATACCCTGGCCCAGGACGCGACCGGACGCATGGAACGCCTCAGCGGCGACATCCGCAGCACCGCGGAGACCATCTACGCGCTCGGCGACAAGACCGAAAAGATCGGCGAAGTGGTGGACATCATCCGCAGCATCGCGGACCAAACCAACCTATTGGCCTTGAACGCGGCCATCGAAGCGGCCCGCGCGGGCGACGCGGGTCGGGGCTTCGCGGTGGTGGCCGAAGAAGTCCGGAAATTGGCCGAAGGCAGCGCCGAGAGCGCGGGCCAGATCGCCTATATGATCGCCCAGATTCAGGCCAGTTCGCAGATGGCCGTATCCAGCATGCAAAAAGGGTCCGAGGCCGTCGGCGAGGGCAGCGAGGTCATCAGCCGCGTCGCCGCCGGGCTTTCCGAGATCATCGAGGCTTCGCGGCGCACGAGCGCTTTGGCCGCTGAAATCGCCGCCGGAGCCAGGGAACAGGTGACGCGCGCGGCCCAGGGGGCCCAGCGCATCGAGGAGATCAACGCCATCGCCGAGCAGACCGCGGCGAGCACCGAGGAGGTGGCCGCCAGCACCGAGCAGGCCACCGCGAGCATGGAGGATCTGACCGAGACCTCCGCGCACCTCGCGGAAATGGCGCGTGAGTTGCAAGCTCTGGTGGCCCGTTTCGGGTCCCGCTAGGGTCCCGAGAGGACGGCAAAAGGCGATGGCGGACGAATTCGAATCATCGAAGGAACTCGAAGAGCGGGGCTTCCGCCATTGGGAACGCTTTGAGCTTGAGGAGGCGCTCCAGGTCTTCGAGGAGGGCGTGCGGCGCTTTCCCGCGGACCGCAAGCTGAAGCTGGGCCTGGCGTTCACCCGATTGGACCTGGGGGATCTTCCGCAGGCCCGCGCCTGGTTCGAGGAACTGCTGCAGTTGGACCCCAAGGACGACGAAAGTTGGTGGGGGCTGGGGCGCATCCATCTGCTGTTGAGCAATTACGGGGAGGCCCGCTACGCTTTCGACCAGGCCCTGCGTTTGGGCCGCCCGGACGAGCGGATTCTTCTGGACGTCGCGCGCGAGTGGTACCTTTTGGGCATGTACGAGGAGAGCTTCGACTTCTACCAAAGGGCCCTGGCGCAAAACCGGAAGAACGCGGAGAGCCTTTTGGGGATGGGGGCGAGCGCGTATTGGATCGGCAAGCCGGAGGCGGAAGCCCTGCTGAAGGAGGCCCTCGAAACCGATCCCGCCTACCACGACGCCCGGAACTTTTTGGCGAACCTGTACTTCGGCGCGAAACGCTACGACGAGGCCCGGGAGCAGTTTGAACGCATTCCCTTGGAAGCCCAGAACGATCCGGTGAGCGTGCGGCGTTTGATCCGCCTCTTGCGACAAAAAGGGATCGGCGAAAGCCGTTTGGCCCCCTTGAAGCTGGCCTTGAAGCGCTTGAATCGGGAACAGGGTTGGGACCATTTTTTGAGCCAGATTCGGAGAAAAAAGACCTGATCCGCCCCCGACGGTCCAGTTCAGGAGCCCGCTTCGGCGGGCTTTTTTTTTGCCTGGGGTGCGGGCCGTGGAACTCCGTCGAAGCGTTGTGAACGCGCAAAAAGCCCGGAAAGACGGCCTTGGACAAAGAAAAGTCCTTCGTAGGCCCGAAAAACGGGCCTTTTTGGAAGCTAGCTCTTGACAGGCCCTGAATTTGGGGTATTTTAGGTCCGGCATCGACAATTCCCCGCACGCCCGGGGACTTGGGCGTATTCCTATACCCTCTGAAAGGGGGGACACCGGTGCCCCTTACCAAGAGCCAAATCCTGAACGACCTCGCCGAGAAGACCGGCTTGAAGAAGAAGGACGTCGCGAACGTCTTCATCCACTACAACGAGTTGGTGGCGAAGCTCCTGAAGAAGGAAAAGAAGTTCAAGCTGGACGGGATCGGCATCCTGCGGATCCGCCAGAGCAAGGCCCGCGTGGGGCGCAACCCCGCGACCGGTGAGCCGATCAAGATCAAGGCCAAGACCCGCGTCCGCGCGACGGTGGCCAAGGCTCTCAAGGACAAGGTCCTCTGATCCCCTAGGATCAGGCCAAGGGCCGTCCTCCCTTTCCGAAGGGGGGACGGCCTTTTCGTTTCTATTGCGCCGCAATGGGCGGCGAGCAGCCGCTTTATATCCTTTTCAGGGCCGGTCTTGCCCCAACGCCCCTCCTTCGATCTCGCCAGCAAGCTCGGCCGCGTATTGGACGGCTTCGAGGCGCGCCCGGCCCAGGAAGCCATGGCCGACGCGGTGGCCGGATTGTTGGAGGATTCCGGAATCCTGCTCGTTGAAGCGGGCACCGGCACGGGAAAGAGCCTCGCCTATTTGCTGCCGGCGCTTCAACGGGCCGCGGAGGGAGGGGGCGCGGTGTGCATCAGCACCCACACCTTGAACCTCCAGGATCAGCTCTTGCGGAAGGATTTGCCGTTGGCCTTGAAGGCCCTGGACGTGGGGCTTTCGGTGCGGCGCGCCGTAGGGCGGGGGAATTATCTTTGCCGCCTGCGCTTGTCCACGGCGGCGGACCTTTCCGCCCCGGATTTGTTCGAACGCCATCGCCTTTTTGAGCGGCTTTCCGAATGGGCGATCCAGGGCGGCGGCCTGCGCGAAGAGGCGCCCGGCCCGCCTCCCCCGGACGTTTGGGAACAGGTGCAGGTCGAAGCCTTCGGTTGCCTGGGGAACGCCTGCCCCCACGCGGTGGGATGCCTCTTCCTCAAGGATCGAGTCGCGTTGCAGGCGGCCCAGGTGGTGGTGACCAATCACGCCCTGCTGATGGCGGATTTGGCGGCCCGCAGGGAAGGCTCCGGGGTCCTGCCCGACTGCGAAACCCTGGTGGTCGACGAGGCCCATCATCTCCCCGACGTCGCCGGCGAGCACCTGGGCCTGCGTTTGAACCGGCGCGGGCTGTTGCGTTCCCTCGATCGCCTGCACGATCCGAGGCGCCGCAGGAACCTGGTGGACCGTTTGGATGACGGCGGAGAACTGTTGGGCCTGCTCAAATCCTGCCGGTCGGCCGTCGCCGAACTCTTCGAACGGGCCGAGGCGATGGCTGGGGACTCTGTGGCCTTGCCTCCGAGAAGCCTGGAAGACACCTTGAGCCAGCCCTTGTCGGATTTGTCGGGGGCGTTGCGGCGCCGGGGGGACCGGGTGCGCGAGCTGCCCCAAGGCTTGGGTCCGGCGGCCGAAGCGGCGGCTTTGGCCCAACAGTACGACGCGGCGGCGGAATCCTTGAGGGCCTGGCTGGACCAGGATCTCGGGGAAGGCGTTTTTTGGGTGGAAATGGAGGGGGGGCGCAATCCGATGCTGCGCAGCGCCCCGCTGGACGCCGGCCCTCTTCTCGCCGGCGGACTCTATCCCCGCCACCGCAGCGTGTTGCTGACGTCCGCGACCTTGAGCGTCCAGGGTTCCTTCGGGTTTATGCGGTCCCGATTGGGGCTCAAGGAGGACGCGCCCGGGCTCGTCCTGCCGCCGCCCTTCGATTACCGCTCGCGCGTGGAAATCCACTTAAGCGCCCAGGTGCCGGACCCCAAAGAGGAAGCCGCCTACCTCGATGCCGTCGAAGCGCAGTTGAAGATCGCCTTGGAAAGGAGCTCGGGCCGGGCTTTTGTGCTGGTGACCAATTTCCGGCATCTTTCGGGCTTGGCCGGACGTCTGCGGCCTTTCATCGAAGAACGCGGCTGGCTTTGCCTCGAACAGTCCAGGGGATCGCGCCGCGACGCGTTGCTCGAGGAGTTCAAGGGCCACGGGCAGGCGGTCCTGTTCGGGGCGGCGAGCTTTTGGGAAGGGGTGGACGTTCCCGGGGAGGCGCTCTCCTGCGTCATCATCGTGCGTTTGCCCTTCGCCGTCCCGGATACGCCCCTGGAAAAAGCCCGCCAGGAGCGGGTGCGCGCCCAGGGCGGCGAGCCATTCAAGGATTTGAGCCTGCCGGAGGCGGTGCTGAAACTCAAACAAGGGTTCGGACGTCTGATGCGGCATAGCACGGACAAAGGGTGGTTCGTGCTCCTGGATCCCCGGGTGTTGACCCGGCCCTACGGAAAAGCGTTTCTGCGGTCCTTGCCGGACTGCCCGGTGTACGTGGACGGGCGCTTACAGGCGAATCTTTCGGCGAGGCGGACCTAGCCCCCCCCGATCTGGGCGTCCTGGAAGCGGGGCATTCCCGGGGCGGCCCCTACCCAAACGGCTCGATTTCAGGCACAATTCGGGAATGCATACCCTGCTGATGGCGCTGGGCGACGCCGTTTCGACCCTGCTTTACATCTATGAGATTCTCCTGCTGGTCCAATGGGTGCTCGGGCTGGTGGGCGCGGATCCCTACAATCCGCTGGTGCGCGCGGTGGCCGCATTGACCGAGCCGCTTCTGGGTTGGCTGCGTCTAAGGCTTCCGTTTTTGGTCTGGCGCGGTTGGGATTTCAGCTACGTGGCCGCCTGGCTGGTGTGCCAATTCCTGAATTGGGCCGTCGTCGGGCAGCTTTGGCGCCTGGCCGCCCGTTTCACCTGAACCCGCCGGGATACGACGGACATTCTGCGAGGATCGCATGCCCGAACGCAATTGGGACTGCCGTGTTTCCACCGATTACACCTATAAGGGCTACCGCATGGCGGTCCTGGAGAACGACCAGCTGCGCGTGGCGGTGCTTTTGGACAAGGGCGCGGACATCGTCGAATTCCAATACAAGCCTTCGGGCGTCGACTTCCTGTGGTGGACGCCCTGGGGCTTGCATCCCAAGGGAGGCATGATCCCCACGTCGGCCCTTAAAGAAGGCCTGTTCGGGGATTATTACGAAGGCGGCTGGCAGGAAATATTCCCTTCCGGCGGAGCCCCCAACACGCATCAAGGCGTGGAATACGGCCTGCACGGGGAGACGCCCTTGCAACCTTGGGACGCGCGCATCCTCGAGGACACCCCCGAACGGGTGACCTTGGAGGCCACGGTCACGACCTATCGCACGCCGTTCCGCTTGACCCGGCGTATGACCCTGAAGAAGGGCGTCGCCGCGCTGTTCATCGAGACCCAGGCGGAAAACCTGAGCCCCTGCGCCCTGGAGACGCAGTGGGGCCAGCATCCGGCCCTGGGGCGCCCCTTTTTGGGCGAGGACTGCCGGGTCGACCTGCCGCCGGCGCGGGCCGTTCTCGCCCCGGGCGAGCCGCCCCAGGAGAGCCTTTTCGTCGCCGGTGCGCAGGGGGCGTGGCCCTTCGTCCATGGCAGGAACGGCGCGAAGGTGGACCTTTCGCGGTTCCCCCCGGAGAGCTTCCCGACCTCGGACCAGTTTTACCTGACCGGCATGAAACAGGGGTGGTACGGCGTGACCGACGTCCGGCGCAAGGTGGGCTTCGCCCTGGCCTGGGACGTCAAGCTGTGGCCCCACCTGTGGTATTGGCGCATCTTCAACGGCGCCCGCAACGCGCCCTTCTGGGGCCGGACCTACAACGCCGCGCTCGAACCCTTCAGCGGCTGGCCTTCAGGCCTGGCCGCCGCCGCCGCCAACGGCACCGCGTTGCGCTTCGGCCCGCGCGAGGTCAAGAAAGGATGGATCACCGCGGTCGCCCATCACGGAAGGACCAAGGTGCGCGGGGTCGGCCGGGACGGAAAGCTGGCCTGAGTCCATGGGCGCGGTGGCCTTTCTTTTTGGCGGGCCCGGGGCGGCCGAGCCGGGCATGGGGCGGGATCTTTATAACCGGAACCCCCTCGTCCGCGAATCCGTGGACCACGCCGACAAGGTTCTGAAGGAGCTTGGAGGGGTGCGCCCCACCAAGGCCTGCTTTGCGGGCGATGCGGCGCTGATCACGCGGCCTTCCGTCGCCGGCCCCTGCGTGTTGGCCTTGGCCCACGGCGTGTGCCGGGCTCTGCGCGCCCGGCACGTCCGCCCCCTGGCCGCGGCCGGGTTGGGCTGGGGGGAATTGGTGGCCTTGGGAGCGCTCGGGGCCTTGGATTTTGATGACGCCCTTAAGCTCCTGTATTTGCGCGGCTTGGGCGCGGAAGAAATCTGGGCACGGAAGCCTTGGCACGCTTTGGCCGCCCAGGGGCTCGTGCGGGAAGAATGGGAAGCCGCCTTCGAGGGGATCGATCCGAAGCCGTGTTTGGCGGCCCGGATCGGTCCGGCCCATTACGTGTATACGGGCGAAGCGGGGGCCTTGGGCTTGGTTCGGGCGCGTTTGGTTACGCGGCCCAAGGTTCGGGCGACCCTCGTCGAGCCCGGCTGGCAGTGGCCCCACGCGGAGTTCCTGGTTTTAGGGCGCAGGACGGCGGAGGCCTTAGGGGCGCTAAAGGAACTTCCCGCGCCTTGGACGCCCCTGCAGGGGGCCGGGGAAATCGAAATGGCGCGTGAACCCCGGGATTGGACGGGCCGCGCCGCGGCTGCGGCCGAGCCTTTGGATTGGCCCGCGGCCGGCGCGCGCTTGCGGGCCCTCGGGATGGACACTTTCGTGGAAATAGGGCATGGCGCCGCTCTGGGCCAGGCTTTGCGGGCGGATGAGCCCGGATTAAGGGCCCTGTCCACGGCGGATGCGGCCGCGTTCGCCCAAGCCGTGAAGCTTTCGTAATCACCGGGGGCGGGCTCCCTTGGAAAACGGAAACGTGAGGCAAGAGTGCTGATCGCCATTGTCGGGCGCCCCAATGTGGGCAAGTCCGCGCTATTTAACCGGGTCGTCGGGAAGCCCCTAGCTATCGTCCAGGATCAGCCTGGGGTGACCCGTGACCGTCATTTCGCCAAAGCGGAATGGGCGGGCCATTCGTTTTGGGTCGTCGACACCGGCGGATTTGAGCCGGATATGGAGGCCTTGGACCCGGAAGACGCCTCGTCCGCGGCGAGGGCCATCATCCGTGAAGGCATCCGCCGTCAGGTGCGGCTGGCCTTGGAAGAAGCCGACCAGGTTTTTCTGGTGGTCGACGGCAAGGCCGGCTTGCATCCGTTGGACCGGACCGTCACGGATCTTTTGCGCGACTATAAGCGGCCGGTGCGCCTGGTGGTCAACAAGGCCGATCGGTCCGAGGACAGCGACGACCGTTGGGATTTCGCCGAACTGGGCCTGGGCGAGGGGCATAGCGTCAGCGCCCTGCACGGACACGGGGTCGCCGAACTGCTGGACGAGGCCGTGGCCGATATGCCGCCCCTCGGGGATTTTGACGCCGGAGCCGAGGGCGGGCTCGAACCCCTGCGCATCGCCGTGGTCGGCCGGCCCAATGTGGGCAAGAGCTCGCTGATCAACGCCCTCCTCAAGGAGGAACGCCACGTCGTCAGCGCCGAGGCGGGCACGACCCGGGACGCGGTGGATTCGCCCCTCAAGGCCCATGGCCGGGATCTGGTGATGGTGGACACGGCGGGCATCCGGCGCAAGTCCAAGGTGCTGGATGACGTCGAACGCTATTCCGTGGTGCGGAGCCTTCGGGCGATCGAGGAGTGCCACGTCGCGCTGCTTGTGGTGGACGCCTTCGACGGCGTGCACGACCACGATGAGCGCATCGCCGGATTGGTCCATGAAGCCGGACGGGCCTGCGTCATCGTGGTGAACAAGTGGGATGCGCTGAAAAAGGACAATCTGACCTTCGACAAGTGCCTGAACGACATCCGGGCCCGGCTGAAGTTCATGGATTACGCGCCGATCCTCTTTGTCTCGGCCACCGAAGGGCAACGCCTCGGGACCGTCCTGCCGACCGCCATCAAGGCGGGGGACGCCCACGCGACCCGGATCAAGACCGCGGCCTTGAACCAGGCCTTGGAGGAGATTTTGGCTTCGGCGCCTTTGCCGTCCTATAAGGGCAGGGTGCTTAAGGTTTACTATCTCGCCCAGACCGGGACCCGCCCCCCGGCTTTCGCGCTTTTCGTCAATGAACCCAAGCTGATGCACTTCTCCACCCAACGCCGCATCACGCGCATGTTGCGGGAACGCTTCGCCTTGGAGGGGACCCCGCTTATCTTCATGCTTAGGAAACGCCAGTGACGTCGATCCGCATTTTTGAAATGGTGTTGGCCTATCTGCTGGGCTCGATCCCTTCGGCCTATCTCGCGGGCCGCTGGGTGCGGGGCATCGATATCCGGCGCCACGGCTCGGGCAATGTCGGCGCCACCAACGTTTTCCGGGTCCTGGGCCCGGGCCCGGGCGCGGCCGTCCTGATCGCCGACGCGGCCAAGGGATCGGCGGCGGTGCTCTTGCCGTTGCTGTTGGAGCGGCCGGATTCGGTCTGGGATCGCTTGGCGGCCGCGTTCCACGGCGCCGATCCGCTTTGGCCCTGCGTCTTGGGGCTCGTCGCCGTGCTCGGACACAGCTATACGGTTTTTTTGGGATTCAAAGGCGGCAAAGGCGTCGCCACATCGCTGGGCGTTTTTTTGGCGCTGGCGCCCTTGGGGACCTTGAGCGCGGTGGCCGTTTTTGCGGCGGTGCTGGCGGCGAGCCGGATGGTTTCGGCGGGCTCCCTGGCGGCGGCTTTCGCCTTGCCCCCGGCCTTGCTGGTGTTCAAGGAATGGCGGCCCGCCGGGCAGGGGCCCGCGGACTGGGGCGGCTTGGAGTGCGGATGGGGGGCGACCGAAAGACCGGTGTTTTGGCTGGGCGTGGCGTTGGCGCTCCTGGTTTGGGTCCGCCATATCCCCAACATTAAGCGGATCCTAAACGGGACCGAGAACCGCTTTGGTTCCAAGAAGGGAGGCCAGGCGTGAGCGCGTATGTCCTCGGAGGGGGTGGCTGGGGAACCGCCCTTGGAATGATCTTGGCGGAACGGACCGATGTGGCGGTGTGGGAATACGACGTCGACTACGCTTCCGAAGTCCAACGCCTGCGCGAGAATCCGCGGTACCTGCCCGGGATTCGCCTGCCCGACGGCTTGGCGATGACTTCGGATTTTTCGGGGCTGTCCGGTGCCGCCATTTTGGTGATGGCCGTTCCTTCGAACCATTTCAGGGAAGTCTGGCGGCGGGCGCTGCCGCAGGCCAAGGCAGGGCAGCTGGCCGTGGTGGCGACGAAAGGTTTGGAGCCCGGTTCATTGATGACCATGCGGCAGGTGGCCGAAGACGAATGCCTCAAGGCCGGGACTCCTGCACCCCGATTTGTGACGCTTTCGGGACCTTCCCATGCCGAAGAGGTCGGGAGGCGCCTGCCGACGACCGTGGTGACGGCCTCGCCCGATGTCGAAGCGGCGCGGACCGTCCAGGAGGCGTTTTCGCGGGATTGGTTCCGCGTCTACACCAGCCCGGATCCTTTGGGGGTGGAGATCGGAGGCTCGCTCAAGAACGTGGTGGCCCTGGCGGCGGGAGTCTCCGATGGGTTGGGGTTGGGGGACAATTCCAAGGCCGCTTTGATGACCCGGGGATTGGCCGAGATGACCCGCTTGGGGGTCGCCATGGGAGCCCAGGCTTCGACGTTCGCCGGTTTGACCGGGATGGGCGACCTGGTCGTGACCTGCATGAGCCGCCATAGCCGCAACCGGGGCGTGGGCGAACGCCTGGGAAAGGGCGAACGCTGGGAGGACATCGCCCGCGGGTTTCAGCAGGCTGTCGAAGGCGCAGTGACGGCGCGTTCGGCCTTGGACCTTTCTAAAAAACATAAGGTGGCCCTGCCGATCAGCGAACAGGTGCACGCGATCCTGTACGAAGGCAAGGATTGTCGGTTGGCCCTGAAGGAATTGATGGCCCGGCCCCTCAAGGGAGAGGCTTGAGCATGGACCGTCCCCAGCAGGACATGCGCTATACCATCGAGGAGGTCTCCGACCTTTCGGGGTTAAAGGCCCATGTCCTACGCTATTGGGAGTCGGAGTTTCCCCAGCTTAAGCCGGCCCGCGGGAGTTCGAACCAGCGGCAGTACCGCCAAAAAGATTTGGACCTGATCCTTCACATTAAAAAGCTAGTGTATGAAAAAGGCTTCACCCTTCAAGGGGCCCGCAATCAGCTGAAAGAGGATATCAAGGAGGCGAGGCTTGCCGGTCAGTTGCCTTTGTCCCTGGATTTGGGCTCTTCGGAGGCCGTGGGAGCGCTGGTGAAAGCCCGCCGCCAAGCCCGGGCCCTGCTCGATTTTTTGGATCGGACCCAAAAAGAGGTTGCGGAAGAGGGCGGGGATTTCGAATCTGGGCCCCAGGAATTTGAAGAAGGGGAAGAAGGCAAATCGGACAAAGACGACAAGGAAGCTTGAATCGGCGTCCGACTTTTGTTAAAGTCTTTGTCCGTTCCGCATTGCCCTGAGGCCGGTCGCCGGCATCGGGATGTGGCGCAGGGGTAGCGCACTCGCTTGGGGTGCGAGGGGTCGCAGGTTCAAGTCCTGTCATCCCGACCAAAAGCCTGCGCCGGCCCAGGGCGGCGGAACCTTTTCGGGGCATAGCTCAGGGGCTAGAGCGCTCGCTTCGGGAGCGAGAGGTCGCTGGTTCAATTCCAGTTGCCCCGAAAAAGGAAAAACAAGGCCCTGTTCCGCATCTGCGGGACAGGGCCTTGTTGCGTTTGGCGGGCGAATCCGATTCCCGTGTTCTGGGTGGCGGGAGGCTTTGCCAGAAGATAGAATTATAGGGAATGATGCGGCATTTTCCGGGGTTCTCCCTATTCTTGGCGCTGGCATGCGCGACGCTGTTCCATCCGGCGGCGGCGCGGGCGGATTTTTGGGGCGACGCCTGGCTGGATCCGGCGCTGTTGGAGGCGCAGTCCCTCGATGGGGGCTCGGGGTTGATCCATGTTCCGGTCGCCCAGAGCTTGCCGGCGGGCGAGATCACAGGCGCGTTGCACCGATACGTGGCCAAAGTGGGATACGGATTTCCCTATGGGCTGGAAGCCGGCGGGTCGATGGAACTGCAAGATTGGCCGACGGAACCTCCGACCTACAACTTTGACCAGTGGTTCGGGCAAGGTCTCCAGGAATGCCTTCAGCAGAGTCTTTTGTATGCACGCTGGTCCCCGTTGGTGCAGGGTCCGAACTGTCCGATCGGGCTTTCCGTAGGGTTTGACGAATTCAGGCCTTCGGATGTATTTCGGATGGCCACGATCCCCGGCCAGGCTTTCGATGAACGGGACTACATTGTGGCGGGGGGAGTGCTTCCTGATTTGCCCATGTTCTACGCCTGTCTCGGCTATGGCGGGGGGGACACCCCGCCAGCGGCGTTCGGGGCGCTGGTATTCGCGCCGTTCCCGGGGATCGCTTTGATCTCCGAATACAATGAAAAATGCGTGGATCTGGGGGTGCGCGCGCTGCTTTCCACCCAGATTAAATTGGATTTGGATTTGAGCAAAATACAGACGATCGACAACAACCAGCCGTTCGATAACGTGCTTCAAAACAACGTCATTTTTGGCGTGAGCTATAGCGAGGTCTGGCCTTGAGCCCGCGCGCCGCCGCAAGCAAGCGTAAGACGGTCACCCGAAGCTCCCGAGAGGCCGACGAGCCCCTTTCCGGGCCCGACGCGCTGACCCAATATCTGGAAGAGATTCGGCATATTCCGCTGCTGAAAGCTGATGAAGAACTGGCCCTTTCGCGCAAGGCCAGACGGGGCGATTTGGCGGCCCGTCAGCAGCTGATCAGTTCGAACCTTCGGCTGGTGGTTTTCATAGCCAAGCGTTTTCTTGGGCGGGGGCTCCCCTTGGGGGACCTGATCGAGGAAGGCAACCTTGGGCTGATCCGGGCGGCTGAAAAATTCCAGCCTTCCAAAGGCTTCCGCTTCAGCACCTACGCGACTTGGTGGATCCGCCAAGCCGTCCAAAGGGGTTTGGCGAATCACGCCGCGACGGTGCGACTGCCGGTGCATATCGCCGAAGCGCTCGGGCGGATGGCCAGGGAACGGGAACGCCTCCAGGTCCGCCTCGGGCGGGAGCCCAGCGAAGAGGAACTCGCCGACGCCCTCGACGTAGAACCCAAGAGGCTCCGCGATTGGCAGCGGGCGTCGAAGCGATCCTTAAGCTTGGACGCCGCGGTCGAAGAGGAAGAGGGCGCCCGGCATTTTGTGGAGCTCTTAAAGGACTCCAACGCCGTCTCCCCGGACGAGAGCACCTATAAAGACATTGAAATGCGGGGTCTAAAGTCGCTTTTGGCGCGCCTGAAAGAGCGGGAACGCGATGTCCTCAAGGTGCGCTTCGGTTTGGAGACCGGGACGCCGTGCACTTTGGAGGAGACGGGCGCCGTTCTCGGGCTCACCCGGGAGCGCATCCGGCAGATTGAACAGACCGCCCTGCGCAAGCTGCGCGAATGGAGCGGGGAATAACCACCCACCCTCGGCGAAAATGGCCATGCCTGAGAAACTCAAAGCGCTTATCCGCGACATCCCCGATTTTCCGAAGAAGGGGATTCTTTTTAAGGACATCACGACCTTGTTGGCTGATGGGCCGGGGTTTTCGCGGGCGATGGACCTTTTGGCCGAACGCTATTTGAATCGAGGCATCGACCGGGTGGTGGCGATGGAGGCGCGGGGATTTATCCTGGGCGCACCCCTGGCGGTCCGTTTGGGGGCCGGTTTTGTGCCGGTGAGAAAAAAAGGCAAGCTGCCGCATATAACGGTGGAGGAGTCCTATGCTTTGGAATACGGACAGGATACCCTCCAAATGCATAAGGACGCGCTGATCAAAGGGCATCGGGTTTTAGTGGTCGACGACGTGCTCGCCACCGGCGGCACGGCAGCGGCGGTCGCGCGTTTGGTCGCCAAGCTTGAAGCCGACATCGTGGAATGCGCGTTTTTGATGGAATTGGACGCCTTGTGCGGACGCCAAAAGTTGGAACCGATTCCGACGTTTTCGTTGATCCATTACTGAATCGGCGGTTTAGGGGTAAACGCCGGCTTCCGACAGGTGGGAGCCGGCGTTTTTATTTATGAATTTCAGTGTTTGGAATAAAGGCAAGCTTCCCTGGGGGGCAATATAGTTGTAAAATAGTTGGGCATGGAGGTGGGAGGGAGCGGACCTATCCCTATTCAAATAGGAAATACGGTAGGGGAACGGGGGGGGGAGTGTTCGGTAAAAGATTCTTCAACGCATGGCGGGGTGTGGTCAGCGTTTCCGTAGTGCTGATGCTAACGGCGGTATCGGCGCTTGCGGCACCCCAGTATGACGGGGATGCAGTTCAAAGTCCGGTGCTTCAAGGCACTGCGTATTCGGTGACGCCCACTTTGGGAGCCAGCGGAAGCGGTACGGTTTTGTTTATTGAGATCGACGGAGACGGGCTTTTTGAGCCGACGGTCAATTATGCCGGAGGGAACGTCGTGTCCTGGGTCAGCGGCACGATCGAAATGCCGTTCGTTTGCAGCAGCGACGCCAACGCGCAAGCTTCGTATCATGCCATCTATGGGGTCGCCAATCCGGCCCCCGGGCAAGCCATTACTTTTATCAATGGGACGGGGCTGGGGAATCAATCTTGGGATTATCGTTATTTCACCTATTCCGGAACGGATCCGAATCAACCGTTTGGTTCGGCGATTTCGGTCAGTGGAAACGCCTATGTTTCTCTGACGGTCAGCGGCAAAGTACAGGCCTTGAGTTTGACCGAGACGGTCGTACCGACCTTGGCAGGATCGACTTTCGTGAATTTGGCGGTATTTCGGGATGACGGCGGAAATCTTCAGAATTACACCTGCAGTCCGGGAAGTGTGGAGGCCGGGCTTTCCGCCACCACCGGAAAACAGTATTTGACGGCAGCAACCATCGGTTGGGCGTTTAATGATTTTACGTCTTCGAACACTAATCCTTTGGGATTGACCCAGACGGTGGTCGCCAACAATGTTTGTGCGGCGATGATGGGTTGGGTTTTAGAACTTTTACCACCCCATACTCCTTTTCCGAGTCCAACGCCGAGCGCGAGTCCAACGCCGAGCGCGAGTCCAACGCCGAGCGCGAGTCCAACGCCGAGCGCGAGTCCGACGTCGAGCGCGAGTCCAACGACGAGCGCG
>Ga0326728_10010071_pt1 | contig 22319 bp, 16 predicted proteins | sample MB3enrmetagenome_FD_207602 | JGI IMG/M metagenome (GOLD analysis project Ga0326728, IMG submission 207602) | Lab enriched peat soil microbial communities from McLean, Ithaca, NY, United States - MB31MN | ecosystem: Environmental > Terrestrial > Soil > Wetlands > Peat | place: USA: New York... | reverse complement strand
GGGAGTATTTTGCGACAGGATCAACACGCTGTAGGGCGCGATGGAAACCGTGCCGGTGGTGCTGTTAACGCTGACGGTCGTCGCGGCGCTCCCGTAATTCCCATAGTCGGAACTGTACTTGGTCCAGTCACTGTTGAGTTGCGTGTACCAGATGTTGGTGTGGGGGAAGCCGCCGACGTTGTAGGCGGGCCAGTTGGTGTTGGCGAAGTTGCAGATCACGATGACGTCGTCACCCTGGCTGCCCGTGTTCCAGCGGCGGTAGGCGATCAGATGATTGCCGCTATCCTCCCAGATGGTACTTGTATTCAAGCCCGTCAACCCGGCCGACCGGCCATTCAGGTTCCGGCGCAGGCTGATGAGATCCGTGTAATAGGAGACGATGTCGCTATAGGTGTTCGTGTACGACCAATCGATGGGGATGTTGGCGCCGAACTGATTGGTCGTCAGCATTTCCTCGCCCTGCAGGAGCATGGGGATTCCGCACGTGGTCAGCGTGATGGCCGAGCCGAGCATGGATCGTTTGCGGGCGTAATAGCCCGTCGGGGCGGCACTATCAATTCGCACCGGCAGACGCTGGGCCCCCGAACCGTTCCCGGCCCCGCACTGATCGTGATCTTCCATAAAGACAACACTGCCCCAGCCGCCCAATCCGCCGCCATCGAAATTGATATTCACCGCATAGCTGATCGAGCCCATATTCCGCGAGGAATCACTCCCATCGGTCAATTGGGGCAGGACGTTGTTGAAGAAGGTGTTGTTGTCCCAACAGGAGTCGAAACCGTTCTTTCCCTGCCAACCGTAGGGGTCATCCTCAGCGATGTTGATCTTGCCGACGTAGCCCGTGTGGATCATGGCGCAGATATTTTGGACCAGGGTTGACCCGGCAGCGTAATTGCCATTATCACTACAGGGGTAGTCGCCCACGATTTCCCCGACCGAGTCCCAACGGAAGCCGTCCACGTGGCATTCACTCATCCACATCGTGAAATTGTCCGTAATGAACTGGGCGACTTGCGGCGTGCCGTAATCAGGCCGTGGGCCCCACGTCTGGGCGAACGCGAGGCATTCAGAGGACTGGTAGAAGTAAATCCCGCCGAGGTTGGTGCCGCCGATGGTCTGATAGGAGCCATCAAACTGCCACAAGCCAGAAGACAAGTCCCCGTAGCTCGGAGCATCGTTGCCGCCATAGTGGTTCTGAACTGTATCGAGGATCACCGCCAGACCATATTGATGGGCGGTTTTCACGAAGGTCTTGAACGCGTCCGGACCGCCGTAAGCGTCATAGTCCGCGGCGAAAATGTCCACGGGGTTGTAGCCCCAACTGTAACAGCAAGGAAATTGATTGATCGGCATCACTTCCACAGCGGTGATTCCGAGCTGTTGCAGATATGGCAATGTATTGGTCGCGTTATAAAAGGTGCCGGGATTATTCGGCGCATTCGGATCGTTAAACGATCCAATGCACAATTCGTAAACCACTGCGTTGCTCAAGCCGGGAGGGGTGAAATTGTCGCCGGCCCAGTTGAAATTGGTCGTATTATAGATGATGGAATTACCGGTCGCGGAGACCGCTTCGCGGCATCGGGGATCCTGCTTAAACGTGGTGCCATTGATGTAATACTTGTACTCTTGGCCGGCCACAACTCCGGGCACGTCAACGGACCAGACCCAACTCGTCCCCTGCGTGTAGACCGGATCATGAACCAGCGGATTGGCGGTGGTGGAATAGTTTGGGCTGAGGGCAACAGTGACCTTCGTTGCGTTGGGAGCCCAGACGCGGAAGGTGCAACCGCTATTGTAAAGAGTCGAACCCCAGCCAGCACGCGTGGAGAATGTCTGGGCGCGCGTTTCAAGCGGTTTACCAGTGAGCGCAAAAAAAATCACCCAGGCGATTCCCGCCTGAACGTGCCTTCCCCGACTGAAACATTTTATCATGTCGTGCGTCGACTACTTGCCACCCGGACGTCTTGGACGGGTTTGTCTCCGGCACGTCTTCCCCGCCACAAGACAAGCGTTACTACCGTTCCTCGGCGGACGTGGCCAAGACACCTTCAGGTCTCACTCTAGCGGCTGTCTCGCCAGAATTCAAGTCAGAAGTCGCCCAATCAGGCTCTCCTTGGTACGGCCGGACAGTCAAATAACTCGTCCTCACTGAGTTTCCTCGGCTAGCCGTCAGGAGCATAGTCATTCCGACGCTACGGAATGCAGAGGAGAACAGCCATCCATGGCCGCCAACCTCGATGTCCTGGCTATCACCTACGCCGCCACCGGTCGGTTCGCCGCTGCGGTCGCCACCGCCCGGAAGGCGGTTGAACTGGCGCGCGCGGCGTCCCAACCAAAGTTGGCCCAGGAAATCGAGGGTCGGTTGGAATTGTACCGGAACGGACGCGCTTACCAGCCATCTCCCTCGGCGGCGCGTTAAGAAAACGTCCGTCCGGGGGTGTGGGTCAGGTTTTCGATAAACCTTGTGGCACACTTTGCGGGCCTTGGTTCAGTTGACGTTGGTAGTCGTCTGGGGACATCCGGTGGGGCAGGGTGTTCCGCTGTTGTCCTGGCCCCAATCGGCCTGGATGATTCCGTACAGGGAGCTTATCGCAACGCCGTTTTGCCACTCGACGTGACCGTCGCTGTAGAGAATGTTCCGACCGTCCGTACTGTGAATGTCTCCGTTAACAAGGTTGGGAGTTAGCTGGTTATTCCCGCCGCTGGCATAGAGGCTCTTATCGGCCATCAACATATAGACGCGATTGCCGCTGGAGCCGCTAGCGTTGCCATTCTTGTTTTCAGTGTCTGGCGCTGGCGGTTCGATCGTGGCGAGCCGGGCGATGTAAATGTAACTGATATTGTAAGCGTAAAGCTGTGTCCAAAGGGGGGGCTTGTCGTCGGCCTTCACGCTGGCCGGATATCCACTTTGACTACACGGTCTCTCCGATTTGTTATCGCTCCCGGCGATCATCGAGGAGGCGCCAGCGGATTGTTTGTTGTTGTCACTCGGACAAAAGAAGATGTCCGGGTTGCCAACATATCCGAAGCGACAAAGCAATCGGCAATAGGCTTCAACATCGCCAACGGTCTGCACGGCTGCTCCATACCCAGCGCCAGCGCCGACCCATTTGTTAAACAAAGACTGGGTTCCGTTTGCGCTGCAGAGCGTACCACAATCCGGATACGGGAACCATCCATTGAAATCGTCGGAGTAGGAGATTATCGCCAAGCCGAGCTGGTGGAGGTTGCCGGCGCACACGCCGCGCCGGGCCTTTTCGCGGGCTTTGTTCAACGCCGGCAACAGCATGGCCGCGAGGATGCCGATGATGGCGATGACCACAAGAAGTTCGATGAGAGTGAACGCGCGGGACATCGTCCCAACGCGACGCAGCTGCCGGAGTTGGAAGCGGAAGCTCACTGGGAGCAGCTTACGAAAAGCACGGGAGAGGGTCAATGGCAACCGATATACATATTCGGCCATCTTTTATGCTTTACGTTCGTTAGGGGGCGCTGCCCGCTCCCCCAAATACCGCCAGCGAAGACGCGGCCCGACCGGGGGCGGGCGATAAGCTCCGGCGACCGAGGCGCGTGCTCCCGAAAGCAGGTGGAATCCGGCCACAGACCTTGCGCCAGCGCGTTGAGCCCAACCTTCCTGAGTCTGCTTGTTCTCCTGAACACCATCACAGTCCGCCAGTATGCACCGAGTGCGCCACGTTGCGCGTTGTCGGCAATCCAGACCCTCCCCACATATCGACCAGATTTGTTGAGCGGCAGAACCTCACGATGCGTATGCAGATCGACTTACTTCGTTAGGCAAAATATGACACAATACATCCTGCTCATCCAAGGAAACGCAAAGAGCAAATCCACGACAGAAGACTGGGATCAGTTCTTTACCGCCGCCCGGCAGAGCGGCTCTTTTGAGGGCGGAAGTGCGATTGGTAAACGGGCTGTTTTGGGCGACACTCAGTCTGCGAAGTCATCGGAACATATCGTGGGCTATATGCGTTTCGACTCGGAAGACAAGCAGAAGCTTCTGGATTTGCTGAAGAGGCATCCCGTTGTCATGCACGGCGGCTCAGTCGAGTTGCGCGAGATGCCAAAATCGTCAAGAGGACTAACAATTCGCCGGGGCTAAACTGCTTTCAAACTGACGCACTACCCGCTTTACAAATTCGGCCACTTAAGCCATAATAACCTCATGCTGCGATATATGGATCTCGGAATTCGCCGCTTCGGCCTGTATCCGATGCACATCCACCAGCGCGCCAACTGGGAATTTTTCGCCGTGCTGCGCGGCCGATGTGGGGCCGTGCTCGCCGACACTGATGAGCCGCTGCTTCACCAACATCATCTCTGGGTCTTTCCGCCCGAGATGGCGCACGGTTGGAAGGGCGAAGGCGGCAGCCGCTGCAAAATCGCTGTCTTTCACTTCGGCAAGGTCCCGCCCCTTCTCGAGAAAGTCGTTCGCCAACGACGATTCCTCGATTGCGATCTGGCGGCCCACCAAGGCCGCCGCCTCGTCGAAGTCCAGGAGGAATTGCGGGCACCCTACGGAAGGGTGACGGAGAAAAGTCTCATGTTCTTCGAAAAAGCGTTGCTCGAACTTTCGTTGATCGCTCTCTCGGATACACCGTTCGCCTCTGACCAGAACGGGGGCGATTACGCTCTGGCAACAGTTCAGGAGTGCCTGTTCTGGTACAGCGAGCACATGCCGGAGCAGCCGAAACTCGACCAAGTCGCCCGGGCCGTCAATGTCTCCGTCCGGCATCTGCGCCGGCTGTTCTGGCAGGCCCGACGCGAAAGCCCGCAAACCGTATTCACCCAGCTCCGCATCGAGCACGCCATGGGCCTGCTGTCCCTTTCCGATCTCAAGCTCGACGCGATCGCCCGGCAATGCGGCTTCTCCGGCAGCAGCGATTTCTGCCGTGTCTTCAAGGTTCACCACCATGTCAGCCCGGACGCGTGGCGCAAACATCGCTTCCCCGCGTATCAAGAGCCCCCGGCCACCCGGAAATAAAGCCTGTTCGGCCCGATACGACGACTGATCTTCACCAGCACGGAATTCTCTTCCATTAAATCTCCCCTTCTGGATTATTGATCATAACTACTGGACGTCCCATCGGCGCTTTAGTTCCCGGAGAGCGTGGTACAGGCTGCGGTGTGGGCTCCGTCGCCCGTAAAAGGCGTTAACTATCTTTCGCTTGTGAAGCAGGAGCCTGACCCAGCCCGGATCAGGCCCCGACCTCTTACCAAGTGTTGCTTCTAACCGCGCTATTTATTTGAACCGCGGCCGCCCGAGCAACTGGACAGCGTCCACTACCCGGTCCTTGCGGAGGAGTTGATGTTAATGCGTCGAAAAAAGGCGCATCCAATGGGTGCAGACAAACAACAGGCTCTGCAGGTGACTTTTGATCGTCGTTTGAGGACGGAGTTTCACGGTTCCAAAGTCACGTCTGATACCGGGTTACTGGCCTACCGGGAACTGGACGAGGCGCTGGGTTTGACTGACCGGGGTGGGAATCTTCTGAATGATTGGCGCACCGGCCAGAACGCCGTCAACTGGACGCGCCTGTCCTGTCACGACTTTGTAGACAACCAAGTGCGGTTGCAGCTATTCGTGCTGGCGTACAATCCGGGTAACTTCCTGCGGCAAGCGGTATTGCCCCGAGCGGTGCGTCACTGGACGTTAACGACGTTGCGGGAGAAACTGATCAAGATCGGCGCGAAGGTGGTGCGTCATGCGCGGGGGGGTGGTGTTTCAGGTGGCAGAGGTGGCGGTCCCACGGGAACTGTTCCGGGCCATTCTGGAGTCGATTGGAAAGCTGAGGTTGTTCACCCCGGTGTCAGGTTGACCACCATCGGATTCAAGCAGGAGGGTGGGCATGCGTTCGTGGGAGCATTCTGTCTCGATTCGATCGGAGGGCCGCTCGTTGGGCTGCAACTGTCCGAAAGTCAGCCCGGCGCAGGGCAGATTCTGTGTCGTCAGGCGGCAAATTGGCTGGAAATCACCGTCCGACGTGGCATACTGGCGACCAGTCGGGTTAACACAAACAGGCTGGTCGTAGATTCAGGTCGTATGGGAAATGTCGGGGTAAATCGCTTTTATTCTTTGCGGGGCTATCCTCGTTCTCAGGCCGGGGCTCAACTCCGGACATGTTGGGTGAAGGCCCTCTTGGCTCTTCTGGTAGTGTCGCTAGCAACTGTGCGTCAGGCAGCATCCTATTACCCATCACCCACCGACTGGCGTAACGAGAGTATCTACCAGATTCTCACCGATCGTTTTTATGACGGCAATCCGTCCAATGACAACGCCGAAGCCTACCACGGGTCGCCATACGATCCCACCAGCAGCACGGGCATCAATGGCGGGGATTTCAAGGGGATTCAGGACAAGTTGGGTTACATTCAGTCCCTCGGCGCGACGGCGATCTGGATCTCGCCGATCCCGCTGAACTCGGGGGACAACTCCGCCTATCATGGCTATCACGCCCAGGACTATTACACGCTGGCCCCGCACTGGGGCACGATGACCGATCTTTCGAATATGGTCCAGGCCGCGCACGCGCTGGGGATCAAGGTGATTCTCGACATCGTCGTCAATCACACCGCCAAACTTCTCACCAGCACGGACGCGGGCTGGCCAAATTATATAGCGCCGCCGGGGGGCTATCATCTGTCGTACATCAGCACAGCCAACGAGGAGGCGTTTCCGTTCAATCCCACCAATGTCACCCCGCCGCTGATCACGACCCTGTTCCACACAAACGGCAACATCGGGAATTACAGCTACCCCTCAGCCACCCAGGAGGTCGTGTTGGGGCAATTGGATTACCTGGACGATTTGACCACCGAGACCACGTATGTCCGCACCAACATGATGAACATCTACACCAACTGGGTCGGCCTCGGTGATTTCGACGCGTTCCGCATCGACACGGCGATCGAAGTGGACTTCGGTTTCTGGCAGTACTGGTGCCCGCAGCTTCACCAGTACGGCGCCTCGATTGGCAAATCCAATTTCTTCATGTTCGGCGAGGCCGACAGCAGCGTCGAACAGCAGATCGGTTCCTACACGGGGACGGAGGGCGGCGGACCGTTCAAGTACGATGCGATGTTGGACTACGCGCTGTATTTCAACTGCGTCAACCAGGTCTTTGCCACCGCCAGCGGCAACACCGGGCTAATTCTAACACACTATAACGATGTCGCCGCCTACTACGATTCCAACTCCTGGTATCGATTGGTCACGTTCCTCGACAACCACGACCAGCCGCGCTTCCTGAGCAACAGTGGCGCGACCACGAACAGCCTCACCGTCGGCCTGCAGTTCCTCTACACCTCGCGCGGCATTCCCTGTCTGTATTACGGCACCGAGCAGGGATTCGAGGGTGACAACAACAACGAAGACAACCGCGAAGACATGTTTGCGGGCGGATGGCAGCCGCAAGTGCCCGTGACCGGCGACAACTTTAACGAGACCTCCCCGCTCTTTCAACAGGTGGCGCGGCTCAATAACTTCCGCCGTCTCTATCCCGCGTTGCGCACCGGCGTGCAGAACAACCTCTGGAGCACCTCCAGCGGCCCTGGCCTGTTCGCCTATTCCCGCGTGCTCAGCAATGAGGAGGTTTTCGTCGCCTTTAACACGGCCAGTACCAGCCAGACGCTGACCAATCGCCCGACCACCTATTCGCCCAGCACGGTCCTGGTTAATCTGCTCAACACGAACGACACCATCAAGGTCATCTCCGGCACCGGCACAAACGAGATGCCGCTGATCACCGTCCCCGCCATGACCACGAAAATCTACATCGCCCAGTCGCTGATGCTGCCGCTCAACCCCGTGGTCACCAACCAAAGCCCGGCGCATGCCGCGACCGGCGTCTCGCCTTCTACGTCGATTGTGCTGCAATTCAGCAAACCGATGAACACCAATTCGGTCCAGTCGGCGTTCTCCGTGACGCCGGCGACGTGTATGTGTACCAACAGCGGGTCGCTCGTTGTATGCTCGACGCAGTCTCCTCCGGGCACGCCGGCGACGCCAGGTGCATTCACGTGGGACGCGTTGCAGGACACCATGACATTCACTCCGAGCGGCGGCTGGTCACCTACCACGACAAACCTGGTCCATCTCGCAACGAATGCGGTGGATTCGGTCAGTGGCAATTCATTCTACGGTCCATTCGACACGTACTTCGTCACGACAAGCAACACGGTGCTGTCCTGCGAAATCTCGGGTCCCAACGCGGTCTGCGCCAACTCATCCTCCCTGGCCTACACGGCGCTTGCGAACATGCTGATCTCATCGGTCGATTGGGCGATTTCCGGAAACGGGACCATCATCGGCCCGACCAATGGCGCTTCCGTCGTGGTGAACGCGGGAGGATCGGGCTCGTTCACGCTGGCGGCCACTGTCGCGACGAGCAATTCCGTCAACATCTGCGAGCAGGTCGTGACGATCGATCCGTCGCTCCTGGCTTACTGGACTTTCGATGAAGGGACCGGCTCGATCGCCAACGATTCTTCCGGAAACGGCAACACCGGCACCGTTGTCTTTGACATCAGTGACGGCGGCGAAGGCTATTGGACCCTCAACGGCATGGTCAATGGCGCGCTGTACTTTGACGGAGAATTCACCCAAGTAGTCGTTTCCAATTCCCCGTCGCTCAACCCCAACAACGGTATTACCATTGCCGCCTGGGTCAATGCCGCCAACTGGTCTGGCACGCCCCGCATTTTGGAGAAGGGCTTGTCCGACAATCAGTACGCTCTCTTTATTAACCTGTCCACCCAACTCGAATTCCTAGTGGCCAGCGTCTCCAACGGCATCGTCGCCGTCAGCCCCCCGTCCGCGGGCGCCTGGCATCATCTGGCGGGTACCTATGACGGCTCATGGATGAGCCTCTACATCGACGGCCAACTGGCCACTCAACAGATCGCCAGCGGCGCTATGCCCGTTGCCACCGACCCGTTGGTCATCGGGGACAAACCCGATGGGAACCTTTACGATGCGTTCAACGGCACCCTCGACGACGTGCGCATCTATTGCGGCACCCTGACCGCGGTTCAGGTCGCCCAACTCTACAATTTCGATTCCGTCGGCGATGGAGTCGCGAATTGGTGGCGACTGCAGTATTTCGGCAGCAGCTCCTCCACCAACGCCGCCTCCTGCGCGGGGTGCGATGACGATGGCACCGGCCAGAACAATTCGTTCAAGTACGCAGCAGGCCTCAACCCGACAAATCCTGCATCCCTGTTCCAGCTCACTATCGCGACCGCGACCAACCAGCCCGACGGCGAGAATCTGCAATTCCTGCCGATGGTCGGAGGCCGCACCTATACGCCCCAGTTCAACACGAGTTTGGTCAACGGCGCCTGGTTGCCCCTCACCACCTACACGGGCCTGTCGACCAACGGCAATCAGGTCACGATCACCGACACCAACCCGATTCCACCGCAAGAGTTCTACCGCATCGACATCAGCTTGCCGTAACAACGACGGTGGGCTCGCCCGCCGACGGCTCCAGCGACCCGGTATGCCGCGTCGTTGCTGTCACACGCCGCTTCGTAAATGCTCGCGAATTCACGCGTTAACATCGCCGAAGGTCAATTACGTGGGAGAGTTCAAGAATGACCTGCTAAATGGTCGGGGGACGACGACATGGCCAAATGGAGGGAAATACGTTGGAGAATTCAAGGATGGCCGCGCGAATGTCCAAGGGACATACTCTTACCCAGATGGTCGCCAGTATGTTGTATCCGGCTGGCGGAGCACGTCCAGTTTCTCGCGTTGTGCCATGGAACGATGAGTGCATCGCAGCGGCACTTCCAAAGTGTCTCCCATCACTCCCGCGATCCGCTACGGCGCGGTGCAGTCCACCCGATAGAACCGAGCCGGCAAATTCGTCGCGCCACCGGGATCGGTGAAGGTCAACATACCGCCGGTACCGGGCTGTGACGCACCGGTTTCGATCCAGTTCGTCGGAGTGAGCGACGCGGTATACTCCAGTTGATAGGTGTGATTGGTGACGGAGGGAACTTGCACGACGAAATCCTGTCCCGATACGCTCACCTGCAACACCTGCACGCTGCTGGCGGTCAGCACGGTGCCGTTGTTGACGAATCCACCGTGGAAATTGGTGCCGCCATTGATAACGTCAAGGGTCCCGTTGTTGACGAAGGTTCCGTAGGTCTCCAGCACGCTGCCATTGATGGCTCTCATCGTGCCGTTGTTGGTGACGCTGCCGGCGAACGTCAGGGTGCCACCGCAATCGGCCTGCACCTGGCCGCCGGGATCCACCACGACGCTGCCGCTGATCGTGCCGCACCCGCTGAGCAGGGCGTTGTTGCGAACGGTCAGGCCGCCCGCGAAGGAATGGACGCCGCCGAGCAAATGATACGTCGCCGCATCCACGCCGTCGCCATCCGCAAATGTCAACTCGTTGTTGATGCTCGCGCCCCCGCTGTTGACCACGCCTCCATCCAGGATGAATTGGTTGGTGTCGATCGCCCCGTTGCTGACGTTGTTATCCGCCGTGATGGCAGACGCGGTCACCGACCCGTTGGACACCGTCATCAGTCCGAACCCCCCATTACCCACGATGATGTCGCCGGTCACGGTCGTTTGACCACCAGTGACCCACACCGTCCCCGTCGTACGACCCTGATATCCCAGGTACAGATACGTCGAAAATGTGTTGGTGCCGCCGGCGATCGTGAGCGTGCCGCAGCCCAGCGGCGACGAGCCTTGGATCCGGGTCCCGACATAGACTTTTTGGGCCAGCCAGGTGCCGTTGGACACCGTCATCTGGCCAACACCGCCGCCCGCCGCGCCGCCATCGCCGATGTCTGTCGTGTTGTTGGTGATGGTCAGTTGGCCTCCGGTCAACCACACGGCTCCCGTCCCGCCGTTAAAGCGGCCCAGCGAAAGGTATCCGTTCAGGACGGTGGCGCCGCCGGCGAAAGTCAGTGTGCCATGGCCGCCGTTGGTGTAGCCGACGTAGACGTTTTGGGCCAGCCACGTGCCGTTGGATATTGTCATGCGGGCGATGCCCTGACTGCCCACCCAAGTCGTGTTCTGCGTGACTTCCAGTTCGCCTCCGGTTAGCCATACCGTGCCCGTCGCCGCCGGTAACAGGCCAATGGTCAGGATCGATGACAGGGAGTTGGGCCCACCGGCAATCGTCAGCGTGCCTTGCGAGCCGGCCAAACTACCGACATAAACTCCCTGACCGAGCCACGTGCTATTTGACAGCGTCATCTGGCCGGGCCCGCTGTAGCCCATCGTCGCCGAAGTGTTCGTTGTTACGAGCAACGCGCCGTCGAGCACCATCGTCCCGGCATCGATCATGAACGATTCGCCTGACAGGCCGTCGTCGCGGACCACGGAATCGGTGACCAATACGACTCCATTGGTGCCCACGGTGAGGCCGTTGAGCATGTCCAAGGGCGTCGTCAGCCCCGCGTTGTTCAGGAACAGCGTGTTGATCGAGCCAACCCGCCCCGACACGGTCAGGTTGCTGAGGGTCATGGTCGACGGGAAACTGCCCGAGGTCGTGGCGTCAATCGTCACCGTCTTGCTGCTGGCGTTGGTGATGAAATCCGCGGAGTCGTTGGCAGACGGCGCGACGCCCGACGACCAGTTGGCGCCCGTCTCCCATTTACCGCCGGGCGTGTTGGTCCAACTGTTGTTCTGGGCGTGAGCGGCGACGCTGAGCATGGCGCTCAGTACGACGGCCGTGAGGAATCGCACATACAACATTCGGTACACCGTTGATAACAGACGGAACTTGGGGCTGGTGACCGGATACAAGGGTAGCGCCGCGTCTGGATGAACCGCTTTACCGTGCAAACCGCATGATGCCTTGAACATCAGTCTACCCCGTGATTCTGGAGGGATACGCAGACGGAACGCCAACTTCTTCGTTTCTCCAAAGGCAACCGGACTAATACCAAAACAAGCCCATCAGGTCGAGCAAATTCAGGCTCTGGCCTATGGTCGCTGCTTACAGCACCAGCCCGCGCGGGACAAGTGTATCCGGCAGGGGAGAGTACGCAACCGCTATGACGCAGAAGTTGAAAACGGGAGGTGAAGCTCGACCGTCTGCCGACTTGGTTAAGCTGCCTGAGCGAGCAGTTTTTCCTTCGCTTTGGCCTTGGTCCACGCCGCTGGCGTGAACTGCCCGATCTCCGTGATCTTCGCCGAGGGCAAGCGCGTGAACAAATCTTTTAGATAGTCGAATGGATTGAGGCCACGCCGCCGACAACTGCCCAGCAACGTGTATATCGCCGCACTACGCTCCCCGGACTCCGGATGCCCGATGCACGTAAGCCGACTGACAAAGCACATAGGTTGAGATTGGATACCGAGCGGATGGCCACGAGGATGGCAAGGATGAGCTCGTCCGCTTCTAGCGCGTGTGGCTGGTGCCGTAAGCGTGGGTGGCGTAGGCCGTCCGCTGCGACGCAGCGCCAGAGACCCAGAGGCTTGGTGCCAGCTTGCCACGAGCACCAACCCGCGCGAGACTACAGCCGTGACCGACTCAGACCATGCCAGGCAGTGACGTATCCGATGCTGCGGGAGCGATTGCGCATCCCGCGCAACCCCTGCCCGCGTCAGTACAAGGCCCAGCCGCAGAGTGGGCAGAGCCTCAGTTGGATTCGTCGTCCGCGCCCGGTCAGAGAGTAAATGCCAACAAATCCGTCCGTGTTCGCCCATGTCCAAGAGCCGATTTGCGGCACCGGGGAAGCAAGGCGCACTCCATTGGAAGAGGTCGTTTGATCTCACTCACTGGCGGGGCAGGCGGCGATGCCGCCGTGGCTTTTAGCGCGGGCAAGGGAAAACGCAGCGCAACCAAAGAACACCTCACGCTTTTCCGGCCCGTCAGTCCAAACCACCTTCGTCCACCTCCCCGGAACCGTATTGGAACCACATTTCTAGCCCCGGAATTGACGTAAGTGCTTGCAAAGCAGGGTGTGTTTTTGACGTAACTGCTTGCAAAGCAACGAGTGACTTTCTCCAAAACCATCCTGCCTTACACCGAAACCACTGCGCTTTCACCCGCAAAACCACTCGCTTCCGCCTCAAAACCGTGCTGTTCCACCACAGCGGCAGGCCGACCCCATCTCATTCAAAGCGCCTTTTCCGCGCCGTTGGCCCGGCTATCGTGCTTAACCTGTTACGCCCCGGCGTAACAGCACCCCTACTTAGGAAAATCGCAAATCGTGAGGTGCTCAAGGACGTGTGGGTTCGACTCCCTCCGGCGGTACCACCCTCTTATGTTCACACGCCGCAGATTCAGAAACCCTCCAAGCCTAGGAAGCAGGCCCAAGGTCGAGGTGCTGCGGTGGATTCGGCGGGAGCTTCCACACAATCTCGCCATGCTTGGTTGCGGCGTGCATCTGGTTGGCCAGAACAATCCCCTCCCGGTACGCCCTCTCAAACCCGGCGAAATTCTTCGCCACCACGTGCTGATCGAGCGGGTCGAGTATCTTCTTTGTGTATTCCTCAACCATGCCCTTGTATTTCGGGCGGGTCAGATTGCCCTTCTTGAACAAACTGCGAACACCGCGCAGTTGATAGGCCGCCAATTCCCAGTTACCCCCCTTCGCTGCATAGTAAGCGATCCAGTACCGGTCGCTCACGTCGCGCATCAACGTGCCCAGACCCGGCTGCAGCTCCGCGATCTGGTCCAGCGTCAGCTCGCCATGCTTCGTCCGGCCGACAATCGGTTTCTCATCCGCCATAACCGCGACCTCCTGTTTTCACTCTCAAGGTGACAAAATCACCCCACAAATCAACCCAAAACAAAACCCCGACACTTTCATGCCGGGGTTTGTTAATCGAGAAAAATGGACCGTGACTTCTACGTCTTGTCCGTCTTCGAACTGATCGAATTCATGAACGGGCAGCCGCCGCTCTTCGCCGCCTTGTCGCCCATGGCTTTCCATTGCGCCAGTTGATCGGGTGTCAGGATCTTCTCCAAGCCGCTGCTCATCAATTGGTGGAACTCCGATGTCGAGGTCGCCTTGTGACACTCGGTCATCAATGTGTTTACCTTGACCTTCTGGTCGGGCGTAAGGTTCAATTTGCTGAATGAATCGCTACTGCAGTTCGCGCCCTTCGCCGACATCCCCGCGCAACAACCTTCGCCCGCGTACACCGCTGCCGCGCTCAATACAACGACCGCGGCCACCGCAAATGCCAAAAATCTCTTCATCTGCTCTCCTTTGGTTTGGTTCACCAGCTTGGACACAACAATAGCATCATTCGTTCAACCAGCAATGCTATTTCTTGGCCAAAATGGCTGCCAGCACGCGTTCGGGGGTGAACGGCGCTTTCTTCATGCGGACGCCGCACGCGTCGTAGATGGCGTTGGCGACGGCGGGTAACGGACCGTTGATCCCGATCTCGGCAATACTCTTGGCGCCGAACGGACCGGTTGGCTCGTAGGTCTCGACAAGAATCGTGCGGATCTTCGGCGCGTCCACCGTGGTGAACAACCGATAATCGAAAAAGCTCGGGTTGAGCATCCGACCGTGTTCGTCAAACACCATTTGCTCGCACAACGCGTAGCTCAGGCCATTCATCGCCGCGCCTTCCATCTGACCTTCCGCGAGCTTCGGATTGATCGCCACGCCGCAATCAACGGCGGCCACGTAATCGACCACCCGCACCTGACCTGTCTCCGTATCGACTTCGACCTCCGCGAAATGCGCGGCGAACGGCGGTGGAGAGACGTACGAAATGTGCGACGCTTCGCCGTCGATCTGGAATTGGTTCTGGCCGTAAAGCGAACGCTGGATGATGTTCGGGTACGGCACTTCCTTGCCCGATTTGCTGATGACCTTCGCATTCTCACAACGCAGGTTCACCACATCGTCCTTCAGCATTTCGGCGGCGACTTTCAAAATCTTGTCGCGGCACGCTTCCGCGGCCTTCTTCACCGCCCCGCCCGACACATACGTCGTGCTCGACGCGTAGGCGCCCTTGTCGAATGGCGTCATGTCCGTGTCCGACGAATACGTGAGAATCTTGTCGGTGGTGATTCCCAGGACTTGCGCCGCGATCTGCGCCAGCACCGTGTCGCTGCCCGTGCCGAGATCGGTCGCGCCCATCAACAAGTTGAACGAGCCGTCCTCGTTCATTTTGATGCGCGCGGACGCCATGTCGATGCCCGCGATGCCCGAACCTTGCATCAGGCACGCCATGCCGATGCCGCGCTTGACCGTCGCGGTCGGGTCGCGCTTCTGGTAGAGGCGATGTTTCTGGCTCCAGCCAATCGCCGCCGCGGCGCGGTCGATGCATTCATCCAGCCCACAACTCTCGATGGGGTTGTCGTGCCCTTCCTTGCCCTCGCCGAGCGCGGCAAACACGGGGTTCGTTTCACCCTTTTGGATGTGGTTCTTCTTGCGAAGCGCAATCGGATCAATGCCGAGCTTGTCGGCAATCATGTCCATGACCTGCTCGATGGCGAACGCGCCCTGCGTCGCGCCGTATCCGCGATACGCGCCCGTGACCGGCGTATTCGTGTACACCGAGTCGCCCCAGAACCGCACGTTCTTGCAGCGATAGAACGGCAGCGTCTTGCTGCCCACGTTCGTGAGCAACGTCAGCGAATGCGTCCCGTACCCGCCGGTCCAACTTGTCACCCGCTGGTCGATGGCCGTGAACGTGCCGTCGTTCTTCACGCCCATGGCCATCTTGACGATTGACGGATCGCGCGTGCGGCTGGCGATAAATTCCTCGCGGCGCGTGTACTCGATCTTCACGGGCCGGCGCGTCCGCACTGTGATCAGCGCGCACAGATCTTCGAGCAGCACCTCCTGCTTCGCGCCGAACCCGCCCCCAATGCGCGGTTTGATGACCCGGATCTGGTTGACGGGGATTTGCAGGCATTGCGCCACGATGCGGCGCGCGTGCCACGGCACCTGCGTCGCCGTGCGCAACACGATGCGATGGTTCTCGTCGAGATACCCGATGCACACGTGCGGTTCAAGCGGGCAATGTTGCGCGTATTGTGTCTCGAATTCTTCCTCGACGACGAAGTCCGCTTGCTTCAAGCCTTCATCGACCTTGCCGATCTCGACGTCGTAATGCGCGGCGATGTTATGTTTGCGGTCGTGAATGCCGTCGGCATCGGGTTCGTCGTGAATGATCGGGGCACCCTCTTTCACCGCCTCGCGCACGTCGAACACGGCTGGCAATACTTCATACTTCACACTGATAAGCTTCAACGCCTGCTCAGCAATCTCCGGCGTGTTCGCCGCGACGCACGCCACACGGTCGCCCACGAAGCGCACTTTCGTGTCGAACATAAACGCATCGTATGGCGACGGCTCGGGATACCCCTGCCCCGCCGTCGTGTGTGCCACGCGCGGCACGTTCTTGTACGTCAGCACGATGACAACACCCGGCAGTTTCTCCGCCTCGGTCGCATCGATGTCCAGAATCCGCGCATGAGCATGCGGACTCCCCAGAATCTTCGCATGCAGCATGTTCTTCAGGAAAATGTCGTCGGTGAATTTCGCCGTCCCCGTCACCAGCCCGATGCCATCCACACGCCACGGGCTCTGGCCAACGGACTTCTTTTCAAACGGAAGTGTAGCTGTGTCTTTCATATTCGATCTCGCGTGGTTCTTAGGCGTAGCTCTTTGCTGCTTGATTCTTAACGTCACACTCTTGATGAATTAACTGCGTATTCTCTTGAGTGTATCCCTTCGCCGCGTCGTGCCTGTCGAGGACAGTATACGTCTCCGGCAGCGGCTTGCTGCATATTGCACAAAGACCACGTTGCTGCTTCCACTTCTGATCCTTCAGCTTCCGCCGAACCGTAGGCTTGCTGCGCTCGTCATAGGTAAGCTCCTTATAAACCTTGCGACGGAACGCGAAAAGCAGAGCGGGATCTCCACCACTCAACCCTTGAAGCTTCAGTCGAATGTCCTCAAGCAGGGTCTTTGCCTGCGAAAGTTCTTCTGGACTAAGTTGGCGATTTGGCATGCCAAACCCTGTTTACGCCGCCGCGCCTCCCTTGGCATTGCGCAATTCCTCGGCGGCTTTGGGTGTTGTCATGGCTACGCTGTCACTTGTTCGTACGAGAACTTCGGGATGTCGGCGCGCTGCTGGGCGTGCTCGATTGTGATCGCGGCGATGTTGCCGTTCTTGTCCATGTCCAGAACCGTGTCCTCATCCAGATCTTTCGTCTCCACGACGTCCGCGGCCTTAAACTCGATGTAGAGCGTGTCCGTATCCTGAAAATACTGAATCTTCATGGCTTGAATGACCGATCAAAGAAAGCGTTATGCACCGTTTCTCCATCCGGCAATAGTATAACCCGTAAATGCCTGCCGTCCATCTCCTTGATTGCCGCCCACCGACGAATTCGTCCGTCCGCTTGCACGACTTCTCTGATTGGATGCTCGATGACGCGCTGAATCCATTCGTCGCGAATAGCCGCACGGTCAGGGCGCTGGCGGATGGCTTGGAAGTACCGCGTGCATTTCACGCCGTGGCGCCTCCCTTGGCGTTGCGCATCTCCTGGGCGGCGGTGAGGACAGCGGCGATGGGTTTGACGTAGCCCGTGCAGCGGCAGATGACGCCCGAGAGCGCTTCGCGGACATCGGCGTCCGTCGGGTTCGGGTTCTCGTCGAGCAATTCCTTGGCGGACAAGATCAGGCCGGGCGTGCAGAAACCGCATTGCGCGCCGCCTTCGTCCAGAAACGCCTTCTGGAGCGGATGCAATGTGCCGTCCTTGTTCGAGACGCCCTCGATGGTGTCGATTTTCTTGTTCTGGCAATGCGCGGCCAGCACAACGCAGGAGTTGACCGTGCGTCCGTCCAGCAGCACGGCGCAGATGCCGCAATCACCGTTCGAGCAGCCGACTTTCACGCCCGAGTACCCTTCCCGCCGTAACAGGTCGAGCAGCGTGTCGGTGGGCTGGCAGATGAACTCCTTCGGCTCGTTATTGATCGTCACTTGCAAATTCATACTCGTCTCCTTCGAGGAACTGAATTCATCGGAACAACCGCCAGCGGCACTCCATAGGCCGCGCGCCGTTCGCGGATGCCGAACCCGATTTGCTTGCGCGGTGTCGCGGTCGGCGGACTCACCAAGTGGCGAATCGCATCAAACACAATTTTGAATTGGGCGTCGTATTTCTTCTCCATCTCTTCCAGTTTCGCGGCGAGATCAGCGTGAGACGCGAGCAGTTGCCGTAAACGGACAAACGTCCGCATGATCTCGACATTGACCCGAATGGCGCGTTTGCTGTGCAGCACGCTCGACAACATTGCCACACCCTGTTCGGTGAAAGCGTACGGCGGATACTTGATATGTTGGCCACGCTTTAAGATCACAATTTGTGATCCTGAACGGTTTTGTCCCGGAGTCTTTAAGGTCACAATTTGTGACCTTAAAAGTGCAACCTCTTGCGGTGCAAGCTGAAACATGAAATCTTCCGGGAAGCGTTCGACGTTCCGTTTGACTGCCTGGATCAACACCTTCGGCTCGACTCCGTACAATTCCGCCAGATGCGGACTGAGCATCACCTTCTGACCACGCAGCAGAAAAATCCGCTGTTCGATGCGTTCGATCGGGATGACAGAACCTGCACTCACAACGCCCTTCCCTTCGCTTGCTGATACGCCTCGGCAATGGCCCGGCGCACCAGCACGCCGCTGATCTGCTTGCGATATTGCGCGGTGCCGCGAACGTCGGACACGGGCTGGATTGACTCGCCGGCCTTAGCGCTCACGGATTCCACCAGCGCCGCATCGAGGACCTGGCCTGCCAATTCTTGTTCCAGCGCCGACAAACGTACGGGAGCGGGAAGTCCGCCGCCGATGGCGATGCGAATCTCGGCGCATTTCTTGCCAGTCATTTTCAGCACCGCCACGACGTCCAAAATCGCCACGCTATCGCCATCGGTCAATGCGACGCGTTGCCAGGATGCGCCAACATCGCCACTGGGCAGTTTCGCGAAGAACTCGGTGGCGATCTCTGAATTGCTCAAGACCGCGCGATTGTCCTTCACGAAAAACTGTTGCAGCGGCACCACGCGCTTCTGCTTCCCTTGCACCTTCACTTGCGCGTCCAGCGCGAGCAATGCCGTCAACAAATCGAAATACGTCGCGTAGCCGAACAACACATCCTGTAACGTCGTCGCATTGCGCTGGATCTTTGTCGAGTACGCGCGCGCCGCGTTCGGCAACAAGCCATGCAGCGCCTCGCCCAACTCCTTCGACATGACGATCTGTTGGAACGTGGCGGTCCCGCCGATAGCCAGCTTCCGGCCTTCGAGCTTCACGTAGTCGAGCCCGACTCCGGACACATCGACCAAACAGGTCGCCGCCCGCAATTTACTGGAAATCAGGTGAAATGCGCCCGTCACGGGCACAGGGATCTGCTCGTCGTTCCTTCCCAGCTTCTTCAGCGCATCTCGCAGGGATGTGGCGTGATAGTATTCTCGAACGTTGGCAAACATGGCATCTTCCTGACTCTACGATTGAAAGTCCAACGCGAATCACCCTACACGCCAGCCCATTTCTTGACCAGATTTTTCTTAGTGCGGACAACCTGCCGCAAGAAACTGCGCCTGCATCCCGTTGGCCGCACGCTCTTTGTCTCGCGCGTCGCAATGGCTGAATGTCTCCTCCGGTTGTAATTGTCGGTCGGCTACTAACGCCCCCGCTTCGGGAAAAAGCCACCCCAAGACTCAGAATACGGTGCCATTGGTCGTCGGTCCTGCCATAAAAACACTTCCGCAGTTTCCCGCGCTTGCGTGCGGCAATTTTTCCAGCGAAACTTCCGCGTGATGCACTGTCTGGAACCCATCGCCCGTTTCTGGCCGTTCTTCGCGGTGGGCTTCAACCTGCTTGCGTGCCTGCTCGCCTCAGCTCACGTCCTGTTGCACAAACGCGATTCCCGCGCGGCCACGCTCTGGATCGGGTTTATCTGGCTTTTGCCGCTGCTCGGCCTGGTGCTCTACTTCGCCCTCGGCGTCAATCGCATCCGCCGCCGCGCGGTGTCGCTCGGCGTCCACGGCACTTTCCGCCGCCCTGTGCCCGACGACCTCGGCGAACCGGAACACACGGGCGCAGAACACCTTCAGCATCTTGCCCGCGTCGTCAGCCACCTTGTCGCACAGCCGTTGACCGGCGGCAATAAAATCGAGCCGCTCGTCAACGGCGACGAGGCGTTTCCCGCCATGCTTGCCGCGATTGAATCGGCGAAAACATGCGTCTCGCTTTGCACCTACATTTTCGACAATGACGCCAGCGGAGAAAAATTCGTCGCCACGCTTGAACGCGCCGTGCGGCGTGGCGTGCAGGTGCGCGTGCTGATTGACGCCGCCGGTGCCCGCTACTCGTGGCCGCCGGTCATGCGCAAATTGCGGCGGGCGACAATTCCCTACGCCCGATTTCTGCCCACGTCGCTGTTCACGCCGTGGCGCGTGGCGACCATCAATCTGCGCAACCACCGCAAGTCGCTCATTGCGGACGGACACATCGCGTTCACCGGCGGCATGAACATCCGTCACAGCAACACCATTCTCGAAGAGCCGCGCCGCCCGGTCCAAGATTTGCATTTCCGCGTCACCGGCCCGGTCGTCGCGGAATTGCAGGCGGTGTTCGCCAACGATTGGGCGTTCACCACCCGTGAAATTCTCGACGGCGAAATCTGGTTCCCGGAATTGTCCAAGGCCGGCGAGGTTGTCGCCCGTGTCATCACGGATGGGCCAGACGGCGATTTGGAAAACCTGCGGCTGACGCTGCTCGCTGCGCTGGCCGAGGCGCAGACGTCCGTGCAAATTCTCACGCCGTATTTCCTGCCGGACAACGCGCTGATTTCCGCACTGAACCTCGCCGCCCTGCGCGGCGTGCGCGTGGACATCGTCCTGCCCGGAAAGAACAACCTGCCGTTCGTGCACTGGGCGTCGCGCGCGATGTGGTGGCAGGTGCTGGAACGCGGCTGTCACATCTGGCTCACGCCCCCGCCGTTCGACCATTCCAAGCTGATGATTGTGGACAGCCACTGGGTGTTTCTCGGCTCGGCGAACTGGGATGCGCGCAGCCTGCGGCTGAATTTTGAATTAAACGTCGAGGGCTACGGCCGTGAGTTCGCGCAGGAGATGGGAAGGGTGATTGCGAACAGAATCTCCTCCGCACGCGAAGTCTCGCTGGTCGAGATGGACGCACGTCCTCTACCCGCCCGGTTGCGCGACGCGGCGGCGCGGTTGTTTTCGCCGTATCTCTGATGCCTTCTGCTTCCGGGAAGAATCTTCTTGCTGAACCCTGCGCTCCCAATGCAAATCACCCGCCGAAAATTCCTCGGACATTCCGCCATTGGCGTCAGCAGCCTCCGGCTGCGAGCCGCCTGCCTTGCCGGAGCCGACGATACCGAAAGGTTTGATCCCGACGAAATCCTCTCGCCTGGCAGGACCGTCAAGCCGAGCCCGAAAAGGAAGATCGTGGTGGAATTCGTTTGAGCTGGGGCTTCGTGTGATTTCTTGTAATCGACATGGTTCTGGAAATCAAAAACCCTACCCGCGGCGATGGCACCTTGGTCCAGTTGCCGAATCTGTTCCCTCGTAACCGCTTTCATTCAAGGTCAGTGTGGCGAACGCCATGCCCAAAAGCAACGTGTCAGCCCTAATTCGACCCATGTCTGCCCGTCACTAACCCCTGAATTTGGGTTCGTTTTTGGCTTTCCCAAATAATAAGTTCCACGCCGGCTTGAACAGAATTGGGTTCGTTTGGTAATTCCCTCCTATTGATCACATCTTCTCGGGAAAGCGACCACGTCGTATCCTCGGTCGCAATTTTACCCCTGTTGGGTGCCCCCATTCCCCTCCATGGACACCCCCCACCCGCGCCACAGGTTCGCACTCAAGCCAACCCGTCGCGTCTTGCGTGCCCCTCTGCCCCGGCCTCGGCTTGTAGCGTCGCCAAGCGGAGCCCGACGACACGCGCCGAACCTTTGCCGACGGCGCAATCCCAGGCGAAACGCCATTTCATCAAAGAACACCTGTTTCCCAACTCACCCAATATATCGGCGTACCGATACAAATGTGAAACCACAAATTTCGATGAAACAAGCCGCACGTCATGCAATAGACCGGGTGCACCAACAAAACTCCAGGTTGAACGCCAAGAGCGCCCAACAACACCTGCCTGTGATCGTAGCCGCACCCTTTAGCGTGCGTGAAAATCACATTTTCAGCGCAGGCTAAGCCGAGCCAAAGGCGGAGCCGCGCGCCAGTCCGGTACGCAACCCTGCGGTTACCGGTTTTGTTTGGGGTTCTAACCGATCCGCCCGCGGCGTGCGATCCATCAAA
>Ga0326728_10010070_pt1 | contig 22320 bp, 15 predicted proteins | sample MB3enrmetagenome_FD_207602 | JGI IMG/M metagenome (GOLD analysis project Ga0326728, IMG submission 207602) | Lab enriched peat soil microbial communities from McLean, Ithaca, NY, United States - MB31MN | ecosystem: Environmental > Terrestrial > Soil > Wetlands > Peat | place: USA: New York... | reverse complement strand
GCGAACGCAGACGGAAATTGATGAGCTTCTGGAACTGCTGGTGCAGCTGCGGGAGGCTGAGGGATGAAGCTGGTAGCCAGGAGCCGGTAACCGATCAATTTTCGATTAGTCCTCGCAAACGCCCTTCCCGCCAGTAGTAGCTTTCCGACCCCGCCTTGCCGCCGGGCCGCCGTACCCGTCCCTCGTCTCCTTGGAGAATTGTTAGCGCCGTGAAAATCCCGCATTTTCTTTGCGTATGATTTTGTGCCTTCGCGCTAATGTGGTTTCAGGACCGCCTCGGGACTGCCCGCCTTTTAGGGCGTCAGGGTACCCGGTCAGCCCTGAAGACACAAGAAATCGTCCCGTAACCCCTTATTTATGAAGATTTCAGGATTTAACTCTTTTGTTTTCAATATTTTACGGCGAATGATCGAGATGCGAAAAGGCATAAGCTATTGAAAATAATCCGCTTATTCTCACTAAGGGGGAGGGGGGATACCCCAGGGCTGGAGCCGATCAGGAGCCTGAGGGCTCGCCTTTTGACGGTGTTTCTTCCGGCGGCGGCGCCGCGGCAATCTGCACCAGCGCCGGAGCGGCGGGTTCTGAGGCGCCCATTGCCGCCTCGTGCTGGGCGCGGGCTGCAGCATCGAGATCGACCGGGATTCCCGCCGGCTTGATCAAAGGCGCGTTGTAGCGGAAGTCGAGATCGCGGGTAATGCGGAAGATCACCGGAATGGCGGCAAGCATCACCGCGAATGCGAGCCATGAGCCATCCAGTCCAAACGCGCCGCCGGTGAGCCGCAGCGGCCCCATTGGGTCGCCTTGAACGACGTGGGAGTGGGTGCTGTCGCCACTCACCGCGAGGCCGAAAAGAAGCGCGCGGCTGGCCTTCCAGCCAAAGTTCAGCCCCCAGCTAAGCCATAAGGCACGCGTGCGCAGGTATGCGGTGGCCAGCACCAGCCCAAGCGCCACTGAGACCGCAAAGCTGGCGCGGCCCGAGCCGGGAACCAGGGACTGGACCAGCGCATAGTAGGCCGCAAAACCGAACGACGCGCCGAAAGGTCCCAAAGCACTCACAAACCGCTGGAAGCCGTATCCGCGGAAGGCGACTTCCTCGGCGAGAGCGGCCAGCGCAAAGAAAGCTGCATCGGCGGCCATCCATCCCCACGAAACAAGATCGCCGGACAGAACAATCGTGATGCCGCCGAAGACGACCAGGGGCAGCACGCAGACGACTGCCAGCCCCCAACCCGTCGCCAGACCCATACCGATCTCGATGGAGAGGCCGTCGCGCGAGGGAAATCCCTGGCCGCCGATGGGATGAGTCTCGCGGTCGAACCAGAAGCCCATTGTCGCGTAACCGGCGATGAGCAGAAAGGCCAGCATGGCCTGCTCGATGAGCGGGTTCCATTCATCGTGGACCAGCCCTTGCGCGCCATGATGGGCAAGCGTCCGCGCCAGAAAGAAGTAAAAGACAGTCGCGACAAACTCGAAGTAGGCGCGCAGCCGGCTGCCGGCACTCTGAGCCGCAGTCATGCGCTCCTCCATACATGGATGATGGAGGTGAGAAAGATGGCGCCCGAAATCATCTGCGTTTGTGCGATCTGCATCCGTCGATCCGGTTGATGGCCGAGGTTGGAATTACTCTTCGGTATAAAACTGGGCAATATTGCGGAACTTCTTTTGGCGCCGGGCCAGCAGCTCATCGATGGGCAACGCCTTGAGTTCGGCCAGGTGACGCCGGATGGCCGCGCCGAGCAACTGCGCGCCAGTCTCGTGGTCGGCATGAATGCCGCCGGGCGGCTCGGGGATGATCTCATCGACACATCCCAGCTCGGCAACCTCAGGCGCTGTAACGCGCAGCGCAGCCGCGGCGCGATCCTTGTGCGCCACGTCGCGCCACATGATGGCCGCCGCGCCCTCGGGCGGAATGACCGAATAGATCGCGTTCTCGAGGATCAGCACGCGGTCGGTGACGGCCAGCGCAAGCGCGCCGCCCGATCCACCTTCGCCGGTGATGGCAGAAATTGTCGGGATCCGCAGGCGCGCCATCTCGCGGATGTTGCGGGCAATGGCTTCGGCCTGGCCGCGCTCTTCGGCGCCGAGGCCGGGGTAGGCTGCGGTCACGTCGATGAGCGCGATGACCGGCCGCGAGAACTTTTCGGCAAGCTTCATCACGCGCAGAGCCTTGCGGTAACCTTCGGGGCTGGGCATGCCGAAGTTGCGCTTGATGCGATCCTTGGTGCTGCCGCCCTTGCGGATGCCGATGAGCATCACTTCTTGGCCGTCGAGCCGCGCCATGCCGCACACCACGGCCTCATCGTCGCCAAAGGCGCGATCCCCGTGAATCTCGCTGAAGTCGGTAAAGATCCTCTCGAAGAAGTCCATTGGGTAGGGCCGCTGGGGATGGCGCGCCCTCTCGACCTTGATCCATGCCGGAGAAACCGGCAAAGCCTGCTGCGAGTTTTCTGATTCCGGTTCGCTCATTGTAAGGGGGCCCGGATGGCGCAAATGCCGCCGGCCCTTAGGTGATTCTACGAGTGCGAGCCGGTTGCGACAAATGTGCCGGAGATTTGACCAGCCGGCATTCACCGAGTTGCCGGCGCCGAACCATCGACCGAGACCACCGCGCACGACCCCTTGGCCTGCGCCGAATGCTCGCACGACTCATAGGCCTTTTGCCGCGCTTCGTCCGCCGTGATTCGCCCGGTGGAGTAGCCGAAGAAAGACCCCGAAACTGCAAATGCCTTGTGCGGGCCGTAGATCAGGTACCGATGAAAAGCCTGCAGCCCTGCGTCGCTGAGCCCGGCGGGAGGCGGCACATTGGGCGCCTGCACCTCGGGCAGGAGGCTCGCAAGCGGCGCCAGCTTCTGTTCCTTCAGAAACGCATCTACCGTATCGGACCAGGCCTCAATGTGCGAAAACAGGTGGTGACCATCGTCCCCATCCGGCGGCGCCAACACGAATTCGTCCCGCCCGCCACCTGCCTTGAAAGCGGCGTCGAACTTCTTAGCCAACTCGGGCCAGAAGAACTTGTCGTTCTCCGCATAGATCCAAAGCATGGGAATCCGCGAATGCTTGCCGTGCGCTTTGTAGGCGGCCACCAGGTCGCCGGGATTGCACACATCGTGATCGGCCTTCGATCCGCGGCCACCCGCAAAGTTGATGCCCGCTACCAACCCGCGCGGCGGATTTGCGGTCAGCGCCACGCTCGTCATGCCGCCCGTGGAAACCCCCGCGACCACAATTCTAGTGTCGTCCACCTCGTGCAGCGTCCGCGCATATTCGATTGCCGCGCGCAGGCTGTCGGCGGCATACGCGTCTGCCGCCTCGTAGTCGGTATTGGGACAATGTCCGCCTCGAGTAACTTCCTCTTCGCCCCCCGAGCTTCCAAAGCCGCGCCGCACCACGGCCAGCACCGCCCATCCCCGCTGCGCGAACCATAGCGCCTGGGGAAGCTGCTGCCACGGGGTGACCAGCACGTGTTCCTGCCTGTTACGCGCCGAACCGTGGGTCAACACCACCAAGGGATGTTCCCCCGGCAGATTCACATACACCAGCAGCGCATCGAGGCCGTTTGGCGCAGCTTGAGTCCACGGGATTCTGATCTCCCGCTCGACATAGCCCTGCGCCCCGGCGGTGAGAGCGGAACCGGCTACGGCAATGGATGCAAGCAGGAGAAGCGCGAGTGTGCGGCACACACTTCGAAGTTAACTCAGTATGGCCGCGTTGCCAATGCCAGGCAAGAATAGCCGGGACGCCGGAACAGAGAGAGCGGTTCTCAGCAGCATCAACCCCCTTTTACACCAACTCTCATTCCGTCTTAGCTGGGGTGCGCTCCGTTCGGGTGGTGCGCCTTCTGGTCGGCCAACCGGCTGATCTTCTCGGTCTGTTTCACCATCTCGTGAACGGCAAAGCCCTTTTCAGCCAGGGCGCCGGTGGGGCAGGCCTGCACGCACTTTCCGCAGCCCGTGCAATTGGTCGCATGGCCCCAGTCGTCCTTCAGGTCGCTGATGATCCGCGAGTAGATGCCGCGCCCGCCAATCTCCCACACGTACGCGCCCTCCACCTCGGCGCAGACGCGGATACAGCGCGTGCAGAGGATGCATCGGTTGTGATCGAGAACGTAGCGGGGATGAGACATATCCACCTGGAGGCGGGGATGGTTGTAGGCATAGCGCACGTGGGTGATTTCAAGATCCTGCGCCAGCGACTGCAGCTCGCAATGGCCGTTGGAGACGCACGAAGAGCAGATGTGATTGCGCTCGACGAGCAACAGTTCGACGGCCATGCGCCGGTAAAGGTCAAGGCGGGCCGACTTGGTGACGATCGACATGCCCTCCTGCATCGGAGTGGTGCATGCAGGCAGCAGGCGCTCGGCGCCGGCCAGCTCGACCACGCACACCCGGCATGCTCCCACGGAGCTGAGGCCTTTCATATAGCAGAGCGTAGGGATGTGTCTTCCATGCGCGCGGGCCACTTCGAGGATGGTTTCGCCTTCCTGGGCGGTTACCAGTTCGCCATCGATGCGGACGGAGATGGTTTTGTTCGGCAAAGCGAGGCTCCTTTCCCTTCTGTGGCGCTTATCCGGCGCTCACGGTGGCTCTCAAATCGCAGCGCAGGCAGCGGCGGCATTCTTCCAATGCTTCCTGCGGGCTCAGATCGGGAATCACTTCCTGCCGCGCATCGGTGCGGGCGCTCACGGGCAGCGATTTGGCTGCATGGCGGCGGCTTAGGCGCGGCTCCGGCGGCGTCTGCTGGTTGTATTCGAAGTCGGGGAACAGGCGGTCCCAACGATTCTCGCCAACCAGCATCTCGTCGATGTTGTTGGCCGCCTGTTTTCCGCAGCTCATTGCATTGGAGACGTTGGACGCGCCGGTAATGACGTCGCCGCCGGCATAGAAACGCTCCCGGCTGGTCTCAAAACTGTAGCGGTCGACGACGATGGTTCCCGACTCCTTCAACTCGAGGCCTGATGCGCTGCAGAAATCAAGGTCGAAGGTTTCGCCAACAGCCAGGATCACGCAGTCGCACTCGAACCGCTGGACCTCATCGGTCAGGATCGGCTTTCTGCGGCCGGACTTGTCGTACTCGCCAAGGTGGGTCTTGACGACTTCGATGGCTTTCACGTTGCCTTTGGCGTTGCCCAGGATGCGATGCGGCGCGACCAGGAAGATGAAACGAACGCCCTCCTCTTCCGCAGCCTGGATCTCTTCGTCGATGGCGGGCATGTCTTTGCGCTCGCGGCGATAGAGGATGGTTGGCTTTGCGCCCATGCGCAGCGCGGTGCGGGCGGAGTCGATGGCCGCGTTGCCGCCGCCGACAATGGCCACACGCGATCCCATGGCGACTGCATCGTTGCGGGCGATGCACTCCAGGAACTCAAGCGCCGGGTATACGCCCTTCAGTTCGGTGCCGGCCAGATAGAGCCACGATTCCTTCCACGTGCCGATGGAGATGAAGACGGCATCGAACTTGCCCGCCAGATCGTTCAGTTGGAGATCGAAGCCGACGCGCGTGTTAAAGACCATCTTGACGCCGGTGCGCTCGATCAGGTCGAGTTCGCGGCGCAGGACGGATTTGGGCAACCGGTATTCGGGGATGGCGAAGCGCAACATGCCGCCGGCCTCGGTGTGATCGTCGTAGATGGTCACGTCGTGACCGAGCAAGGCCAGGTAGAAGGCAGCGGTGAGCCCTGTGGGACCGGCGCCGGCGATTGCCACCTTGTGGCCGCTTGGCGGGAGCTTGCGCTTGAGAATGCGCTCAACCATGGGCTCAAATCGATCGGACGTGTAGATCGAGTCGGCGATGAGGCGGTGCACCTCGCGCATGTTCAGCGCTTCGTCGAACGACTGGCGGCGGCAGCGATTCTCGCACGGGTGCTGGCAGACACGGCCCGTTGAAGCGGGCAGCGGATTGTCGAGAACCACGGATTCGAAAGCGTCTTCAAGCCGCCCTTCAAGGTAGAGCGAGAAGAACCGCGGAATGTTCATGTGCAGCGGGCAACTGTTCTCGCAGGGAGAGAAGGTGAGCTCCTGGCAGACGCCGGCGCGGCAGCGATGAGCGACGATGTGGTCTTCATACTCGTCGCGGAAATGGCGCAGCGTGGTGAGCACGGGATTGGGGGCGCTGCCGCCCAGCGCGCAGAGCGAGGTGTCGCGCACCATGCGGCACAACTCGTCAAGCTTTTCAAGATGAACCTGAGTGCCGTCGCCGCGGGTGATGATCCTCAGGATGCGCAGAGCCTTGTCGAGCCCTACGCGGCACGGCACGCATTTGCCGCAGCACTCGGGATGGGTGAACTCGATGAAGTACTTGGCCACATCGACCATGCAGTTGTCTTCATCCATCACCACCATGCCGCCCGAGCCCATGATGGAGCCGAGATGAGCGAGGCTTTCATAGTCGACGGGGGTATCGAGCATCTCTGCGGGAATGCAGCCGCCCGAAGGACCGCCGGTTTGCACGGCCTTGATCTTGCGGCCGTTGATGGGGCCTTCGCCGGTATCGTAGATGAAGCTCTTGAGCGGCGTGCCCAGAGGCATCTCGACGAGGCCCGTATTGTGGATCTTACCCACCAGAGAGAAGACCTTGGTGCCCGGGCTCTTGGCGCTGCCGGTCTCGCCGAACCAGATAGGACCCTTCATGACGATGGGCGCGATGTTGTACCAGGTCTCGACGTTATTGATGTTGGTCGGTTTGCCCCACAGGCCCTTCTGCGCCGGGAAGGGCGGACGCGGCCGCGGGCGTCCCGCGCGACCCTCGAGCGAGGCGATCATCGCCGTCTCCTCGCCGCACACAAATGCGCCGGCGCCCTGCACCAGCTCAATATCGAAGTTGAATCCGCGGGCCAGGATGTTGGCGCCCAGCAAGCCATATTCACGGGCCTGTTCGAGAGCGCGTTTGATGCGGCCAACGGCCAACGGGTACTCGGCGCGCACGTAAATGATGCCTTCGGTTGCGCCCATGGCATAGGCGCCGATGATCATGCCCTCAAGGAGCGCGTGCGGATCGCTCTCGAGCTCGTTGCGGTTCATGTAGGCGCCGGGATCGCCCTCATCGGCGTTGCAGATGATGTACTTTGTATCGGACTTGGCCTTGGCCAGGAAGTCCCACTTGTTGCCGGTGAGGTAACCTGCGCCGCCGCGGCCGCGCAGCCGCGCGGCCTTCACCTGTTCGATCACCGCTTCAGGCCGCGCATCGATGAGCACCTTGTAGAGGGCCTGATAGCCGCCTACGCCGATGTATTCCTCGATGTCGGAAGGATTGATGAGGCCGCAGTTGCGGAGAACCATTTTCTTCTGGTTTTTGAAGAACTGTATGGCGTCCCAGGAAGGAATCTCAGGGTATCCCTGCCCATAGCGCACGTGGCCCGTGATGTGATCCCACTCCTCGATTTTGCAGAAGGCCAGGTCTGCGGGAATCGTCTTTGTCGACACGGCTTCGAGAATCCGGCCGGCATCGTCGGACTGCACACGGCCGAAGATCACCAGCGGATAGCCGGGCAGGCGCAGGCCCACCAGCGGCTCCTGAAAACAACAGCCGAAGCAGCCAACCGGGACCAGCATCACTTCGAGCCCGCTGCGTTCGATTGCCTCATGCAGCGCGTGGAAGACCTCTTCGGCATCGTTGCCATGGCCGCAGGTGCCCATACCCACCGTGATGCGCGGGATGGCAGGTATCAGCTTGGCCAGACCGGCTTCACGTACCGCGTTGAAGACGCCAATATCCTGAATGCGCGGCATCATTTCCTCCCTTGGGTGATGGCCCGGATTTCCCGTTGCAGGGTGCGTTCGTTCACGTGGCTCAGAATATGGTGGTTCACTTCGACCACCGGCGCCAGAGCGCACTGTCCAAAGCAGGCAACCGTGCGGACGGTGAACTTGCTGTCGGGCGAAGTGAGGGCAAGTTTCTCAGTCTCTTTGGTCTCGCCTGACTCGTGCTCGCTCAAGCCAAGGTCGAGGCAGACCTTCTCAAGCAGATGCCGCGACCCGCGCGTATGACAGGCGGTGCCGCGGCAGACGCAGATCAGGTTGTCTCCCTGGGGATCGAGGTTGAAGAGCGAGTAGAAGGTAGTCGCGCTGTACACGGTTGAGGGAGGGACACCGGTGCGCTCGGCGATATAGCGCAAGGCCTCCATCGAGAGGTATTTGTGGGCATTTGCCTCCTGCACCGTCTCGAGAATGGCCAGCAACGAGCCCGGGCGGCCCGAATACTTGACGACCGCCTGATCGATCAACAGCTTTTCGCGGTCATCAAGAACACCTTGTACCGTTTTAAGAGTGGCGCTCTGCATATTCCCTCCTGCCGGCAATGCACGGACTGGAAGAAAAGTCATGCATGCCCTGCCAGCTTTCGAAGACCTGAATTGTGCGCGGATTTGGAGTGAGCGACGGCCTTGCCTCAGCACCTGGCGGATTCAGGCGGGCTTGGGACCGGGATTGTGAGGGCGACATGGGCCGAACCCTCGTTTCCGGACCCCCTCCGAGAGAAGAAAACAAATAAGACAATAGCGTTTGCCGCGCCGCGGGAGCCCTCAACAGGGAGAGTCTGCTTCACTCCACACGGCTACCCCGGCCTCTCTTCGGAGAAGGTCTGGTGAAGACTATCAGACCAAGGGAGTTGACCGCGAAGTGCCAGAGATCACATCGGGGTGTGATAGGGGAGGGATCGCCAACCCTCCCCTATCTCGCTCTTAATTTGAGTTTGTTGTCGTGGCAGGCGGATCCGCTGCCAGCGGCACCAGGACCAGTGAAAGTGAGTAGCCAACATAGACGCTGTCGTGGAATGCTGTGACGCCCAGCGCGTCGTTCAGCGCCGCGGCCCCGGCAGGATCCAGATTCCACGTCACGCCTCCAAGGAAGAAGTCGCCGCTCCTGGGTGTGATCGGAAGCGTCAGATCGCTTGGCAGGGTGACGTCGAAGACGTTGATGCGGCCCATGAACCGGCCGTTGGCGATGACTAACGCAGAAACGTAGGCCTGTTCGCCAAGCGTAGTCAGCATGAAGCTATCCAACGTGACCTGTTTCGTGCCGGCAGTGAGAGTGATGCCGCCGTTGTGAATAATCTGACCCTCGGCGTTCGCCAAATTGATCTCACCGGCGCTCACCCCAAAGCTGATCTGATTTCCATCGCGTTGCGCACCCGGCACCGTTGTTGCAGTCGCACCAGCCGCCGTGATTTCTCCCAGGAAAGCCACTGATAAAGTCAGCGTGGTTCGCCCACCCTCAGTGGGATAGATACTATTTGTGGTCTCTGCGAATGTTGAAGAAGCGAAAAGCAAAGCGGCTGCGGTTGGAGCCGCCAGGGAAAGCTTTCTGAGCAATCGATTCATAATTTACCTCCAGGTACAGCAAGGGTGAGCCGCCTGAGAAGGCGGCGATGTTGAGGAGGCAATTACCACTTTCGGCCTCTCCGCGCGCACATGCCCATCGGTCTTTGCATGGAATAGCCCGAGACTCACGGACGCATTGCAGATTCCTTGCGGATGCCGAAGGGAAAGGCTCTGATTTCTGGAATGCCGATGCAACCAGTTACCAACTAAAACCCTGCCATAGAAAAAGGTCGCGGCGAGGTTGGAGGTATTCTTGTCTCTTTAACCTAATCCCCGAGGTCATCAGAGCGAGGCTGGTGCATTCAACGGGGGGTGGCGGCGGGAATTTCGCTGGAGCCGCCGGTCGCGGCTTCCGATTTTGCTTCGGGCGCGGCGTCACCCTCCTCTCGTTCTTCAGCCTCGTCTTCCGGCTCGTCTTTGCCTGAGCGCAGCAGCTTGTCGACGCGGTAGCCGGCGGCCTCAGCAGTGGCCAGTGCGTCCTCGACGGTGCGGCTGAGCGCCTGAACGGCGGCGCGATCGGGAGAAGTCTGGCCGGCGATCTTCAACAGCGACGGCATCAGCATCCACCAGAGCAGTTCCTCGTAACGCTCGCGGACGAGGTAGACGTGGCCTTCGGCTTCATGCACACCGGTGAGCCAGCGGACATCGGGATCGAGCCAGAGCGAGGGGGCAAGCACCACGCTGGGGGACTCGGTGGAAGCCGGTTCGGGCGCGGATTCGCCTTCTCGAATCCCGGAGACGGGGCCTGAGACACCCGGCACTGTGGACCCTTCGGCTACGCTCAGGGCAGGCTGCGCCGGTACAGCCGGACGGGAGTCCGGTGGTACGAATTCTGCGCTTGCCGTGGACTCTGTTGCGGGTGAAGCTCCTGGCTGTTCTGCCGCGGCGCCGACGCCGGCGCCGGTCAGCAGCACCACCTTGATGCGTGCGGCCACGCGCCAGCCTTCTTCTTTTTCAAAGCCGAGAGCAGTAAAGGCGCGGGCAAACGGCTCGCGCAGGCGCAGGCGGTCAAAGAGATCGAGTGCGGCGTGTTCGGGATTCTCAGGGTCGATGGTCTCAGCCAGCAGCTCGAGCGCGCTCCATGCAAAAACCGGTCCCCACATGGCGGTAGCGGTGAACTCGGGACTCGGGCTGGGCAACATGCGGCGCGCGGCGGCCGTCCACGGCGCCGGGAAGAGCGATTCGACGGCGGTGAGGCGCATGGCGGCGCGCAAACGGCGGCGGAAGACGAGTGCAAACGAGGCAAGGTCGATGGGCTCGGATGGAGCACCAGGCTGACCTGCGACGGCCAGGCGCAAGACATATGCAGCTTGCGCCTGCTTCAGGAAACTCTCCGCGCGCGCCCAGACCTGATCGAAGTAACCGCCGCGCTCGCGTTCGGTGGGCCGCTCGGCAGCGGGAACGGCGCGCGGATGCTCGGCAAGATCGGCGAAATGCCTGACGATAGCGGGATCGAGAAGCTTGCGCAAGGCATCGTGTACGGGACGCAGTCCGAGGTCGACGAGCGCGTCGTCAAGATTGGGAACGCCGCGGCCGGCCAGTTGATCGCTGAGCTTGTCCCAGGGCTGCTGCGGGGTGGGCTTGAGCTCGCGCCAATCAAGAAAAACATGCGACTGATAGGCGTGGAGCTCGAGCGTGAGGCCGCGCCCGAACATCTCGCTGGCGCGGCGCAGATATGCGAGTCCGGTCAGGGAATCGCGAAACGCAAGGACAGCTGTTGCGTCGGCGTTCAGCCCCAGCCCCTCGCGCAAGCGCCGCTGCTTGAGCTGTCCGGATGCCTTGTCGGCATAGGCTGCGGAGAGATCGATGGAGCCGCGCGTGGACCCGTAGCGGTTGTTGTAGACAACCAGCGCGCGCTCTCCGCCGGTGCGATTGGAGTAGGCAAAGACATCTTCGTCGACCGAGCCGTTGGCGGTGAAGAAGTCATAGAGCAGAAAGTTCTCGCTCTCGGCAAAGAGCCAGCGGCGCTTGAGCAGCGGGGCAATCTCGCGGTCGTGGCGCGCGACGAGCCCGTGATCGGGCGTCTCCTGGTAGCGCGGCCAGCGGTATTCCATGCCGTACTTTTCGGTAAACCCCTCGATCTGCCCGTGACCGAACATGGGCAGGCCGGGCAGCGTAGCCATCATCACGGTAGCGCCGAAGCACTTGTCGCCCTTTCCGAATTGGTCGATGGCAGTGCGCTCGTCGGGGTTCGACATGAAGTTGACGTAGCGCTTCATGATGTCGGGATCGAACTCCAGCGTGTTCTTGATGACCGAGCGGTACTTGGCGTTGTCTTCGTCACGCAGCATCACCATAAAGGCCGAGTTGTAGACGCGATGCATGCCGAGAGTGCGTACGAAGTAACCCTCCATGAGCCAGAAGGCTTCAGCCAGGAGGAGCGTGCCGGGGACTTCCGCGGCGACCCGGTCGACCACCTCGCGCCAGAACTCGTGCGGCATGGTGCGGTCAAACTCCGCCTGGGTCATGCCGTACTCGGCGCGCGAGGGAATGGCGCCGCTCGAGCCGGGACCGGGAAACCAGAGCCGGTGAAAGTGGCGCTTGGCCAGCGTCATGGCCGCGTCGAAGCGAATGACCGGGAAGAGGCGCGCGACGTGAAGAATGGTCTGGATAACCTGCTCGCGCACGGCGGCATTCAGGTAGTCGAGCTGGGCGGTATCGTTCCACGGGAAGCTGGTGCCGTCGTTGCCGTGGTAGATGTAGCGGATTTCGCCGGTGGCCTTGTCGCGGCGCTGAAAGACGACGGCGGCATCGGTTTGTTCGAAGTAATGATCTTCGATCTTGATCTCGATGCGGCTGTCGCTGGAAAGATCGGGACCGTTGAAGGTGTACGCAGGGTACGGCGAGTCGCTGCGCGACATAAACCACTCAGGATGCTCGACGACCCAGGGCGAGTCGATGCCCATGTGGTTTGGAACCATGTCGCTGGCCAGGCGCACGCCGTTTCGGAAGGCGCGATCGCGCAGATTCACATACGCCGATTCGCCGCCCAGGTCGTCGGCAATGGTGTAGTCGTAGAGCGAGTAGGCCGAAGCCACCGCGTCGCGGTTGCCGCAGAGCAGCTTGATGGTCTTCGATGCGCGGCTGCGTTCCCACACACCGATGAGCCACAGCGTGTTGATGCCCCGGCGCGCGAGCAGAGCCAGCTCCTGGTCGGGAATCTCGTCGAGGCGGCCGATATGGCGGCCGTACTGGCGGCTCATCTGCGCCAGCCAAACGTAGGTGCTCTTGGCGATGAGCACGGTGGTGGGCATCCACGCCGTATCGGGCGAGAATTTTTCGTACTCGTGCGCGGGATCGCCAAAGACCGGAACCTGGGCGGTGCTAACCACCGAGGGCCACTGCTGGGAGCCCGTTTCCGCTCGGCGTTTCGCGGCCGTCTCGGCGGCGGCACGGGCCTGCGCGGCAGGCGGGTTGAACTGCATCCAGATGGCGAGTTCCTCTTCGCGCAGAATCTCTCCGGCCACCTGGATGAGCCGCTCGACCTCCTCGCCGAGCAGAGGCTTCCACAGTTTGCGGATGAGCTGAAGCTGATCGCTGAGCGAGGCCGGCGCTCCCTCAGCGGGCGCGCGCAACAGATCGAGCAGGCTGAGCGGCTTGGCGTCGGGAACGGGAACCAGCGGCCGGGTTGCAAAGTACACAGGCATTTGCGCCGTTACCTGGCGGTAGACGGTCTTTTCGGCGAGCGATTTGTCTTCAAAGAGCTCTTCGAAGGGGCGAAATGCCTGGTTGCGGTTTGCGGTCCAGAGCAGAAGAAGCTCTTCAAGAGCCGCGGCCCGGTTCGAATTGCCATCGGTCGAGCCGGCCAGCCATTGCCTGGCAGTCTCGTCGCCCCGCATCACGCTCTGGCCGGGAAACTGTTCGACGAAGGCCAGCAGCATTGCGTCGAGCGCCTCGGGGCCAACCTGCGCGCTGAACCAGTCGAGCGCGCGCGTCATTACTTCGGGGTCGAACTTCTCGCGGTAGCGGGCCATCAGCACGTGGCTGACCTCGTCAATCAGGCCCATGGCCCACAACTGACCGGCATGCACCGCGCGCTCAGGATACTTGTGCGCCTCGCGCACCGTGTTCATGCGATAGGCAAACTCGCGGCACGCCCCCATGCTGCCGAAGACGACGTTACCGTTGTAGGAGAAAAGGGATTCGGCAAACCGGTAGCGCAGCCGCGCCTGGAGCGAAATATGGAATTCCATCATCAGCCGTCGAACTCCCCGATCAAGTGCCACGAACTGCCTGCGCACCCTGTATCCGCCGGATCGTGTTGCCAGGCTTCAGGCGCAGATTCCACCGCCTGGCCGGTCGAGCCAAGTCGAAATCGTTGCGGTAAGGGTCCAGTCCGCTCCCATGAAGAATAAATGACCCGGCCGGCCCGTGGCCGAGGTGGAATTGTCTCATAATGGCACAACGGTTTGCATTGAGCGGGCCGGCGGCGAAGGCTGACGATGCGCAGGCGCGGGAATGTGGAAGTTTCAGGCCTACTCAACGGCCTTGCGGAAGCGCAGGATGGCCAGGGTCAGCAGGCCGATGCCGAGCGCTGCCATTGCGGCCATCTGCGGCCAAAGGATGTCCATTCCAATGCCCTTCAGGTAGGTTCCGCGCAGGACCACAAGGAAGTAGCGCAATGGGTTCGCATAGGTGCAGTACTGCAGCCACACCGGCATGGTGGCGATGGGAAATCCAAATCCGGAAAACGTGATCGCCGGCATGATAAAGAAGAACGAGGTCACCATGGCCTGCTGCTGGGTTGATGAGACGGTGGAGATGAGCAGCCCCACGCCAAGCATGCAGACGATAAACAGAATTGAGCCGAGAGCCAGTACTTCGATGTGGCCGCGGAAGGGCACCTGGAACCACAGAGTGCCCACGATGGCGATAAGCGAAACGTCGAAGACGCCGATGAGGAAGAAAGGCAGCGTCTTGCCCAGGATGAATTCAGCCGGCCGGATGGGCGTGACCATGATCTGTTCGAGGGTGCCGATCTCGCGCTCGCGCACCACGGCGAAAGCGGTGAGCGTGATTACCAGGACCAGAGTGAGGCTGCCGATGACGCCGGGGACAAAGAACCAGCGGCTGCTGAGGTTGACGTTGTACCACGGGCGCTGATCGAGTGAAACTGACGGCATTTGCGCGACGATACCGGGTACGATGCGGCCCATCCGGTCCTGCTGCGACTGGCGTGCGAAGTCGAGAGCGATCTGCGTGACGTAGGCCGAGGCGATCAGCGCGGTGTTGGAGTTGGTGGCATCCACAATCACCTGCACCGGGGCGGTATCTCCTTTCTCCAGCTTCCGGGCGAAGCCCGCGTCGATTTCAATAGCCACGGTTGCGTCGCCGCGGTCGATCAGGTCGGGAACCTGGCTGCGATCGGTAAGTTGGCGCTCAACGTGGAAATAAGCGCTCGAGGTGAAGCGGGAGATGAGTTCACGGCTCTCCTGGCTGTGATCCTGGTCGAGCACCACGGTGGCGACGTGATGAATCTCGAAGTTGGCCGCGTAACCGAAGACCATCATCTGGATGATGGGCGGGCCGATGAGAATGAAGCGCGTGCGCTTGTCGCGAAGAGTCTGAATGAACTCCTTGATGAGCATCTGTTTGAGCCGCGCGAGCATCGATTAGATCTCCTTAGAGCCTGTTATGAACTTTCGCGTAGGCGTCGCTGGGAGTCAATTTTCCCCAGATCGCGAAGCGAGGCGCGACGCATACCGGGTGTCCGCTAGCGGCGAGCGACAAAGAGATGGGGAAAATTGGCCCCAGCCCGAAGGGTTGCGGCGTAAATCGCGCCATACTTTGTTGTCGTCCTCGCCTTGGAATAGCCAAAGTCTTCGTCCTCCGTCGCGTCTGGCGTGATTTTCGCCCGCAACGCCGCCTGCGGGAAAGTTCATAACAGGCTCTACTCCAGCCTCTTGTGAAACGAGCGCGTGGCAACAATGGCGAGCAGCGCCGCAAAGACGGCCAGCGGAACCAGATCGGCCGAGAGCATCGCCGTGGGCGTCCCTTTGAGAAAGATCTTCTTGAGCACCGAAACGTAGTAGCGCGCGGGCAGAATGCGCGTAATCCACTGCAGAGCCACAGGCATCTGTTCGATGGCAAAAAGAAAGCCCGAGAGTAGGAATGCGGGCAGGAAGTTGACGAGGAGCGCGATCTGGCTGGCGGTGAACTGGTTCTTTGCGATCACCGAGATGTAAAACCCCAGGGCGAGAACAACGACAAGGAAGAGCGCGGAGCTGAAGGTGAGTGCGGCGAAGGAACCGCGGAACGGCACCTTGAACCAGGCAATGGCAATGAATGCGCAGACGGCCACGTCGAACATGCCGATAACGAAATAGGGCGCGAGTTTGCCCAGCATGATCTCCATGGCGGTGACCGGCGTTGAGATGAGTTGCTCCATCGTGCCGCGCTCCCACTCGCGCGCGATGGTAAGCGAGGTGAGAAAGGCGCCGATGACGGACATCACCAGCGCCAGCACTCCGGGGATGATGAACACGCTGCTCTCGAGGTTCTCGTTGTACCAGGTGCGCGTTTGCACGCTGACCGGCGATGTTTCGGCGGCGATGCCGCGCTGGCGCAGCCAATCGAGCTGAATCTGCGAAGAGTAACCCTGGACCACCGCCTGGGCGTAGCCGATGAGCACGTTGGCGGTGTTGTCGTCGGTTGCGTCGACCAGGGCCTGTACCGTAACCGGCCTGCCCGCGCCCAGTTGCAGCGAGAAGTTCCACGGAATCACGATGGCCATCCTGGCGCTGCCATCGTCGAGAGCACGAGAGACGGCGGAGTAACTATCGACCACGCGGGCAACATGGAAGTACTGGCTCGATTGAAAGTGCTTGAGCAGGTCCTGGCTCTGCTGGCTGCCCTCCTGGTCGTAAACATAAACCGGCATGCCTTTGAGGTCGAGATTGACTCCGTAGCCGAAGAGCAGCATGAGCGTCACCGGCATGACAATGACGATGCCCAGGCTGCGCGCGTCGCGCACAATGTGGAGCACCTCCTTACGGGCTATGGCGATCAGGCGGGTAAGGCTCATTGCGTGCGCGCCTCCGCCGCGGGACCGGTAGTGGTGAGCGACACAAAGGCGTCTTCAAGTGTGGGGCGGATCTTCTCGATCTTGCCGGGAGTGAGGCCGCACTGGCGCAGAAATGCGTCGATGCGCGGAGCGGAACTGGCTGCATCTTCAACCGAAAGATGGAGCGCATTGCCAAAAACCGCCACGTCCATCACGCCGGGCGCCGATTGCAGCGCCTCCAGCGCCCGGCCCAGCGGTTCGCACTCTACAAGCAGCAGTTCGCCCTTCATCGAATTGCGCTTGAGTTCGGAGGGCGTGCCCAGGGCTACAATTCTGCCGCGAAAGATGAGCGCGAGGCGGTTGCAGTACTCTGCCTCTTCCATGTAGTGGGTCGTGACAAACACGGTTACGCCCTGCTCGGCCATCTGGTGGATGAGATCCCAGAAGCGGCGGCGCGAGATGGGATCGACGCCCGAGGTAGGCTCGTCGAGGAAGATGATGGGCGGGCGATGCAGGACCGCGCAACCCAGCGCCAGCCGCTGCTTCCAGCCGCCCGGAAGCGTGCCGGTGATCCGCTGCTCCCGGCCATTGAGGTCCGCCATCTCGAGCGCCCATGCGATACGCTCTCCGGCGAGCTTTCCGGTGACGCTGTAGAGGCCGGCAAAGAGGCGCAGGTTCTCAATCACCTTGAGATCGTTGTAGAGCGAAAACTTTTGCGACATGTAGCCGATGTTCTGGCGCACCGCCTCGGGGTCGCGGGCAACATCGTAGCCCGCAACAGAGGCCCGGCCCGAGGTTGGCCTGAGCAAGCCGCACAGCATTCTAATGGTGGTTGACTTCCCTGCCCCGTTGGGACCCAGAAATCCGAAGACCTCGCCCTTGCGCACCGAAAGATTCAGCCGATCGACAGCAACAAAACTGCCGAACCGCTTGACGAGGTTCTCCATCACAACTGAGGTCTCAGTCGCGTGCATTTAACTCTTCCTCGCCGGCAACTGCGTCTATAAACAGGTCCTCGATGGTGGGCTCAACCTGCTGTATGTTGTCGAAGGGCACGTGGTCGATTTCGAGACGGGCTTCGAACTCAGGAATTCGCCGCGCAGCCTGGTCGACCACCAGGTGCACGCCATCGCCGGTAAGCACGAAGCTCGAAACACCGCCGGCGCGCTCCAGATGGCTGCGTAGTCTTTGCGGCTCGGGCGAGGTGACAGATAAGACATCTTTGCCGAATTGCGATTTCAGATTTGCGGGCGTGTCGCAGAAGAGCAGCCGGCCCCGGTTCATGAGCGCGACACGATGGCAGCGCTCGGCCTCGTCGAGATAAGCGGTCGAGGTTAGAATCGCCACGCCCTCGGCGGCAAGCTCATAAAGAATGCGCCAGAAATCCCGGCGCGAGACGGGATCGACGCCCGTGGTCGGCTCATCGAGCAGAATCACCGTGGGCCGGTGGATGAGAGCGCAAACCAGGCCCAGCTTCTGCTTCATGCCGCCGGAGAGGTTGCCCGCCCTGCGCGCGCGGAACTCGCTCATGCCGGCGGCTGCGAGCAACTGCGTTGAGCGGGGCGCTCGTTCTTTTCCGCGGACACCAAAGAGATCGGCGTAAAAGCGAATATTCTCATCGACGGTCAGATCCTCATACAGCCCGAATCGCTGCGGCATGTAGCCGAGCCAGTGCTTCGCGCGCTCGGGATCGCGGAGCACATCGCGACCGGCAACCACGGCGGAGCCGGCTTCGGGCGGCATGATGCCGGCAAGCATGCGGAGAGTCGTCGTCTTGCCGGCGCCGTCAGGACCCACGAGGCCGAAGATCTCGCCTGCGCGAACGTTGAAGCTGAGGCCGTCAACGGCGCGAATATCGGGGGCGCGCACGCCGGGAAAGCTCTTCCTGAGCCCCTCGGCCGCAATTGCGAGCCCCATCTCGATTTGAAGCGGCTCGGTCATTGCTTCGCAGGCGTAGCGGAAGCGGGCGGCGCGGGCGTGGTTTCGGGCGCAAGCTCGAGATGCGCGTCGGCCGGCATGCCCGGCTTGAGCTCGTGATTGGGATTGTCGATGTCGATCTTGATGCGATAGACCAGGGTCACGCGCTCCTTATAGGTCTGCACGCTCTTGGGCGTGAACTCGGCATCCGGCGAAATGAACGAGATGCGTCCGTGGTACTGTTTGCCGGGATAGGTGTCGGTGGTGATGGTCGCGTCCTGGCCCCAGTGAATGCGGCCGAGGTCAATCTCGGCGATGTAGGCGCGCAGCCAGATGTGATCGAGATCGGCCAGCGTAACCACCGGCGAGCCGGGCGCGACCACTTCGCCAAGCTCGGCCTGGCGCACGGTAATGACGCCGGCCGCAGGCGCCCGCAGCGTGGTGTAACTCAAGTCGATGCGCGAGAGGCCCAGATCGGCGTCGGCCTGGTTCAGGTTGGCCCGGGCGATGGCGATGTCTTCCTTGCGGCTGCCCTCGACTGCCTCGTTGTAGCGCTGTTCGGCAGCTTTCAAGCTTGCTTCGGAGCGCTTGAGCGCTGTTGCGGCAAGGTCGCGATCCTGCGTTGATATCTCGTCCCTGGCATAGAGCTCTACGGCGCGCTGGTTGTCGAGAGTCTTCTGATTGAAGTCGGCCTGCGCGTCGATCACCGCCTGTTGCGAGGCGCGGATTTCCTGCTCGCGTGTGCCGGCCAGCGTAAGCGCGAGATTCTTCTCTCGAACGTCTACGGTGGATTCATCGATGCGTACGCGCTGCTTCAGGTCGGCATCTTCAAGCTGCGCCAGCAACGCGCCCTGCGCCACCTGTTGCCCTTCTTCGACAGGCAACTGCACAATCCGCCCCTGCACCTTGAAGCTCACCAGGCTCTCGTGCGCCTCAATGTTGCCTGAGAGCGTGATCTCGTTCGCCGGGGCGGGCTTTTTCACGTAGCGCGGAAAGAAGTACACCCCTGCGGCCACGGCCGCGCAGAGCAGAATCAGAATCGGGATCAGTCGTTTCATTGCATTGAACCTCGCCGGGTGAATCGGAGAGCGGCGGCCGGAAGTCGGCCTCACGGATTCCCCGCAAATTTCCGAATGTTCTTCTCGGTGTCGCCCAGGGCGCGCGCCAGCGCATACTTCGCGTCCACGTGGCTCGAAACGGCCAGGATGTAATTCTCCTCGGCACGGGCCAGCTCGTCCTGCGCGGTCACCACCTCAACGTTGTTGGCCGTGCCGGCCTGGAAGCGATCCTGCGCCTCCTGCAACTCGCGTTTCGCCAGCCCCTGCCCCTCGGCTGCCACCTCAACCTGCTGCGCCGCCGAATCGAGATTCAGCAGTGCCGCGCGGATATCCTCGTCCACGCCGCGGCGCAGATCGCCGATCTGGTCGTCGATGCTGCGGAGTCGCGCGGCAAGCTGCTGCGCCTCTCCCTCGCGATCGCGATCAAAAACGATGAAGTCGATCTGGCCCTGGATCAGGCCGGTCGTGGCCACGCCGCCGATCGAGCGGCCCAGCTCACCCACGTTGCCATTGATGCTGACCCTGGGATAAAAGCGCGCACGGCTAGCGCGCTGCTGTTCGAGAAGCTTCTCACGTTGAGTCACGAGGGACTCATAGTCGGCACGCGAAGTCAGAGCCGAAGTAACCAGCGCATCGGGCGCAGACTGGTCGAGCAACAGGTAGCGCAACGGCTCGGCAAGTTTCAGCGGAGTGTCCGGGCTCATGCCCAGATTGCGCGCCAGCCCAAGCAGCGACTGCTTGTACTGGTTCTCATTTTCGAGCAGCACCTGTTTGTCGTTGGCCAGTTGCACCTGTGCGCGCAGGACATCCACGCCCGTGGCCGTGCCGGCATCGTGGCGATCCTGCGCCAGCTTCAGCAGCGTCGTGGAGTCCGTCACGCGCGACTGCGCCGCCCGAGTTCGCGCTTCAGCCGACTGCGCATTCAGATAGAGCGACGCGGCAAAGCGAACAATCAGGTCGCGCGCGTCTTGTTCTGTCAGCCTGTCCGCGTCGAGCGCGCGCTGGCTTGCTCTCCATGTGTGAAGGCTGCCCAGGTCGAGCAGATTCTGCTGCGCATAGATCCTGAAGTCGTAATTCGAAAACGGTCCAACCACACTAGGCAGGGGAAAACCCGGAACCGAAATCCCAAAGGCGCGCAGATCGCGGTTCTGGTAGTTGGCGTAAGTTTGCGCGCTCACGCGCGGCAACAGAGCCGCCTGGCTGCGCGTCTCGGTCCCGCGGTCTTCTTCAGTGCGGTCGCGCGCCTCAAGCACGCTCAGGTTCGCCTCAAGTGCGCGATGAATCGCATCCTCAAGCGTGAGCCTGACCGGCGCCTGCTGCGCCCTGGCCGGCATCACAGTAAGCGATGCAGCCGCGAGCCCTGCCGACAAAAGAAAGACCGCGGTACGAATCCTGTATTTCATGCTTTCTGCAACTTTCCTGGCGCGGCAATGGCTCTCCAGGCGTGGTCAAAACTGTTTTCTATCCACTGCGAGAGTGCAGGCTTCTCGTGCAGCGACCACAGCAGCACGGTTCCCAGCATCATCTGCAGTAACTGCATTGCGACCTTTTCCTTTTTGAGCGACGGATTGATCTCGCCGCGCTCCTGGCCCATGCGAACGACCACTGCAATGGCTTTACGGCCCTCGGCCATTCTGCGTTTCAAAATGTCGCGCACGCTCTCGTTACCGAGGAAAGAAGACAAGAGCGCGCGTGCGAGCCTGGGACTACGTCCTGGCTCTTCGGCGAGCCGTTGCACCAGCCGGTGCAGCACGGTGTGGAGCGGCTCATTGCCCGCAGCCACGCGGACCGCGGCTTCCTCCAGCTTTCCGAGCTGGATCTCGGCCATGACGCCGAGCACATGCTCCTTGGTCGGGAAGTAATTGAAAAAAGTTCCCTTGCCCACATCGGCGGCCTCGGTAATGTCTTCCACCGTGACGTTGGCCAAGCCACGCTCGGCGATCAGCGCCAGAGCGGAGCGGAAGAGCTTCACGCGAGTTTCGGCGGCGCGGCGCTCGCGGCGCCCGGCGCCGGGTGCGGCGGAGGAAGTTTTTATTCGGCCCGCCGGGGCGCGTTCATTGTTGCGACCGTTGACCATTTATGACTCTTACTCAATATTGACTTGAAGTCATATTCTTGCCGCAAATTTTCCCGCTGTCAAGAGCTCGGGCGGAATTTTTCAATGAATTCCTCAGGCCGGAGATCGAGCAGGACCCGGGCCGGCAATCGGCCATGGTTGAGTCAGTCCGCCAGGGCGGGCTTGAAAGGCCATCTCACAAACACCGTTCAGACCCTCTAAGAGCTTCCCTCGGGGGCTGAAGCCCCGGTTTTGCCGGGGCACTTTGCGCACAGGACCCAGAGGGTACCCCGCCGTGCCCTTTCAAAACGAGTATGAGATGGCTTCCAGAACTTCGGTGCGCCGATTGCAACGGCTCTTGCTTTGCCAGTAAACTACTGAAAGCGGAGAGGTGGCAGAGTGGTTGAATGCACCTGACTCGAAATCAGACGTACTCGCAAGGGTACCGGGGGTTCAAATCCCTCCCTCTCCGCCAGTATCTTTTCAGCACGCCTAAAGACCCAACAACTTAACTCAATAACAATAACTAAATGAGTTAGATACACACGATTCACATCGTGTCGTTTCTGTTCGTATTGTCCGCCTTATATCGCTCAAATACCCCATTTTGTCGTACCATAGCGACGCCGTCGTACCATGAAAATTCCTCCAAATAGACGAAGAGCCCCGGCCATCATCGACCGGGGCTTTCTTGTGAGGTAAGGGAGGGAATCTCGTCCCCCTGCGTATCCTCCACTAGACGGTTACCGGATATCCGGCTTTCGACAGACGATAGATCGCCGATGCACGCTGCCTTCTATCGGCGCTACATCCCGGAGTTCCGGTCGAACGACCGGCAAACCGGAAATGTCGCTAGCAAGTGAAAATGTCCGCTTTTCGTAGCATTTGAAGTGTCCGGTTTTAATAAATCAGCCAGTAACCGCAGGGGCGGTGGGAAAGTGCGAATCCCGCGCAGTTTGCGGGATTTGCAAGT
>Ga0326728_10010069_pt1 | contig 22321 bp, 19 predicted proteins | sample MB3enrmetagenome_FD_207602 | JGI IMG/M metagenome (GOLD analysis project Ga0326728, IMG submission 207602) | Lab enriched peat soil microbial communities from McLean, Ithaca, NY, United States - MB31MN | ecosystem: Environmental > Terrestrial > Soil > Wetlands > Peat | place: USA: New York... | reverse complement strand
CGTCGGTGGCGCTAAGCCCCTGGTCCCCGTATGCCGACCTGAAGGTCGGCGCTACGAGTTCACTAACCTTTTCGCGTATCTCTGAAACCTGGGCGGAGAGTTCGGGGGTGCGTGCCGGGGCCTCGCCAAGCCAGAAGGGGATGTTGGGGGCGGCGCCGTGCGCATCTTCCACCAGCACACGCCCTGCGTGGCCCTCGACCCTCGAGATGCGCCAGGAGGTGTTGCCCAAGAGGAAGACGTCGCCGCCCATGCTCTCCACCGCAAAGTCCTCGGCCACGGTGCCCACCGTCGTGCCGTCCGGTTGTGCGACGACAGTGAAGAGCGCAGACTCCGGGATGGCGCCGCCGTTGGTGATGGCCACCATGCGGCTGCCGCGCCGGCCGCGCAGGCGATGCCCAACGCGGTCGCGGTGCAGATAGGCACCGTAGCGGCCACGGCGCGCGGTAATTCCCTCAGAAAGGATTTCTAGCAGCGCGTCGAAATCCTGGCGGGGCAAATTGCGGTAAGGATACGCCCGGCGCACGACCTGATAGAGATCTTCCTCGTTCCATTCTTCGCAAGCGCACATCGCCACGATTTGCTGGGCCAGAACGTCCAATGGCGCGTCGGGAATCTCGAGGCGATCGAGTTCGCCCAGCCGCAGGGCATGGACCAGCGCGGCGCATTCGATCAGGTCGTCGCGAGTCATGGCGAAAAGGCGGCCCGTGGGCACAGCGCCGCGCCAATGGCCGGCCCGGCCGATGCGCTGCAAAGCCACCGCGATGGAATGGGGCGAGCTGATCTGGCAGACCAGGTCCACCGTGCCGATGTCGATGCCGAGTTCGAGGGAAGCGGTGGCCACCAGCACCCTCACCTCGCCTGCCTTCAACCTGTTTTCCGCAACCAGCCGCACCTTGCGCGCCAGGCTGCCGTGATGCGCCGCCACGGCCTCCGCGCCCAGGCGCCGGGCGAGGTGATGCGCAATCCGCTCGGACTGCCGACGCGTGTTCACAAAGACCAGAGTCGAGCGGTGCTGCCGCGCGAGTTCCGCCAGCCGGTCGTAGACCTCTTCCCAAACGTCGTTGGTGGCGATAGGACCAAGCTCGCTACGCGGCGCCTCGACGGCAAGATCCAGCGCGCGGTGGTGGCCGATGTTCACCATCACGGGCTCGGGGCGGCTGCTTCCGGCCAGGAACTTGGCGACCAGCTCGAGCGGCTTTTGAGTGGCGGAAAGTCCAATGCGCACCGGCGGCCGGCCCGGGCGCCGCTCGGCGACCAGCGCCTCCAGCCTTTCGAGCGAAAGCGCCAGGTGCGCGCCGCGTTTGTCGTCCGCCACGGCGTGTATTTCATCCACAATCACGGTTTCAACGTCACGCAGCAGGGCGCGGCTCTTTTCCGCCGTCAGCAGAATGTAAAGAGACTCAGGCGTGGTTACAAGGATGTGGGGCGGATGCGCCAGCATGGCCCGGCGCTCCGGCACCAGCGTGTCGCCGGTGCGCACTGCGGCACGGACCGGCGGCATCAGCAACCCCCGCGCGGAGGCCAACGCCGTGATTTCGCTCAGCGGTACTTCCAGATTCTTGCGAATGTCGTTGCTCAGTGCTTTGAGTGGTGAAACATAAAGCACTTCGGTGCGGTCCTCGAGGGCGCCGCTGAGGGCTTTGCGAATCAGGCGATCAATGCAGGCAAGAAACGCCGCCAGCGTCTTGCCGGAACCAGTGGGCGCGCAGATCAGTGTGGATTTGCCCGCCAGTATAGACGGCCAGCCTTGCTCCTGCGGTTCCGTGGGCGAGCCGAACCTGGCCACGAACCATTCCTGAACGAGTGGGTGCGCCCAGGCTAAAGAAGCAAGGGACTTCCTGTTCTTCAACCCCGAAGTCAACATCTTAATTCAAGTTTAGCCAGAGCCTGGAAAAATGCAATCGGCGGGGATTCGCGCTCGAGAGTGATGCCCTGCCGTTGATCTCGGCTGCTCCCCGGTCACGAACACGGTCACGAACTTGCTTCCCGGTATAACTCCGGTTATACTCTTCGCATGAAAACAGCGGTCTCTATTCCGGATCCACTCTTCCATGCGGCGGAGCGGGAAGCGAAACGCCAGAAGGTTTCACGCAGTCGGCTTTACGCTAAGGCCGTAGCCAGATATCTCCAGGCACGCCGGGATAGGGGAATCAAAGAAGCGTTAGACGCGGTTTATGCCAGCGAATCTCCAGAGTCTGACCCCTTTTTGACGGCCGCGGCTTACCACTTATTAGCTAAGGAGAAGTGGTGATGCGACGGGGTGAAATCTGGTGGGCCAAGCTGCCGCGGCCGCTCGGGTCGAAACCAGGTTTTCGTCGCCCCGTCCTCGTGGTCCAAACGGACCCATTCAATCAGAGCCGGGTTGCGACGGTAGTGGCTGTGGCGTTCACATCCAATCTGAGGCTGGCGGATGCCCCCGGTAATGTGCTATGCCGGAGGCAGGACACTGGATTGAACGAAGACTCCGTGGCAAACGTCTCGCAGCTCACTGCGCTGGACAAGCGCTGGCTCACGCAGCGAGTTTCTAAGATACCGCTTGGCCTCTTGCGGGAGATCGAGGACGGTCTCCGCCTGCTGCTGGGGCTATAGGCTTTGAGAGGTGGAAACTGCATTGGCAAATCTTCAGGCGACCATTGAGGAACTCTACGACACGCCGGCCGACCAATCCGGCGAAGAATACTTTACCGCATTCGATGAATTCAAACTGTCTCTGAACGAGGGCCGGATTCGGGCGGCGGAGCCTGATTCGAATTCGCCGACTGGCTGGAAGGTGAATTCCTGGGTAAAGAAGGGGATTTTGCTGGGATTCAGGATCGGGCGCGTTACCGAAATAGGACCTCCGGGTTTTCAGTTTCGCGACAAGCACACCTTCCCTTTGAAGCAGATTCGCTTTAACCTGAGCGCGCGCGTGGTGCCCGGCGGCTCATCAATTCGAGACGGCTGTTACATCGGCAAGAACGTGACCTGCATGCCGCCGATGTTCGTGAACGTGGGCGCTTACGTGGACGACGGCACGATGATTGACTCGCACGCTTTGGTGGGTTCGTGCGCGCAGGTGGGGAAGCACGTTCACCTGAGCGCTGCCGCACAGCTCGGCGGCGTGCTCGAGCCGATCGGAGCCATGCCCGTGATTGTGGAAGACTTGGTTCTGGTGGGCGGCAATTGCGGGGTCTATGAAGGGACCATCGTCGGCAAGGGAAGCGTTTTGGCCGCTGGAACGATTCTGACCGGCTCGACTCCGGTTTACGATTTGGTGCGGGACGTGGTCTACCGGCGGGAGGGTGAGAGGCCGCTGATGATTCCCGAGGGGGCGGTGGTGGTCCCCGGCGCTCGCGCCATCGCCACTGGACGAGGAAAGGAGCTGGGCCTTTCCCTCTATACTCCGGTGATTATCAAGTACCGCGACGAGAAGACGGACGAGTCGGTGCGGCTGGAAGAACTGCTGCGGTGAGCGGCAGGAGCCGGAGTGCCTGAGCTGGTGGTGCGATAGATTAATTTTATGGCATCGATAAGTAGATTGAATTGTACTTGACCAACCGTCTCGTCTATTCTTAGGCTGTAGGATTTTTGCTTTAGGTCTGAGCCCCCAAAGGACGGTTGCTGGTAAGTCGCAGGGGGTGTCAAAATAATGGATTACTCGCTCTTCAACAGGAACGTCATCCGTCTCATCCTTACGGCGCCGCCGGCCAAAGCGCTGGGCGGCGTACCCACAGAACAAGCCATCGCGATTACGGTGCCGCCAGCCGAAGGGCTGGGCGGCGGGCTCACCAAAGGGTCGAGCGTCATCGTTACGGCGCCGCCAGCCTGAGTGCTGAGCGGCGAACCCCTCAAAAAAGCAATCGGTGCCTCGGCAGGTGAGAGCGCCGAAATAAAAGATTGACGGGGGCAGGGTGGAATGGTAATCTACCTACCGACTGGTCGGTAGCATGCACCCTCCGCCGTCGGAGCGAGAGAGAAGATGCCTAAACTTTTTTCGGGTTCGGAACTCTTGTTGGAAAGCCTTCGTCGTCAGCAGGTGCAGGTGTTTTTCGGGCTGCCGGGCGGCGCCGTATTGCCTCTTTACGACGCACTCTATAGCGCTGGCATTCGCCACCTCCTGGTTCGCCACGAGCAGGCGGCTGCCTTTGCCGCCGATGGCTATGCGCGCGTCACCGGCAAGCCCGGGGTTTGCCTCGGCACCTCGGGGCCGGGGGCGACAAATCTGATCACTGGCCTGACGTCGGCGATGATGGACTCCATTCCGGTGGTGGCGCTGACTGGCCAGGTGCCTCTGGCGCTGATCGGCAAGGACGCCTTCCAGGAAGCCGATACGATCGGCATCAGCCTTCCCAGCACCAAGCAATCGTTCCTGGTACGGTCGGCGGCCGAGGTTCCGGGTGTGATTCAGGCTGCCTTCAAAGCCGCGGTTTCGGGACGGCCTGGCCCGGTGCTGGTGGATCTTCCCAAGAGCGTGCTGATGGAAACTGCCGAGGCCAACTTCCCTCCTGCCGCCGGCCCTGTGCCTTCGGAGTCCCCGCACGAGTGGACCGACGACGACCTGGAGCGCGCCGCCGATATGATCCTGGAGAGCAAGCGGGCGGTGCTCTATGTGGGCGGTGGCGTGATTACGGCCAACGCGTCCGAGGAGTTGCGCGAGCTTGCCGATTTAACCCACATTCCCCTCACCACCACGCTGATGGGCCTGGGCTGCTTTCCTTCGCGTCACCCCCTCTCTTTGGGCATGTTAGGAATGCACGGGTCCTATGCCACCAACATGGCCATCTGCCAGTGCGACCTGCTGATCGCGGTCGGCGCGCGGTTTGATGACCGCGTCACGGGACGATTGAACGGATTTGCACCCAACGCGAAGAAGATCCACTTGGACGTGGACCCCTCCGAGGTCAACAAGAACATTCGCGTGGATGTGGGATTGGTAGGAGACGCCAAGGAAACCCTGCGGGCGCTCCTAGCTGTGTTGAAGCGGCGGAACATCCCACCGCGGATGGAAAGGCAGCAGTGGCTGCAACGCATCGAATCCTGGCGTTCCGAGCACCCGATGACCTACGACAAGTACGCCAACAACGTCAAGCCGCAATTTGTGATCGAGACCCTCTCGCAGTATGCCAGCGAGGACGCCATCGTGGCGGTCGACGTGGGACAGCACCAGATGTGGGGGGCGCAGTTTTGGAATTTCACCCGCCCGCGAACCTGGCTCTCCTCGAGCGGGCTGGGCTCGATGGGCTACGGATTCCCGGCGGCCATGGGGGCGCAAATGGCTTTCCCCGACCGGCAGGTGATCGCCATCGTGGGCGACGGCGGATTCCAGATGACCTTGAACGATTTGGCGACCGTGGTGCAGTACCGGGTGCCGGTCAAGATTGCCATCATCAATAATCGCGCTTTGGGGATGGTCCGCCAGTGGCAGGAGATCTTTTTCGAGAAGCGCTATTGCGACACCGACCTGGACTTTGCCCCGGACTTTGTGAAGCTGGCCGAAGCTTACGGGATTCGTGGGGCACGGGTCGAACACCGTACGGACGTTGCGGACGCGGTGCAGGATTTCCTGAGCGATCGCGAGCCGCGTCTGATCGACTTCTGGGTCGATCCAGCCGAGAACGTTTATCCCATTGTTCCACCGGGAGCATCACTGGCGGAAATGGTCGTCGAGCCGCCGCGCGTGTTGGTGGAGGAGGAAGCGCTCGACGATCTGTGGGCGGTATAACGAGGCCGGGTAGGGGGACGGCTTGCCGTCCCCTTCCGAGGGTAGGGCAAGCCCTACCCCTACATCGAAATGCGGTTGAGATCGGAATGGGAGCGGGTTATGCAGTGGCTACTGACTCTTGAAACGAATAACGACATGATATCCATCTGCCGGCTGATGAATATTTTCCGCCGCAAGAGCCTGAACATTACTACGCTCACGTTATCGGCCCGTCCGTTGGGGTTCTCCCTGATGGGCGTTGTGGATTCGGTGGAAGCCGATATCGATTACCTCTTCAACTTCTTGCGGCGGACGGAGGGAGTACAGCACGTCACTTGCTACCGGCACGAGCCCTTTCCGAACGCGTCCTTCGTTTTTATCGACTCGGAAGAGGACAACTCGGGCGTCACTCGAGTGCTCGAAGCGTTTCCAGAATCGAAGCTGATTTTTGCCAGTCACGGAAAGTATTTACTGGAGATTCCGGCGGAGAAGCGGCGAAGCTCGGCCTCAGTAGGCTCTCGAGACACGGCGTTTCATCCCTTCGCCTGCGTCAGGACGACACGCTGCGCCCCGCAGGCGGAGCTTGCGGCAGTCCAAGCCTGATTTTCCTACGCATGACGACAAGCTAGAGAACTGGTATTCTGCAAAGAGCCCTTCTGGTTTGTCATTCCGAGCGCCGCGAGGAGTCTCGCTGTGCTTTGGGAGTTGGGCGAAAAAAGCAGGGGAAGATTCGTCGCTCCGATTGGTGTGACCACGGAAGTGGATATTTCAATTCATGGGGAAACGAAATGGCAAAAGTCTATTACGAAAATGATGGAGATTTGAAAGCCTTAACAGGCAAAACCGTCGCGGTAATCGGCTACGGGAGCCAGGGCCACGCGCACGCGCTTAATCTGCGCGACAGCGGGCTAAAAGTAATTGTGGGCGAGGTGCGTCCCTCCACCCCTCAAGCGAAGGCGAAGGAGGCAGGTTTCGAAGTCGTTGGCGCGGCTGAAGCCGCCCGGCGTGGCGACCTTATTGCCCTGCTCATCCCTGACCATGTGCAGTCCAAAACCTACAAGGAAGAGGTTGAGCCCAATCTCGGCGAAGGGAAGGCTTTGTTGTTTGCCCACGGGTTCAATATTCACTTCAAGTTTATCACTCCGCCTCCGATCGTGGATGTGGTCATGATCGCGCCTAAGTGTCCCGGCCACCGCTTGCGCGAGTTATTTCAGGAAGGCATCGGAGTGCCAGCCTTGCTCGCCGTCCAACAGGACGCCTCGGGCCACGCCACAGAGACCGCGCTGGCTTACGCCAGAGGGCTAGGTAGCCTCAAGGCAGGGGTTATCCGCACCACATTTAAAGAGGAGACCGAGACAGATTTGTTCGGCGAGCAAACCGTATTATGCGGCGGTGTATCGTCACTGATCACGGCGGGATTTGAAACTCTGGTCGAGGCAGGGTACCAGCCGGAGATCGCCTATTTCGAGTGCCTGCACGAATTGAAGCTGATCGTGGACTTGATTTATCAGGGCGGCATCAAGTACATGCGCTACTCAGTGAGCGACACGGCTGAATACGGCGACTATACGCGCGGGCCCAAGGTGATTGACGCGCACGTGCGTGAGGCCATGAAGAAGATTCTTGCCGACGTTCAGAACGGGAGCTTTGCAAAAGAATGGATGGACGAGAACGTCCAGGGCCGCAAGAAGTTCCTCGAAATGCGCGCCCAGGCCGCAAATCATCTGATCGAAAAGGTCGGAAGCGAATTGCGGAAAATGATGCCTTGGATCCAGGGCTCGAAGCAGGAAGTCACCGCTGCCCAGGCCGAGGCGCGACGATAGGCCACCAACCTGTTAAGGAGGTTGTTGTGGCCGCCCCGGGGCAGCGGTAAGGGTTGGCCCTAGTACTTAATGACGGAAATCGCCGTCATAACGTCGCACCTTGGAAGGGCGGGGCTTCAGCCCCGCCGCCTCCAGCGGCCCGACGAGGTGGGCCTTTAGGCCCTGAAGCCACGTTGCCTCAGGGGCTAAAGCCCCCAATGATAAGCCGCTTTCCACGGCGGGGCCAAAGCCCCGCCCTTCCCGGCACTCCGCAATATGACGCGGACTTTCGTCAGCAAGTACTGGCCACGCGTGCAAGTATTCTCCTTACTCCTTCGTCGAAAATCGCCTGCTCGGTCAACAAGCTTATCACCAAGTGCCCCTCGGAGCTGAAGTCGAAGAAATGCCCAGGGTGTACCAGGACGCAGTCCTGCCGCGCGAGCTCAACGGCCCAATCCTCGTCCGTCCGGATCGAGGGAAGCCGCAAGATCGCATACCACCCTCCTTCGAGCTCCAGGCGGCTGACAAGCTGCTTGGCCTCCAGTCGCGTATCGAGCAACTGAAGATTGGACCTGACTCGTCCCAGAATCTGCGGCTGGAGCGTTCGGCGTGTCTCGAGCAACTGCGGCAAGGCCAGCGCCAAGGGCGCGCTCAGGGAAAGATACGTATCGGCAATGATCTCCAGGCGCGCCAGGGCGTCTCCCAGTAATTGCTCAGCTCCGTTCACGACCGCCCAGGCCACTTTCATTTGGGGCAGGGCGGAGATTTTCGACAGGCCACTCAGCGTGAAGGTAAGCGCTTCGGTGACCGCCGCGTGGCTGACCACACGCTTCGGGTCCGCGGCTAGCGAGTAATCGGCAAAGACCTCGTCGGCAACAAGAGCCACGCCGCGACGTTGGCAGATTGCGAGAAGTGCGGCAAGTTCGTCCCGCCGAACAAACGAGCCCGTGGGATTGTTGGGATGGACCACCAGGATGGCCCGAGCGCGGGCCTCCAGGCGTCTTTCAAGCGCGGGCAAATCAATCTGCCAACCGCCGTCGTAAAACAACGGATAAGCGATGACCCGGACATCGTTTAGTCCGGCCAGGAAGTCAAAGAGCGGATAGCTCGGCTGCGGCACCAGAATGGCGTCACCGGGGTCGGCGAGCAGACGGAACATGTAACTGTAAGCTTCGCTGGTGCTGGTAGTGAGAAATATCTGCGCCGCGTCAAGCGTGATCCGCCGCTCAGCGTAGTAGCCCGCCACAGCTTGCCGTGCCGAGAGTAAGCCTCGCGGGTCCGGTGTGTAAGCGAGCGCCTGGGGATTAGCCAACGCACCGAGGATGCTCGGCTGATCAAAAGCGAGTCCGCAGCGCGTGGGGTTCGATTCGGTCAGGTCGAGGAGAGGGACCCCATCACGCTTCAGTTTGTCGATCTCGAGTGACAAACGATTTGGACTTAGCGGCCAATTGGTTCGGGAAGAAAACATTATGCGTTGGCCGATTTCCAAACGCCGAGCAACCCTTCCAGGCACTCGCGCGTGGCTTCGAACTTGTCCTTATCAGTGCGTAGGTAGGAAGTCTCGATGGACATCGTCCCATCGTAGCCATCATTGCGCAGCGCTTTGAATTGCCCCAGATAATCGACCGCCCCCTTGCCGACAGGAACGTATTGAAACTTCCCTGTGGCGGGATCTTTGCGCATGTCCTTGACGTGCATGTGGCGGAAGAGGCCGCGGACTTCGCGATATCCGTCGGGGTAGGGAACCTCACCCAGTCCCAGCGCATTACAAGGATCCCACATGGCAAGCAGGTTGGGTGAATTGATGTCCCGGACCATCCGCCCCAGCTCTTTTCCTGTCCCCACATTGCAATCGGTCTCATTCTCGAGAAGCAGGGTGATGTTGTGCTGAGCAGCCATCGCGGCCGCCTTCGCCAAGCGGTCGCGGACCAAAGGGTAAGCCTTTTCCGGGTCCTCGACCCGCCAATAACTAAAAACCCTCACTTTGGAAGTCCCGAAAAATGGGGCGAGCCTGAATACCCGTTCCAGCAGACTCTCGGTGTCTTTATCCGTCAAGTCGGCAGCCTTGAAAGTGTCGCCCCAATTCGGGCGGGGCGATGGCATTCCGGGCAAGTGGTACTTGAAAAGCGGCGAGGCAATTTCCGAGACCTTCAGGTGGTGCCGTTCGATCAATTGCTTGGCGTGCTCCAACTCTTCCTGGGAGAGCCTCGTCACATTCTTGCCCCAGAGTTCACGCACTTCGCAGTAACCCAGAGTATGTTCCGAAATGAAGTCCAGCGCTTTTTCGAAGTCCTCTGACAGTTCGTCCGTGATGACGCCGAGTTTAGGTGTGATTGATTTTGGCGCCCGCTCCCCTCGTGCGAAGCTCAATTTCAAACCTGACCCCAGCAGCGCTGCTAAGGAAACAAAACTCCTGCGTGACAGACTCCGGGCCATGAGGTACCCTCCCCTTTTGTCAATGGCAGTTGCCGGCAAGCTCGCAAACGCTCAGCGGCCCGCGCTCCAGCAACTCGGCACGAGCGTAGGTTCGCCCTCTCCGACATTGGCAGCTCGCCACTCGCGCCAAGACGATTGTTTCCCGAAAACCACCCCGTAAGCAAGTGGGTTCCTTGCCTTGGAGCATCTCCGCTGTCCCGCTCCGTGGGAAGGTGTGAAAAAATCGGGGGGCGCATCATCTTGGCTCATGTCAACCGTTGAGAACTCGGGTAGGGGCACGCCATGGCGTGCCCCTACGGGGGATTCTTTCACACCTTCTGGGCTTGCGGACTACGGTTGCTGTGCCTGGCCATCAGGCTTGCCTTCCTTTTGTTTGTCGATGGCCCGGTGGCACGCGTCGCAGACGCTTTCGCCGCCGTTTGCTGAAACGAGCAGGTGTGGCAGTTCCGAGGCGTGCGGGGCGTGGCAGTTCAGGCACGATATCTTCTCGCCCGCATGGAGCGGGTCCGCAACTCCGGCGACAGGATGCGCCGGCCGGGGATGTCCGAAACGCAAGCTGGGATCAAGATCGATTTTGGGAGCCGCTTCGAACTCGGCCTTCGAAATTGACTGTAGACCGAAAAGGATTACAGTGCTCCCCACATTGGGTTTCGGCGCGTGGCACTCCAGGCAGAGCGAATTCACAGCAGCGCGCGTCTGTGCTTTGAATTCCGACCCATGAGGTTCGTGGCAAATCAGGCATTGGCCGTTCTTGTACGGACCGTGCAGGACAGGGCCCACCTGCGCCTCGTGGCACTTGGCACATAAGTTGCCCCCGCGCGCAAACAAGGTGATTGTGGTTTGGTTTTTCCCTGTGGCGATATGGTGGCACTCCGGGCAACCCATCCTGACCGCAGTATGGATGAAGCGGCCTTGTTTTTTCTCGGGATGGCAGGTCAGGCAGGTCTCAGGCTTGATGTCGTTAGGCTCGATGTAAGGGTGCTCGAGCTGTTCTTGGGCAGATACTCCGATGGAGGAGAGAAGACAAAAAACTGAGAGCGTGACGCCACTTTTCCATGACGACCGTGTTGCAGACGCTCGTGGTGGAAGCCTATTTGACAGAACCATCCTTTACGACGGAACTCGCCATCTCGTGTTGCAGAGCTTGGGCTCGGAGCCGCCGCCAATCGACCGGAGACTAGCCTAATCCATCTGCGTCCCAGTGTCCAGCGCGCCACGAAACGGCAGTTTCAAATAGTAAACGCCTCCTTCTTTGCGACCTTAGCGTACTTTGCGCCCTTGCGTGAAACCGGGTCTTCGTCCAACAGATCAAATCGCACGCTCCAAGGACGTCGCGCCGTGCGCCACTACGTGACGCGCGCTGGGCGGGCACGAAGCCCGCCCCGTCGCGTGCACCGACTTTATTGTTCAACCGGCGCTGCTTCTGCCGGCCCGTGGTTCGAAGGTCGTCCACTCTTGACGGTGTAGTTGGATGGCACCTGGAAGAGCGAGGCCTGGGGCTCCGCGCGCACGATATTCGTCAACCGGAATGTCGTTTCGCCAAACTGCGGATTGGTTTCCTTACGCATGACGTCAGTTTGCAGATCCGGCGAGTACCAGCGCTCGATGGTGATAACAATAGGGGCCTGGTTGCCTACTTGCCCGGCCGGAATGGTGCGCGTAGTGCGCGTCCCCTGCGCGGTCACTCCATTGATTACTTGTGTGCCGAGCGACTCAGTCGTAACGTTGGTATTCTCAGCCTTTGCGCGCTGAGGCCTTTCAGCATTCCTGCGCGCTCCCGCGTGTGCGGGGAAAGGCATCTGGCGAGCTGCCTGGGTGTTGGGATTCAACATGTACATTGATCCGCCCACAGGGTCGGCAATCGCTATCAGTTTACGAGGGCCCCCTTCGGCAGCCCAGGGGCCGATGGCTCCCACTTCCTGCTCGCGCCGCGTTCTCCCCTGGCTGTCGCGGTAGACGTTTGCAGTGGTCGTGGTGTGAATGGCGTTCCCATCCGCCAGAACTTGGGTGTGCTCAGTAACCGCCTGCGCAGAATAGGGCGCACCGGTCACCACCTTGCCTGCTGAAAGGAGTTCGGTGCCGAAGAAACGTGCCCTCCCGAATCTGCCGCCCGCGGCGGGCGGGTTTTGGGCCGTGGCGTTCGGCAACAAGGCCGCAGCCAGGCACAGGCAGCCGACCGTTGCCGCCCAGATCATCGCTATTCTTGACTTGTTCTCTTTCATATCGTCTCCTCCTGGTAGGTGGCGTCGTCGGTGGCATGTTGGGAGCAGATCGTCCCCACCTGCCACCTACGACCTGCCACCGACCGGCTAATTCACAAACCGAATCGCAAATGGAACCCCGTTGCTTCCCAAGGCAACATCCGCCTGGACCAAGGCGTCTGGAGCATATTCGTTGTCCATGCCCAGCCCGAATGCCAGCAGCGCCTCCGCAGGCAGCGCCACGCGGACCAGCGTAGCCTCTTCCATGCATTGGGAGTCGTCGCAAGTCCCAAGGGAAATGAAATCCGTTGTCGCTTCGCTTGCAGATTCGTCCGGCACGGACTGCTTCACAGCCTGGATATGAGCAACCTGGGTTTTAGCGTCGCCCTTCAGGGTGGAGCCTGCCTCGCTGGCGCCCGGCGTAACGCTGGCTCGCGGGGCATTAGAGCTAGCCTTTGGCTGTCTGGTGGCGATCCGCGATGCAGTCGTGCTTGGGCTCCGAGGATGGCGCGGCCACTGAACCAACACGATCCACGCCGTGGCCACAATCACGGCTAGTGCCAAGCCCCAGCCCAAGCCGTGCCAAAAGCGACTCCACGCCGGCCCCAAGAGCGGCGCCCTTTCTTGCTGGTTCCGTTCGCGGAATGCTTGAAGCAGTTCCACTTCCACTCGCGCCGGCGCGCGCTGTCCCTGAAGGCCTGTGGCGAACGCTTGAAGCCGTTCCGTCAGTTTGTTCTCTTCATCCAAACGCCGGGCGCACCAGAGGCAATGGCCGGCGTGCTCCAAAGCCTCAAGTTGCATTGTTGTATCAGCCACCCTGCGGCTAACAAGCTCGTGAATTATGTTCTCGAAGTCTTCGCATTTCATGCCAAACACCTGCTGCCATCGATGGCCTCATGGGTGGGTTCCACTTTCACCCCGCCCATGAGTTTCTGGAAGAGAAAGGCGCGCCCGCGGTGCAATCGCGACCGCACCGTCCCCACGGAACAACCCAGGACCGACGCAGTATCCTCGTAGCTCATTTCGTTCAAGTCGCACAAAACCACAGCTTCGCGGTAGTGCTCGGGCAGGCTCAAGATCGCCTCGCGCACTGAACGGATCGTTTCCCGGCGGGTCATCGCGGAATGCGGATCTTCGCCGGACGCCGGAGCGGCGTCTCCCCAATCCCTCCAATCCTCTTCCGCTTGCGGAATGGGGACGTACGTCTGGTCACGCTTGAGAAAGCGCAGGGCGTGATGACGCGCCATTCCGAGTAGGTATGCGATCAGGGAACCGCGCGAGGGATCGTACCCTCGGCTTTCACGGATCAGCGCCATGAACACTTCCTGCGTGACATCTTCGGCCAGCGCGGCGGACCCGCTCATCTCAAGCACAAAGCGGTAAATGCTTCCTTGACGGCGCCGGTACAACGTGGTGAAGGCGTCTTCGTCGCCAGCCTGCATCATCCGCAGCAATTGCTCGTCGCGAAGATCAGTGAGTTCGGCCATCGTCCTCTGCTTTCATGGGGTATTCCGCTTGGACTGCCCAAAAGTTCCACAAATTACGGTTGTGGACCGACAACCCGGTTTCACGCAGAGCCGCAAAGTACACAAAGGTCGCAAAGAAAAGCAAAAGCTTCTCCTTCGCGCTTCTTCGCGTCTTGGCTTGAGCGGTTTTGATTCGTCCGCACCATCATGCACCGTGTGCCACAAGCTGATGCCGGCTGCGAGGGCTGCGGAGCTGACACTGGCGCTTAACCCGGCGCTTGACGGCCGCCCTAAGCTTGTAGACGTTTCCGGCCGGTAGTAAGTTGCGGTACCGGCAGGCCAAATACCTCACCACAGAGGTCAAAGCGCGGCGCGGCAGCAACCGTATTGTGGCACTGCCATATTGGCCGCGCACCCGGGCAGGACTGCGGTACCATGGCGCACACGCAGCACCTTTAGCGTTCGCATACGGTTCTCGCCGAGAATACTTCTCTTGAATTTGATCTTGAATTTTGAACTGCTCCTCTGATTGATTTCTGAGGAGGCGGGGTGTATGTTGTCTCCCGTGCCCGCGCCAATTCTGTAAAATTATGTGGACAGGCGAAACGGGTTCGAGTCGATTTTGGGTTGAGTGGGAGGAAACGTGGCAAAAGTTGGCGCTTTTTTGCTTGGCTGTCTGATGCTGGCGGCGATGCCGATGTCGGCGCCGGCGCCTGAAGTGCCGGAAGTGTACGCTCAAATTCGCGCCGAAGAGACCAACAACTCGAAAATCATGTGGATTATTCACGAAGTGGCTGACGTGTACGGGCCGCGCGTGACGGGCACGCCGAATCTGAAAGCCGCAGATGACTGGGCGGTGAAGACGATGGCGTCTTGGGGCCTCGTCAACACGCATCTCGAGCCATGGACGTTTCAACCGGAGAGCGCGGCGACCCCAGTGCCCGGATGGGAAAACGTCGACCTGCTGGCGGAAGCCGTTGCGCCGTTTCACGGCCGATTGATGGTCGAGCCGTTAGCATGGACGCCCAGCACCAAGGGAGTGGTGACCGCGCAGGTGGTGCTGATCGATCCGCCGGGGATGGCGCTGCCGAGGGGTGGGGGATTCAACTTTTTCGGAGGCCCGCCGCCACCGCCGGAGCCGAAATGGGCTGCGCCGCCCATGCCTCCGGCGGAAAAACCTGCCGATCCGAAACAGCCAACCCAAGCCGAACTCGATGCGTATCTGAATTCCGTCAAAGAGAAGGTTCATGGGGCGATTGTGTTCGTCGGGAAGCACGTTCAAGTGGCCGAGGAAATGAACCCGGCGCCCATGCGGCGTTCCGAAGACGAGTGGAAATCGCGCTTCGACGCGAAGAATCCGCGCCCCTTCCGCTTTCCCGAGCAGCCGAAGCTGCCGGAAGGACAACTGACGCGCCAGGAAGTTTCGCGCCAGGTCGATCAGTTCCTGGTGGATAACGGCGCGCTGGTGCGCGTGAACGATGCCGGGCGCGCCCACGGAGTAATCGTCGCGCAGCAGAACGCCACCTACGATTGGACGCGCGCCGTGCCGACGCTGGTGATACGCAACGAAGATTACGGGCGCATTTCGCGAATCATGGACGACGGAACCCCTGTGAAGCTGAAGATCAACATTCAAAACAAGGAGTATCCGCAGGGGGCGACCGTCTACAACGCCATTGGGGAAATCCCTGGCAGTGATAAGAAGGACGAAATCGTGATGCTGGGCGGCCACTTTGACTCGTGGCATGACGCGACCGGCGCCACGGACAACGGGATCGGGGCTTCGATGATGCTCGAGGCCGTCCGGATTTTGTCGGCTCTGCACGTGAAGCCGCGGCGCACCATCCGCATCGCGCTCTGGAGCGGGGAAGAAGAGGGACTGCTCGGTTCGCTGGCGTACGTACAGCAACACTTCGGCAGTTTCGAAAATCAGAAACTGGAGTTCACGACGCTGGATGCTTACTTCAACATCGATTCGGGCACCGGGAAGCCGCGCGGCGCGTCAGTGTTTGGCCCGCCGGGCGCGGCGGACGTGGTGCGCGACGCGATGACGCCGTTCGCGGAATGGGGCTTCATGGGCGTAATCCCTTCCGATAGCCGCCGAACGGGCGGAACAGATAACACCTCGTTCAATAACGCCGGCTTGCCGGGAATCGGATTGGCGCAGGACGCGTTCGACTATGGGTCATTCACCCATCACACCAACCTCGACACCTACGAGCGAATCTACGAAGAAGATGTGAGAGAAGGCGCGGTCGAAATCGCTTCGGCCGTTTACGCGGTCGCGATGGCGGACCAGATGCTGCCGAGGTTCAAAGACTCCGACATGCCGAAGCCAGTGCCGCAGCCCGGACCAGGATCGCAGGCCACGAAGGTGCGCCACGTTCCGGCGACGTAACGCAAGGTAACGCCCTCAACAAGACTAACTCGCGTCACGATGTCATTCTGAGCGCCATGATTCATGGGAGTGCGCAGCGCCGAAGGCAGTTCTGTGCACGCTGCAATCAACTCATGTTCGAGTCCTTTCTATCTCCGGACGGCCATTTCGGAGTGCTGAAGGAAGTGTGCCGCAAAGAAGACGGCCGCAAAGCTGAGGTGGTGTGCCCGACCTGTGGCGCAGCGTACGAACTGCTCGACACCGTTGATGCCACCGGGCAGCCGGTCGTGAGGAAATTTCGCGGAGCGTAGCGTCCTAATGACTAAAGCGCCCATCCCCCTCTCTGCCGGAAACGTTAAGGACTACCTTGCGGGGCATGGTCTCTGGCCGCGCGGCGCGCCGATCTCCATCCGCGAATTGGGCGGCGGCGTCTCCAACACCGTTCTGCTGGTTGAAGGGAATGGAGCAGACGGCGAGGAACGGCGCTGGGTGGCAAAGCAGTCCCTCGAGAAATTGCGCGTCAAGGACGATTGGCGCTCGGAGCGCAGCCGCATCTTCCGCGAGGCGGAGGCCATCCGGGCGCTAGGTCCTGTGCTGGGCTGGGGGACCGTACCACAGATTGTTCATGTCAGTCTTGATGACTATCTGTTTGTCATGACCGCGGCGCCGGCGGGGTCAGTGACGTGGAAAGACGCGCTTCTCGAAGGCCAAGTCGAGATGGACGTGGCGCGGCAGGCGGGAAGGCTTTTGGCACTCATGATTACCGCCTCTCAGCGCGACTCTTCATTCCAGACCGCCTTCGCGGAGCGGGCCGTTTTCGACCAGCTCCGCATCGATCCCTACTATCGGACTACCGCCGCGCGGCATCCCGACGTGCGCGCGGTCATCCAGAAATTGATCGACGATTCCTGGCAGATCCGCAGCGCCGTGGTGCATGGCGACTTTAGCCCCAAAAACATGCTCGTCAGGAATGCCCGTGTTTTCCTGATTGATTTCGAAGTCGTCCACTGGGGCGATCCGGCCTTCGATGCCGGATTCCTTTTGAACCACCTGTTTCTAAAAGCGTTCCACCAGCCTCAATTTGCCGGGGCGTACTTTTCGGCAGCCCGAGAGTTTTGGCGAGAATTGGCGAGAGGAGCCGCAGGGGCCGCGCTGGCGGATTTTGAGAGTATGACTATGCGCCATCTCGGCGCCCTGATGCTGGCGCGAATCGACGGAAAGTCGCCTGTCGAGTACCTCCGCGACGAACCGGCGAAGGAGAATGTGAGACGCTTCGCCAAGTGGCTGATGCTGGAGGGAATACACAGTTTGGAGCACGCAATGTCCGCTGCCAGGAAGGCACCCGAAGTCCCGGAGCGCGAGCTCAAGTACTGGAAGTGACCCTTGTGGCTACCCTCGGCGCCGGGACAAACCAACGCCATTCGCCGTCTTAAACCCGCCGTTCCACTTCCAGATCGGCCGTTCCCCGCAAACGCCTTGACAAACTGTGCCCAAATTTATAGGCTAGAGTGGGGAGAGCATGTGGGCGGGCTGGCGCAGACGTTGCTTTTGAACGTCTGCGATGCGCCGAAGGCGCAGGTCGGTCAGATTGCACCGCGCGTTCCGACCTGTCTCTTCGAGACATCGCAGACCCCACACATCGGGGTCTGCGCCATCCCGAAGGGCGTGACTGAGAGCTGTTTTTCAACGAACGATCCGGGAATGTCTATGAAAACAAAGGACCGTTGTGGAAATCCTGTAGCATGTGGCGCTGACCTTCAGGTAAGCAACAACCAGTGAGTAAGACAAAATGTCCCGATTCTCCCACATCCGTGCTCGCGAAGTGCTCGACTCGCGAGGCAATCCTACCCTCGAGGTCGAGGTCTTTTTGGACGATGGCGCCAGCGGCCGGACTATCGTTCCCGCCGGCGCATCGACCGGCAAGGCGGAGGCGATCGAGCTTCGCGATGCTGAGGCGACGCGTTACCACGGCGGTGGTGTGTTAAGCGCCATTGCCAACGTCGCGCAGGTGATCGCGCCGGCCTTGCGCGGTGAAAGCGCGCTGGATCAGCCTCGGGTGGATATCCGGCTGATCGCTCTGGACGGCACCGCAAACAAAGGTCGGCTGGGCGCGAACGCACTCCTGGGCGTCTCGATGGCGACCGCGCGCGCGGCCGCCGCCTCCGCCCGCCTGCCTCTTTATCGTTACCTGGGCGGCGTGACCGCCACGGAGGTTCCCGTTCCCATGGTCAACATCATGAGTGGAGGACTTCACGGCGGCGGGAACATCGATTTTCAGGATTACCAGGTGATTCCCCTGCGTGCGCGCCGTTATTCGGAAGCGCTCGAGGATGTGGCCGCGGTCTACCGTGCCGCGAAGGATACGCTGAAATCCCGCGGCGTCTATCGTCCTGGGGTGGCGGATGAGGGTGGATACGCGCCCCAGCTCAAAACCAATGAGCAGGGCTTCGAGTTGATGGTGGAGGCGATTGAGCGCGCCGGCCTCAAACCCGGCCAGGACGCGGCCATAGCGGTTGATGTGGCGTCAAGCCACTTTTACGTGAACGGCCGTTACGGTATGCTTCGAGAAGGCGCGGAGACGGACTCCGAGGGAATGGTGAAAAGGCTTGCCGAGTGGTGCGACCGTTATCCCATCATCTCCATTGAAGACGGAGTGGCCGAAGACGACTGGAAAGGATGGAAGCTCCTGACCGAGCGGCTCGGCCCGCGCGTGCAATTGATCGGCGACGATCTCTTCGCAACCAATCCGGCCCGGCTGAAGAAGGGGATCGAAACCGGAGCGGCCAACGCCGTGCTCGTCAAAATGAATCAGATCGGCACGCTCACTGAAACGCTGGAAGTGATCGCAATGGCGAAACGGCACGGATATCGATGCGTGGTCAGCGCGCGCTCCGGCGAGACCGAGGATGATACGATGGCGGACCTGGCGGTTGCCACCGCCGCCGGGCAGATCAAAGTGGGAGCAATCACTCGCTCCGAACGGCTGGCAAAATACAACCGCCTGCTGCGCATTGAAGAGGAATTGGGAGACCGCGCCGTATACAGGAATTGGGCTGGAGAGGCTGCGGAGAAGCCCTCGTGACTGTCATCCTGAGGAGCCCCGATCTGATCGGGGCGACGAAGGATCTCCGCAGTTCCTTGAAAGAGCAACTGCGGGGATTCTTCGCTTCGCTCAGAATGACAGCGTTCAAGAGTTTCTCCGCAGCCTCTAGAGTCGGGAAAACAGGTAGAATTGAAAGGGCAGAGTCGCGAGAACTGGTCCGAATCGAAAGGGAATCGAGGCAATGAACGGCGGTCGGAGGCGACGGCCACACGTCAAACTCCCGGCATCAATGGCTCTGGCGCCTTTTGTTCTCGCACTGGGCGTGGCGTGGGGTGTCGACACCCCAGGCTTCAAGCCGGGCTTCAACCTGTTTAGCCCGCAGCAGGACGTCCAGTTGGGAAAGGAGAGTGCTGAGGAAGTTGACAGGACATACCCTCTTTTGGCGGATCCGCAGGTGCTGCGCTACGTCAACGACCTCGGGCGGCAACTGGCTGCTTTGGCCCCCAGTAATAACCCGGCATATGTCTGGACGTTTAAAGTCATCAACAGTTCTGACATCAATGCCTTTGCTTTGCCCGGCGGGTACGTTTATGTGAACCGGGGAGCCATCGAAGCGGCTGAGAATGAAGCGCAGCTTGCCGGGGTGATGGCGCACGAAAGCGGTCACGTGGTGATGCGCCACGGGACCCACGAGGCCTCCCAGGCGCTGCTGGCCCAGGCTCCGTTGGCGCTTCTGGAGAGCCTTCTTGGCCGGTCGGGGAGTTTAACCGGCCAACTGACGGCCATGGGCCTCAACCTTGGGGTCAACTCGATTTTGCTGAAAAACTCTCGCGACGCTGAAATGCAGGCCGACGCGGTGGGGGCATACATCTTGTATCGAGCGGGTTACGATCCTCACGCTATGGCTGAGTACTTCGAGATCGTCGCAAAGAAGTACCCGCAGAAAACGGCGCAGTTCTTCTCTGACCATCCCAACCCCGAGGACCGCGCCAAAAGAATCGATGCGGACGCGAGCAGCAGTATCCTCGCCTATGGGCAGCCCGAGAAGCGAAAGGGCGAGAGTTCGGCATTCGAGGACGCCAAGAAGCGTCTTCTGAGTCTCGCTGCCCCGCCGAGCGCAGAGTCCGCACCGTCCGTCGCTGCCAATTTCGCCAGTCCGCCTCCGCCTCCTTCGAGCCGCTTAATCAAGTTTGACGGCTACGGGATTTCCATCGCTTATCCCGACAACTGGAACGTGCAACGCAACGAAGACGCCGTCGTTTTAGTCCCGCCAGGAGGAATCATCGAAGTGCCGGAAAGCGGTCCGGCGCAGGCGTACGGCATGTCCGTCAGTCGATTCCAGCCGCAAAGCTCACGCCAGGGTAATTGGGGATTGGTCGATGCTACTGAGGAGTTGCTGAATCTCTTGCGGGCCTCGAACCCCAATCTGAGAGTGGTCGAGCAACGCGCGATGAACCTCAAGGGGCGCTCGGCTCTTTCCACTTTGCTTGAAACTGACTCGCCACTTCCGGGTCAGAAAGAGCGGGACCTGCTGGTTACGACCCGCCAGAGTGACTTCATGGTTTCGCTGATCTTCATCGCCCCGCAATCTCTTTTTGACTCCTACAGGGCGACCTTCGATGCTATGCTGCAAAGCCTCGAACTTCGGTAGGCAGGATTGAGGTGATCCAATGAATCTGCGGAAACCCAATCGACGTGAGTTCTTGGGCCAGGCGGGCCTCGGTATCGCCGCGTCAAGGGTGGGTGTTCCATTATTCGAAGCGTCGCCGGCTCAGGCGCCGGCAGCAGGCGAGATGCCTTACCGCAAACTGGGGCGCAGTGGCGAGAAGGTGTCGCTGGTAGGGCTGGGCGGTTTCCATATCGGTCTTCAAAAAGACGAAGCGGAAAGCATTCGCATCATTCGCACCGCTGTCGACAAAGGTATTAACTTCATGGATAATTGCTGGGACTACAACGACGGCGTCAGCGAGGTGCGCATGGGCAAGGCTTTGCGTGATGGTTATCGCCAGAAGGTCTTCCTGATGACCAAGATTGACGGCCAAGTCAAGGCGGTGGCGGCGCAGCAGATTGATGAATCGCTCCGGCGCCTTCAAACCGATATGATCGACCTCGTGCAGTTTCATGAGATTATTCGCCCCGGCGACCCCGACCGCATTTTCGGCCCGCGCGGCTCATTCGAAGCTATGATGGAGGCAAAGAAGGCGGGCAAGCTTCGCTACGTCGGCTTCACAGGCCACAAGGATCCGGACATCCATTTGAAGATGCTGCGCACCGCCTTCAACCGCGGGTTCATTTTCGATGCCGCACAGATGCCTTTGAACGTTATGGATGCTCACTATAAGAGCTTCGCCAGGAAGGTAGTCCCGGTTCTGACTCAGCACGGCATTGGTGTGCTGGGAATGAAGTCCATGGGCGACGGGTTTGTGCTGAAGAGCAACGCCGTGACGCCCGTCGAGTGCCTGCACTACGCCATGAATCTGCCCACGTCCGTTGTCATCACCGGCTGCGACAGCCTGCAGATTCTCGAGCAGGCGCTGGATGCCGCCCGCACCTTCAAGCCTCTCACCGAACAACAGCTTGCGGCAATTCTGGCTAAGACCGCGCCCCTTGCCGCGCGTGGCCAGTTCGAGCCGTTCAAGACGACAATTGACTTCGATGGGACTGCCCACAATCCGCAGTGGCTGGGGTAAGGCAGGATTCAGGAGACACAAGAGAAAAGCAGAAGGCAGAAAGTAGAAAGCAGAAAGCAAAAGACGGCAGACGGGGAAGCGTTTTGCAAAACAAAGCTCTCCCTTCTATCAATTTTCCAGTTTCAATTTTCCACTTTCGATTTTCGAGTTTCCGCTTTCCCCCTTAGAAGGGGATGTCCTGCTCGCTCTGGACTTCCAAGCCCGTGGGCGTGACGGTGTACACGGTTTGATGGCGTGGCGGTCTCCGCCCATGAGCGGTTTCCTTGACGTATTCCTCCTCATTCAGGAACCGAATCACCACTCGATCTTTCCCGAAGCTGATCTTGCCATCGTACAAGTCGCGGGCTTCCCACAATGACTTCAAGTTCTTTCCATCGAAGGAATAAAAGATGACGCTCAGACGAGGTTGGCTTTTCCCCAACCTGAAGCCGTAGACAAAGAACCGAAAAGTTTCGCCCTCCGGCTCCTCAGGGAACGCATAATGGAGATCGGTGCGCGGCACAAAACTCGTCGCGGTCACCAGATGGCTGTGGCCCTGCTGGCTGGAAAAGATTGCCAGGACGTTGGTGCGGTCGATGTTCGTCCAGCCCAGAGTATAACCGGCCCCGATCACTACCTGTTCCTTC
>Ga0326728_10010067_pt1 | contig 22324 bp, 17 predicted proteins | sample MB3enrmetagenome_FD_207602 | JGI IMG/M metagenome (GOLD analysis project Ga0326728, IMG submission 207602) | Lab enriched peat soil microbial communities from McLean, Ithaca, NY, United States - MB31MN | ecosystem: Environmental > Terrestrial > Soil > Wetlands > Peat | place: USA: New York... | reverse complement strand
TTGCATAGGTGTTCGAGGCTGAAGATAAGGAGGCCGCCATGAACAGCGGCAACAGACACAACCCGGCAATTGCAGCCGTCGGTGCATGGTGGTTGTCCACTATCGTTGTTCCCGCCAAGGCTTTTCATTACGGCTGCGCTGCCGAACGCGATGAGCGTAAAGGCTTCCCGTACACGGCAGCCATGGAGTGGCGCAAGGCAGCCGAATTGTTTGCACCGAATACGCGAGCTGCTGAATACAGTTGGCGGCAGTGGGAGCGTATCATGCACCTGCCACGCCGACTGGCGGGACCGATCGGCATTTCAACCCAATCCGTGCTGGCCAGCAGGTATCCACTCGCCCTTCTTTCCACCGCTTTCCAAAACCCTCGGTAGTGGCAACGCGGTTGCCGGCAATAAGTACAGAAAGGTGGCAAAGGACAATGGCTACTTTGATAGCAAACGATTGCGGCGTGCTCGATACGGCCGGCGTCGTCCAGTCCCGTGTCGTGGTCATGATCGGCGAGGCTCGAGAAACTGGCACCGAGCGCAAGCCGCTCCGGATGCGGTGGGTGCGAGACACGGACCTCGAGGGGCAGAGCATTATGCGGATTCACTGGGTCGACGTCGTAGACTGTGCCGAATAACAGGGTGCCGGTCACGTCCGAACATATCGCTGTTGGCGTTGGTGGGTACGGACAGCCTCAAGCATATTCTCTGGCGACCGGTCGTAGTCAACGACCAAAACTCTGGCACGATTTCCGCTCATAGGCCATTACCTCCGCCGCGTTGGCTTTTCGGGCCTATTGGAAACTGCGAGCTCCTCCGCGAAACCCGCGTTTCGCCTGCTGCCATAGCCACTTGATCACCCGGGCATCGTTGTAGCAATACGCCAGGTTGTGATTGAGAGTCGAGAAGCAGTGCTGCTGGCAGCTTTTCTTCATGCTGTCCAACTGGGCGTAGTCGAATCGAATTGCGTCGATGTTGCCCCAATCGTAGGTAGCCGGATAGAGCGGAAAACATGGAGCGACGGTGCCGTCTGTCCGGATCACGACATTGTTCTGTCCGGCACGGCAGTTCCAGTCCGCGAAGCGAAGATCGCCGTCTTCATTCCGCACAATTCCGATATTGGCCTTCAGTACTCTACTCAGGTCGCCATTGGTTCCGGTCCCGTCACCGTTCCATCCGACGACCCGCAGATCGAGTCCCGATGACATGCGCACAAAGGTCTTCATTTCCAGCAAGCGCGGCACCGAGTTCACCATCTGATAACCGGCTTTGTTCTTTGCCACAATCCAGTCCACCAAATCGTCGACCGCGCGCCAGTCCTCCGGTCGAATATAGGTCGGGTTGTTTTCCAGATGTTTGAAGTGGTCGCTCTGATCGAGCATGGGGCTTTCGTTAATGTGATAATCGGTGGCGATCCGATGCTCGTGTGCCCACTCGGTCAACTTCTTTACATCTTCATGATTGTTGCGGCAAATATTGATGTTGAAGAAGACCATGTATCCATACACATATTGCTTTTTCAGCAGATGTTCGAGCTTGGCCTCTATGGGAACGAACGCCTTCGGAAGACTCTCCTTCTCCTCCCAGGAATCGACAGCTATATTGAAGACGGCGGCTCCGGCATCACCGAGGCGATTGGCCAGGTCAGGGCGCAGCGACCGCGCATTGGTCGCGATATAGACCCACATACCCTTCTTGGCCGCGTGGTACACCACCTTGTGAATGAACTGTGGGCGGAGCAGAGGTTCTCCTCCCATCAGCGCCAGCACGCGCCCACCGTGGTCATGGAGCCAATCGATGGAACGGCGGGCAATGTCTTCGGTCATGCCCTTGATTTGGTTGTCATAGGAAGGGCAATACCAGCAGTCCAGATTGCATTTGTATTCGACAAACAAGTAGGCCGTAATGGGGTGGAACTCGCCGGGAAGCACGCGTGACCTGAGGTAGGGGAGCAACCAACCACGCATAGCCCGTGCAACCTGGCCGGTGGTCCACTTTCGCCGTTCAGGCGGTATCGCCGGACCCGGATCTGCCATCTTCTCGGGAAATTGCGGGAAGACGGGGATCGGAAGTCCCAGCCCGTTACTTTTGGGCGCCAAAGGCGGATGAGGACTTGCCTTGGTCAGCAAATCGTTGACCGCAACATCGATACGAAACTTCGCTGGAGCTGCTACCGACAAGCTTGACATCGGTTCATTTGTCCTTTCTGCGCTTGATACCACGGGCGCGGGTGCGGCCCATTCCTCCATTAACCGCACCCTTTGTGGGGGATTCGCCCGCGGCCGACGCACGTATTGATCGCGTCGAGAACCTATTCGTCGTCTTCGATCCTTTCGACGCCCCCCACCTCATAGCCAACATCGAACTACCAGTGTTCTATCTCTCCTTCTGCAATCTTGGGCCGTGGACGTGGCGAAAAGCGGTGCAATAGCATCACTTGGTTCTTCACTGCATCTGGTTAGGACCCTGGAAATTGCCGGGAATCCTGCTCCGGTTCGTTCTCAGGGCAACGGCAGATTCAGGCCTTCGCAAACGTGGCGAGGGTACGAGCTCTCCGCCACGAATTCCGCGCCTATTCGTCCCAACCAGGCAAGTACCTGTTCGCCGACCGTGTCGACGAAGGTTACCTCCGACACATCCACTACCAGTTTTCGAGGGATGTTACTGCGCGCCACGAGCTTCCTTACCTCCTCGGCGAATGTGCCCACCAACCGGCCTTCCATCCGCAGGGTCAGGGTGTTCGTGGCATTCCGGAGCTCAACTCGCAGCATGAACCATCTCCCCTATTCGGTACCTCAAGATGTTTGGACATGCCGTAGCGCAGTGACTCGAGGTGCAGGGGCACGGCGCACGATCGACATGTTCGCCAGCGAATAGTTGAACTTGGCGCCGCATTCCCAGCACACCTTGTAGGTCCGCCCGCTGATCGTAAAAACCCGGCTCAAGTTGCGGTGCCGGCAGCCGAAGATGAAATCCAGTACTCTTACTAACCATTCCATAAGGCCTCCTTGACCCGTTGGAGGTTCCTTTCGGCCGTATACAAACGCAATTGCCTTGCCAGAAATACAGACCAGTACATAGCGCGCAACCCCTTGATCGTAAACACCTTCCATGTCGCACTATGAGAGCTCCCGCAATTTGCTTCTGCCCTGCCACGGTCAGTGCCGGGATACGGGCAGGCTTGAGCTTCTTTCAAGCTGACTCTTGCGGACGGCAAATCGCCTCCTTGGTATTTCGCAAATCATCGCGGGGCGTGGAACATGTGCACCAAGCAGCCGGCGGAGTACTCAACCGCGAATCCGGCAGCGGCCGGTCTTTGGTACTTAAACCTGGGTGTTTGTAGCCGGGGAGGGATAGTGCTATTTACCCGAGATCGGCGTCATCAGTTGTATGCACAACAACCACAGGACTCAAGAAGCGCCTGGCACTGCATAACGTCCAACCACTCAAGTGCGGCGCAATAAGCGGCTTCAACAGTAGACCTGCTAATGCGCAGCAGCCGGGCAGCTTCACTCGAAGAACACTTCTCGACACCGCAAAGGATGAGGGCAAAACGGCACAGCACATCGAGCCGTGACTGAATAAGATCGGCTTTCTCGACTACAAAGCTAATCGATTGGAGACGGAGTCCAGGGTGCTCTTGATGATCGCAGGCACGGCATTCATAAAGTGGAGCGAGTTGGGCAATGCGGGACTCCTCGATCTGCAGAGCGGAGGTGATGGTCGCGAGCCGTGCCCACCGGGAAAGGTCTTCCTGCGACACCTCACCCTGTGCTTCTGTGATAAAGGATGCATCGACGACACAAGCCTCGGCCACGATGTGGTCGCTCGTCAGAAATCCAGCTAGCCACGTCAGCTCCTTCCGATGCAATGTGAAGGCCCGGCGAATTTCCTCGACGGTCGCAAGCTCAGAATGCGTTCCGCTGATTCCGCCGGTGATGATTTCGGTTGCCATTACATTCTTCCCGCACAGATGCCAAGCAACATCGCTGCCAAATCCGGGCGGGCTGAGCGCCCGCATCAGGCCACCAGGCAGACTGTGTTGTAGACGAGCGCAGGATGCGAGTTCTGCGTCCAGGAACGGGTTCATCGCAGACATGGGATTTTCTGCTGAATGACCACGTGATTTTTGGCACTGCGGCATAAGTCATCTCTCGTTGCCCTCCTGAAGGCAGGAACACTGCCCCAATGCGGGCAGGGGCAGCGACCATCCGGAGGGCTGTGTTGGAAATACAGGCGCTTATTCCGGTAAAGGGTTTGGCCCGGTGGATGCACATCTGGGTACCGTCGTCAGTCGCATGGCTGGCCGTGGCAATAATTCTTTGGAGAATGCGATGAATGCATTCTATCGACAACCGATACACATACTCTGGACGTTGCTTGTACTGTTCTTGCTGTCACCTTGTCGGATAACGGCAGAAACCGGCGCGACGTTCGGCCGGCTGGAATGCGCAGTCTTTGTCGTCGACTCCCAGGGAAAATCGGTGGTGGCGGGAGCTGCGATCCTGCTAAGCGGCCCCACCGAGATTGAGGGAAAGACGAATACTCAAGGCAAGTATGTTTTTCCCCAGGTGCCTCCGGGGACTTACACCATCAACATTCAGTTCAAGGGACTCGAGGATTCCCAATCGGTAATCGTCGGCGCAGATGACGTTACTCAAGTCGCCTTCGACCTGAAGCCGGCGGTTATCAAGAGCTCGTTGACGGTCAGCGCAACCGAACAACAGATCCAGGAAATGAGTTCGGAACAGACCACGCAAACGATTCCGGAGAAGATCGTGAAAGACGCGCCCAATGCGAACGAACGCGCCGAGAGCCTTCTTCCTCTCATTCCCGGGGTGGTTCGCGGACCCGATGGGCGTATCAACATGAAGGGAGCCCGTGATACTCAGAACGGAGCGCTCGTCAACAGCGCAAACGCTACTGATCCGGCCACCGGTTCCCCCGGCTTGGACCTTCCCATTGACGTAGTGGAATCGGTGCAGGTGATCTCCAATCCATACGACCCGCAATACGGAAGGCTCACCGGCGCAGTGTCAAGCATTGATACGAAAACCAGCAATTACGAGAAATTTCACTTTTCCATACAGAACATCATGCCGCGGATGCGCGTCCGGGACGGAACGATCCTCGGCATAGGTGGAAGCACGCCCAGGATGACGTTGACCGGCCCGCTGATCAGAAATCGCATTGCTTTCACTCAATCGATTGAATACCGATTCATCAGGACGCCGGTAAACAGTCTTCCGGCTCTTGAGCGCGACACCACCCATGAGGGTTTCAATTCGTACACCCAGTTGGATATGAACCTTACACCAAACCAGACGGCAACCGTATCCCTCGCGCTGTATCCGCAGAAGTTGAAATTTGCGGGCCTGAACACGTTCACGCCTCAGCCGTCTACTTCGGATTACCACCAGCGCGGCTATCAGGTTTATGCCCAGCACCGGTACGCAACCGGAGAAGACAGCATGCTGACGTCGCAAATCAGTTACAAGACCTTCGACGCCGACATCACCCCCATGGGCAGCGGTCCCTATCGGCTCTTGCTGGAATCCACGGAGGGGGGATTCTTCAACTTACAGGCGCGCCGGTCGTCGCGCGTTGACTGGCAGGAAACTTATCAGGGCCCGGTCCGGCACTTCTGGGGAACGCACCAATGGAAAGTCGGCCTCAACTACGCCCATTCCTCCTATGACAGCCGGCAGACATTCCTGCCGGTTGAGATCGACGGGGTTTCCGGTCTACCCATTGAACGCATCAGTTTCGCCGCTCCTGACGCATCGAGCATTGATCAGAACGAGGTAAGCTGGTTCGGCTCCGATCATTGGACACTTCTGCCCCGCCTGACATTTGATTTCGGGCTGCGCGTCGATCGCGACAGCGTCACAGATTCCATTCACCCGGCGCCTCGCGGCGGCTTTCACCTTGCTCTGACCCGCGATGGAAGGACCGTGTTGAAGGGCGGGGCAGGAGCGTTCTATGACCGCGTACCGCTCATGATCGCATCCTTTCCTGCACTGCCAAACCGCACCGTGTCTCTGCTCGACGCCACCGGTCAAGTGGCGAGCTCGACTTTCTACCAGAACGAGATCGTGGGCGGACTGCACAACCCGCGAAGTACATCGTGGAACGTCGCGCTCAGCCGCGAGGTCCTGCATAACCTGACCGTCGAGGCTGGGTACGACTGGCGCCGCACACCCGATGACTTCTCTGTGTCGCCGGTTTGCGCGGCATCGTGCATTTTGGCCTTGGCGAACCGCGGAGAACAGTCCTACCGCGAGTTTCAGATCCGTGGCCGCTATCAGTTCCGCGAGCACACGCTAAACGCTTCATACGTGAGGTCCAAGGCCTATGGAGATCTAAACGATTTCTTCCAATTCTATGGCAACTCGCCGAAGGCGGTCGTACAGCCGGATGGCCGCGGGCGGCTACCCTACGATGCTCCCAACCGGGTGCTTGCCTGGGGAGAATTCCAGTTGCCGTGGAAATTCAAAATCCTTCCGGTGGCCGACGTGCACACCGGGTTCCCCTATTCCGTCCAGGACATCTATCGTGAATACGTAGGACCCCGCAATACCATGCGGTACCCACGTTTCTCGTCTGTAGATCTCCAGGTACTACGCCCGCTCAAGATCAAGAGGGTAAGAGCGCGTGCGGGGTTCAGCGTGTTCAACCTGTTCGACCATTTCGACCCCCGGGATGTGCAGACGATCCAGGAAAGCCCGCGCTTCGGGCAGTTCTTCAACGACGCCTGGCGTGAATACCGGGGAAAACTTGTGTTCGAGTTCTAATTATGAGAAACGTCATTACTTCCGCATTGATTCTCTGCTGGGCCTTGGCGGCTGCCGCCCAGATGGCACAGCCGCCCGCGATGACCGCCGACGAGGTCATGGCCAAGGTCTTCGTTCGCGATCGCCAACGGGAAAAGGTCAGCCAGGGATACACCGGTAACCGCCGCTATATCTTTGACAACCGGCGATTGCACAAGCATTCGGAAATGCTTGTCAGTGTGAAGGGCGATCCCATCGGAGCCAAGCATTTTGAAGTGGTGAGCGAGGAAGGTTGGAAGTCGGCCAACACGCATGTCCTGCGAAAGATGCTGGCGTCGGAAACTGAAACCTCCGGCCCGGCTATGCGTGCCAAGACCCTGCTTACGCCCGATAACTACAACTTCTCCCTTCTTCAAATCGAATCGGTCGCCGGGCGCCCAACCTACGTGATCGCCGTTACTCCCAGGCGCCACGATAAGTACTTGTTCGAAGGGCAGATTTGGATAGACGCCGTTGACTATGCGCTGGTGCGTGCCACAGGTAAGCCGGCGTCGAATCCGTCGTTTTGGACGCGCAGTATCCATTTTGTTCACCAGTATCAGAAGAGCGGCGAGTTCTGGTTTCCAAGCACCACGGAGAGCGTCACCCAAGCCTGGATGTTCGGCAGGACTGAGGTCACCATCCGTTATTTCGATTACGTACCCAACATGGCTCCGGAGCGCAATGCGACAGCCACTCCGGAGAAAGCATCTTTCAGCGAGGCAAATTATGTCAAAAACCGCTAGTGTGGCTTTGATTCTCGCGGCCGGAAATGGCAGCCGGCTCGCAAGCGTATCGGGCACGGCGCCCAAACCCCTGGTCGAGTTGCATGGCCAGCCTCTTATCGAACACGTGGTGCTCGGGGCACGGGATGCGGGCATTGAGAGATTTGTCATTGTGGCCGGCTATCGAGCTGACGCTATACGTCTGTGGGCGGCACGTAGCCATTTCCCTGGGACGCAAATCCAGGTGCTCGAGAACCCTCGATACGACAAGGCCAACGGAATCTCGGTTTTGAAGGCCCGGGGCGTGATTGCCGAACCATTCTTACTTCTCATGGCCGACCATGTTTTCGAACCGGAAACGGCGGCCGCCCTTCTTCGCCAGCCCTTGGAGCCCGAGACGGCAATTCTGGCGGTCGACCGGAAACTCGAGTGCATTTTTGATATGGAGGACGCCACCAAGGTCCGGAGCAACGGAGAATTCATCGTCGCGATTGGAAAGCAATTGCTTCTTTATGACGCGGTAGACACAGGAATGTTCTTATGCACCCCGGCGGTGTTTTCCGCACTGGAGCAAGTAATGTATAACGACAACTGCTCGCTCTCGGACGGAATGGGCCTGATGGCGCGACTCCGTAAGCTGCGAGCTTTCGACATCGGTGACGCATTGTGGCAGGACGTGGATACGCCTAAAGCGCTTGCCCATGCCGAGTTCATGATCTCGGGACATTATCAGCCCAAACCGGAACCGGTGGAGCTCACCTGTGTCTAAAGTTTCGTCTACTCAAAAGCCGCTCCGCTTATTGGCCGCGTCCATGGGTATCGCCCTGCTCGGCTGGCTGATCGTCCGGACGGGGACGGGGACAGTCATCGCGCACGTCAGGGCCGTAGGATGGGGACTGGCGCTGATCATCGCCCTGGGAGGTGTTTCGCATCTCATCCGGGCCTGGGCCTGGCGGCTCACCTTTCGTTCCGATGTTCGCGGCCTTTCGCTCGCTCGCACGTTTGCTCTCCGGTTGATCTCGGAGGCTGTCGGAACCTTCGGCCTCGCCGGCCAGGTGGTCGGCGATACTATGCGAGTGTCTCTTCTGGGGCCGGCCATCCCGATTGCCGATCGGATCTCGTCCGTTGCCCTCGATCGTGGGATTTATTTCGTCGCCTCCGCCATTGTAAGCGTGATCGGTATTTTCGCCTCCCTGCTTCTGCTGTCACTGACCGGAGCATGGCGGGTTTACGCTCTTCTCTTCGCGGCGACCGTGACGGTTCTGCTTGTGCTGACGGTGCTGATGTTCGCAAGGCAATGGCGGGTCCTCTCCTATGGCACGCATGCCGTCCAACGGCTGCCATGGATCAGGGAATGGCTGACGAACAAGGTGTCGGTTATCGAATCCACTGAGGAGACTTTTCTCGGTTTCCACTCCCGGGCGCCGAAATCCTTCTGGGGAGCGATAGTTCTGAACTTCGGCTCGCAGATGCTGGCCATTGCCGAGGTCTACCTCGTTTTGCGCTTCATGGGTGTCAGGATCACATCAGCCGGCGCTTTCGTTATCGAAGCTTTCACGAAATTGATCAATGTGGTCGGAGCATTGAATCCGGGCAACATCGGCACCTACGAAGGGGGCAATCTACTCCTTGCGCGGCTGCTTGGCTTTACGGCTGCCGCCGGCTTGACCCTGGCGCTCTGCCGGCGGGCGCGTACTCTGTTCTGGGCGGGTGTCGGTGCATTGTGCCTCACAGGGTTCTCCCGCGGAAGAGAACAGCGTGAGCCGGAATCTCTGAACGGCTCGCGGCCTGTGAATCAGCCGGAATCACCAGCGACTTGTGTGGATACCAGCGAACTCAGCCGGAATGACACGCCGGCGGTGATCGTCCTGGTGGAAACCGGCAGGGATAGCGGCGCGTTCATCCCTGCGTTGGTCCGGGTCGGAACTCTTCCTGTCTTACTGCGCGCCGTCTTGTCCGCTCAAGTGCTCCGGCCCACCCGGATCGTCATCTCCGCGCCTTCCTCTGTGGCTTGCGTTGTGAAGGACGAGTTGCGCCGCACGGGACGTCTGCCGCAATCGGTAGAGTGGCACGAGAGAGCGCCAGGTACGGGCCTGTCGTCTGTCATGCGGGAACTCGTCGCCACAGCGGATCGTATCGTGCTGCTTTCAGGAACGAACACCTACAAGCCGGCTCTATTGCAGGCGGTCAGCGAGCGGAAGGCGGAAAGCGAGGCCTTGGTCTTCAGGACGGGCACTGAACTCGCCGGGATCTATTTGCTCTCACAAGCAGCAGCTCTCCAGCTCACGAATGAGACCACGATCGATACCTTCGGAGACCTTCATGGCTGGATCCGCTGGAAATGTTGTGTGACAATCGCGGAAACACCCCGCGACACATGGCAAAGAATAACTTCTGTAGAAGATCGCATGGCAGCGGAGCACAAGTTGGACAGCTGGCTTGTGAAGCCCACCGACGGCATGTTTGCATGCATGAATCGCAGGATCTCGATCCCGATCAGCCGCCAGCTCATCAAACTTCCCGTTAGCCCGAACATGGTCACGTTCCTCATCCTGGCGGTGAGTGTCGGTTCGGGAATCTTCTTTTCTCGCGGGGGATACTGGAATATGCTGCTGGGGGCGTTCCTGTCGGTCTGGGCCAGCATCCTGGATGGCTGCGATGGCGAGGTCGCACGCCTGAAGCTACAGTCATCCGATTTTGGATGCTGGCTGGACACGATTTGTGACTATCTTTATTACGTGATCATATTCGTGGGGATCGCCCTGGGGTTGAAGAAAACCTCAGGGACAAACGCGTACCTGGCCTGGGGAGCTGTGCTCCTCGCCGGAGCGGCTCTCAGCTTCATCGTCGTCAGCATGTTGCGGCGCCGCATGGCGGAAAACCGTCCCGAGACATTCCTTGCGGAATGGCAAAAACAGGTTGAACGGCGGCGATTTAATCCTCTGCTTTACCTGGGACGACATTGTGAATTCATTATTCGCCGCTGTTTCTTCCCCTACGCCTTGTTCGTCTTCGCTGTTCTGAATGGCATAAAAATAGCGTTTGTGGCGACCGCCATCGGCGCCAACCTGGTCTGGACCATCGCTCTGTATTCCTCGTTTGTTCTGTGCGGCAAGCGAAGGGCTGATGTACGCATGGAGCCCCGGATGGAGCCGATTGCCGGGATCCAAGTACCATCGTAGACACAAAGTTAGCCGAGATTTATGTTGTTAGACCTCGTCGAAGCCGGGTCGTTCTCCAGGGTAACGTTCATGCCCCGGCACATGAACGAGATCCGTGTCATCAGTTGGAATGTGGCCCGCGGCGCCCGCTTCGATGAAATCACCAGATTCCTTGCCGGCGCGAATGCCGACCTTGTCTGTCTACAGGAAACGGACTGCAATGCCCGCCGCACCGGACGGCGTAAGGTTGCAGCGGAAATTGCACGCCACCTTCGTATGAACCATGTCTTCGGAATCGAGTTTGAGGAGTTGGCCGAGGGTTCCCGCGGATTGCCGGCGTATCACGGTCAGGCTATTCTTTCGCCTTTGCCGCTGTCTGACTCCCACGTCCTCCGGTTTCGCAGCCAGTCGAGGTTTTGGGAGCCGCACTGGTGGACCCCGAGACTGGCGGTGTTGCAAAGAAGAGTAGGCGGGCGAATGGCTCTTCGCAGCCAGGTCCGTGTGGGAGAAAGAACGCTCGTGGTTTACAACCTGCACCTGGAAAGCCGTAGCCACAAGTTGCGCTGTGCACAGTTGATTGAGTTGTTGAGCGATGTTCGCCGATACGGCTGCGAAACCCCGATTGTTCTGGCCGGTGACTTCAACCTCGACGTGACCGAGAATTCAGTCGCCTCTTCCCTGGAGGAGATGCATTTTCAGAATCCATTCAAGGCTGAGCATATTCCCACCGCACGTTCACGCTGCCGCCGAAAGCTTGTCATTGATTCGATCTTGATCAGGGGGGCGGTGGATGTGAGCGCAGCTCAGGTTCATCATTTCGTCTCGGCGTCGGACCACTTTCCGTTGTCTCTGACAATGAAGTTCAGGTGATGCTAGCTGCGAAACCTTTCTCGCTGACCCGCCTCGCACTCCACTGATAAGTACGAGAGAAGATCGTACCCATTTGGGGTGATGTGCATCGATTTTCCCGCGAAATGAAACACTCCCGCCGCGACGAGGAACTCTATCCATTCCTCGAAGGGGTGGCCTTCGTAGATTTCCGGATACCGCCGTGCCAGCTCCGTATACATAGGTCGGAGCCGACCACGAGGAGCGCCATCCGGCTCATGATCAAATACGTAGCGCAGAGCCGGAATCTGCATTCCCCAGATGATTGTCCGGTCGGCATCGCCGGCCTCGCGAGGCGCTAATAACCTCCTGAGGGGAACTAGCGGCATGCCGGCGCCGGCTTTCAGCTTGCGGCCGGCACCTGACGGCGATGAAACCGTAGCCGATCTGCGGTCACTGCAAAAAAGCAGTAGGATCACGGCTACGCCTGACACAATTGCGATGATCAAGAACGGTTCCATTTCTTCAGTTCCCTCCCGTAAGTGCCACCTTTTAGTCCCCTCGATGCGCGGCAGTTCGGCAATGACAGTTTTCGATCTCGCCTGAAGCAGTGCACGTGGCTTGCCAACAGAAGAGGAATAAGGATTGAGCAGAAACACAGCATGTCGTGAAGGTCGCCTGCCCACACAGGGGCAGTGCCCGCAGCCGGGCATGTTGACCGGCGGTGGCAGGTGCACGATGAATTTCGCCTCCACTTTGGTGGCAATGGTAAAATTGCTTCCAAAATAGACGGGACCCGACCAAGGAATCCTCGAGTACTTCCGTTGGGTGCTGGCGTCGGCAGACCAATCGAAGTGGTGGCCCAACGCAGAGATTTAATGGGAGCGGTATATGCGATCTCGAAGAATGCCCTATTCTAGAGTTTCGAACTTGAGTGCAGGCCGTATTGCACTGGGTTACGCTGTTATCGCGACTCTATGGATTGCATTCAGTGACGCGATCGTAACTCATTTCAATCTGCACCCGTTTGTGATGACGATCAAGGGGACTGTCTTTGTCTTCGTGACCGCCTCGCTGCTATATTTCACCATCAGGCGCTTGCTCCGGGCCGTTCTGCAAACCTCTCAAGAACGTGATGAAACCACACAATTGTATCGGACGGTGGTTGAGGCCAGTCATGAAGGTATCTGCCTCCTGGATGAATCTGGACGGATTTCATTTCTGAACGCTCGCCTGGCCGCCATGCTTGGTCGCCCTGCAGAAGGGCTTCAAGGCAAGCGGCTTCAAGATTTTATCGAAGAACCGCACGTGCTTGCTCAACCATGGGCGCAGCAGTCAGAAACACGCGAGTGCCGACTGCGAAAAGACTCAGACCCGAAGCCTTGGGTACTTATCTCTCGCCACCCTGTCCTGAATGATGCGGGAGACGTCGTCAGAATGCTGGTCACCGTAATCGATATCACCGAACGCAAACGAGCGGAAAAGGCCCTACACCGGAGCGACGCTTACCTGGCAGCAGTTCCAGGGTCCCAGGAGAACCTGACAGAAAGCCAGTTGGCTAGCCCGGCACGGTACGGGCTTGCGATTCTTTCCGTCGGTGCCGCACTGGGGGCGTCGTTACTCCTTGAGCATTTTCACTTCCGCGTTCCTTCGGCGCTTTTGCTGCTGTTTGCGGTGGCCATAAGTTCCTGGTATGGAGGGCGAGGACCAGGGGTGTTGGCGGCGATCATGTCCATGATCAGCTTCTACTGGTACTTCGTGGAGCCGGTCCGGACTATTTACATTTACTCGTCCGAGGTCCCGTATTTCATCGTTTTTACGGCGTTCGCCGCTCTCCTGTTCTGGTTCGCCACAGTTCGGCGGCGCTTCGAAGTCGGACTGTACGAGCAGGCAGCTCTTCTCAATCTCACGCACGACACCGTTTTTGTGATGGATCTGGAAGGGGTGATCCGATACTGGAATCGCGGCGCAGAGGAACAGTACGGCTGGCCCGCGGAGAAGGCAGTGGGCAAAGTTGTTCACGACTTGCTGAAGACGGTCTTCCCGAGGCCGCTGGAGGAAATCAAAGCGGAATTGATTCGGACGGACCGCTGGGAAGCTGAACTGGTGCATACCAAAAAGGGCGGAACCCAGGTGGCCGTGGCGAGCCGTTGGTCGTTGCAACGAGACCGGCACGGCGCGCCGTTCGCAATCCTGGAAACCAACAACGACATCAGCGAACGCAAACGGGCCGAAGAGGCGTTGTCCCGTTTGAATCGCGAACTGCGAGCGATCAGCAACTGCAACCAGGTTCTCCTGCGCGCTACCGATGAGCAAAGCCTGCTCGAAGAAATCTGCCGGATTGTTTGCGAGGAGGCCGGCTACAGTACGGCTTGGGTGGGCTATGCCGAACAGGACGAGGCCAAGAGCGTACGCCCCGCAGCGTGGGCTGGATGCGAGGGGAGGGATCTCGCAAACCTCGGCATCACTTGGGCTGACACCGAGCATGGGCACGGCCCCAGCGGAACGGCCATCCGGAGCGGGAAGACTTGCTGCATTAGCGATTACGCAACGGATCCTCAAGCCGAGCCCTGGCGGGAGATCGCTTTGCGGCACGGTTTTCGTTCCGCCATCGCCCTGCCGCTCAAGGATGAACTCACCAATGCCTTCGGCAGTCTTACTATATTTTCCGCGCAGCCCAACGCCTTTACGTCGCAAGAGATTCGGCTGCTTGAGGAACTGGCGGGCGACTTGGCGTTCGGTGTCGTCACATTGCGCTCCCGGGCCGCACGCAAACAGGCAGAACAGCAAGTCGCCCTGCTGAATTTCGCCGTGGACAGCGTACGCGAAGCCGCCTTTTTGATAGATGACGAGGGGTGCTTTCATTATGTCAACGAGGAGGCCTGCCGGGTACTGGGTTATACCCGTGCGGAACTGCTCGGCATGGCCATACCGGACATTGACCCCGGAGTCCCAGCGGGGAGTTGGCCGGAGCATTGGCGCGAGCGTAAGACACACGGATCGCTGATTTTCGAAAGCCACCACCGAACCCGAGATGGCCGTATTTTCCCGGTCGAGATCAGCGCCAACTATTTCGAATTTGGAGGCCGGGCTTACACCTTAGCCCTCGCGCGGGACATCACCGAACGCAAGCGGGCGGAAGAATCGCTGCGACGCAGCGAAGCTTATCTGGCGGAGTCGGAGAGGATAAACCATTCGGGCACCTGGGTCTGGAATCCCGCCAGCGGTATCCAATACTGGTCCAAGGAATGCTACGGGATTATGGGTTTCGATCCAGCCGAAGGTGTGCCGCGCCTGGAACGATTTCTGGAGGCAGTCCATCCAGAGGACCGGCCACGATTGCGGGAGCGATTGCAGAAAGTCGCCAGTGAAAAGACTAGTTACGAAACCGAATACCGGATCATGCGTCTGAGCGGTGAGGTCAGGGATCTTCGAGTAATCGGCCATCCTGTGTTCGATAACGCCGGCAACCTTCTTCAATACGTCGGCACAACGGCAGACATTACCGAGCGCAAGCGCGCCGAGGAAGAGGTGCGCAATGCCGCCGCGCAGTGGCAGGCTACCTTTGACGCGGTTCAGGATTTGGTTCTGCTGCTCGACAAGGATTTCCGTATCTTGCGAGCCAACCATGCAGCGGCAGAGTTTCTGGGGCTGCGGTCTGACGAAATCGTTGGGGGCCACTGCTACGATCTGATCCACGGGACGTCCACGCCCGCTGCGGAATGCCCTCTTGCCAAAATGCGCCAATCTCGGAGGCATGAAGAAGCGGAGGTCCTGGCTAGAAAGGGAGGTCCTTGGCTGTCGGTTTCCGTTGACCCACTATTTGATCCGAGCGGTGAACTTACACAGGTCGTCCATGTGGCGCGCAACATCACCGAGCGCAAGCGCGCCGAGGAAGCGCGGCGCCGGAGCGAAGAATACCTGGCCGAGGCGCAAAGGCTGAGCCACACCGGTAGCTGGGCGTTGGACCTCGTGAGCGACAAGTATGTCTACGTTTCGGAGGAAGACGCCCGAATTTGGGGGTTCGATCCGCGCGAGGACTTGCCGACCAGGGAAGCGATTTTCCAACGAATCCACCCGGAGGACCGGAACCGGTGGAAGGCGAAATTTGAGAAGTCACTTCGCGAAAAGGCCGATAGCTTCGATGAATACAGGATCGTGCTGCCTGACGGAACGGTCAAACACATTCACATAATTCGCCACCCTGTCCTGAACGAGGCGGGAGATGTCGTTCAATTAGTCGGCACCGCGATGGATGTGACGGAACGCAAACTGGCCGAGGAGGCTCTGCGGCGCAGCGAAACGTATCTGAAGGAAGCGCAAAGGCTGAGCCACACCGGTAGCTGGGCTTTCGACGTGGCCGGCAACGAGTATATCTACAGTTCGGAGGAATGCTTCCGGATTTATGGTTGGGACCCGCAACAGGGTTTACCGACCGGGGAAGCAGTTTTTCAACGAATCCACCCGGAGGACCGGAAGAGGTGGAACGAGAACTTTGAGAAGTCGCTCCGCGACAAGGTGGATACCTTCGACGAATATAGGATCGTGCTGCCCGAAGGAACGATGAAGCATATTCACACGATCCGGCACCCTGTCCTGAATGACGCGGGAGATGTCGTTGAGTTGGTGGGCACCTCAATCGATATTACCGACCGCAAGCGTGCGGAGGAAGCGCTGCGCGATAGCGAACAGAAATATCTCGAACTGGTGGAGCATGCCAACAGCATAATCATGCACTGGCAGCGCGACGGGCGAATCATCCACTTGAACGAGTTTGGGCAGCGTTTGTTCGGATACACGGAATCCGAAATACGCGGCCGTCACGTGATCGGCACCATTGTCCCCGAAACCGATAGCAATGGCCGGGATCTACGCGCGCTGATGGACGAAATCTGTGCCCACCCGTCGGCGTTCGAGCAGAACGTCAATGAAAACGTGCGGCGCAACGGTGAGCGCGTGTGGATTGCCTGGACCAACAAGGTGGTGCTGAACTCCAAGGGCGAGGTGGCGGAGATCCTGAGCATCGGCGCGGACATCACCGACCGCAAGCGTGCCGAACAAGCCTTGCGGCGCAGCGAAGCCTATTTGGCGGAAGGGCAACGGCTGACCCACGCGGGCAGTTGGGCTTGGAGCCCTAAGACTCTCCAGTCGCTTTACTGGTCCGAGGAAATGTTCCGAATATTCGCGTTGGATCCGCAGCAGGGTGTGCCGACAAGCGAAGTATTCTGGGAACGCGTGCACCCGGAGGATCGCGACCACACCTACGAGTTCCTGCTGAACGCGGCGCATCGAGCATCTGAGTACGCGCATGACCACCGGATTTTGCTGCCTGATGGAACCGTCAAGCACATCCATGCGATCGGCCTTCCGGTTCTCGACGAAGCCGGGGAACTGGTTGAATATGTCGGCATCGCGATGGATGTGACGGAACGCAAGCGCGCCGAAGAAGCGCTGCGCGAGAGCGAGACGCGCTTCCGTGCATTTGTGGACCACGCGGGGGATGCCTTCTTCGTCTACGATCTCGAGCAAAGAGTTGTTGTTGATGTGAACCGGGAGGCCTGCGAGAGCCTTGGTTGCACTCGGCAGGAACTCGTCGGGAAGGCACCGCTCGCCTTCCACTTGGATTCGTATCAAGCGGAGATCGAGTCAATCGCGGAGCGAGCGGCGGCGGGTGAGTCCGTGTGCGACACACACTGGCACCGGCGAAGGGATGGGACAGTGTTCCCTGTCGAAGTACACACCAGCCTGGTCTCGTATGCCGGCCGTCGCTTTCTGTTGATGGTGGCCAGGGACATCAGCGACCGCTTACGCGCCGAAGAGCAGCGCGACCGGCTACGGCAACTCGAGGCCGATCTCGCGCACATTAACCGGGTGAGCATGATGGGGGAGCTGACCGCCTCGATCGCGCATGAAGTCAACCAGCCGCTGTCGGGCGTCGTGAGCAACGGCAGCGCCTGCCTGCGTTGGTTGGCCGGAGATGCGCCTAACCTGGACGAGGCGCGGGAAGCCGCCCGCCGAATTGTCCGCGACGGGAAGCGCGCCGGTGAAGTGATCGCCCGGATTCGGGCCCTGACAAGAAGGACTGAGGTGCCTAGAGAAAAGCTGAACCTGAATGAGACCGTCCGGGAAGTTCTTGCCTTGATCGGCGACGATGCGAAAAGAAAGAGCGTGACCATCCGAACGCAGTTTGCGGATAACGTTTTTCCGGTTAGCGGCGATCGGGTGCAGTTGCAGCAGGTGCTGCTGAACCTGGCCATGAATGGCATCGAAGCGATGAGCGGCGTAGATGAGAGGGCGCGAGAACTGGTAATCACCACCCGAAATATTGACCCGGACCAGGTGCAGGTAACGGTCGAAGATTCGGGGATAGGTCTCGACCCGGACACGGCAGGAAAGATTTTTGATCCTTTCTACACCACGAAGTCCGGCGGCATGGGCATGGGACTCTCCATCAGCCGTTCCATTCTTCAGGCCCATGGAGGCCGGCTCTGGGCCACGGTCCGGGACGGTGCAGGAACGATATTCTACTTTGCCCTTCCGAAGTATCACGAGGAACCAGATGCGACACCCACCGGAGCCTAACGCCGTTATCGCAATTGTTGACGATGACCCTTCGGCGCGGGAGGGACTGAGTAGTCTCCTTCGATCCGCGGGCTTGCGGGTCGAAACCTTCGCTTCTGCGCAGGAATTCCTGGCCCATTCCAGCGGCGAGGCGCCAAGTTGTCTGTTATTGGACTTGCAACTGCCGGGGCTGAGCGGGCTCGACCTGCAGAAGCGGATGGCCGAGGCCCGCCTGGAGATTCCCATCGTTTTCCTTACCGGGCATGGCAATATCCCAGCCTCCGTGCAGGCAATGAAGGCGGGAGCGGTTGAGTTTTTGACCAAGCCGTTCGATGAGCAGGAACTCTTGCAGGCAATCCAGGAAGCCATAGAACGCGATCGGCGCTCCCGCCAGCAGCACGCGGAGATGCGTGAGTTGCGGGAACGGTACGAATCGTTGACCGCGCGCGAGCAGGAAGTCATGCAGCAGGTGGTTTCCGGGCTTCTAAATAAGCAAGTTGCGGCCGAGCTGAACATAACCGAGTACACGGTCAAGATTCATCGCGGGCACGTCATGCACAAAATGCATGCCGATTCTCTGGCGGATCTGGTGAGGATGGCGGAGAGCCTGGGGATCCGCTCGCATAAGCAGCCTGCCCAAACGTAGTATCAGCAATTTGCGACTCTCGCTCGGTCCGAAGTAAGCTTCGCGCGCGCAGGGCTCAAGCCTGTAAATCTAGCACTAAGGTGTAATTGATTTCTCCTCCCCGTGCTCCTATAAAAACAATGGAGGCTTTAATGGTACCCCTGGTTGCAGTGGTCGACGATGACATCTCGGTTCGGGAATCGCTGGAGAGCCTGATCAGGTCCGTCAAGTTGGAGGTGAGAGTGTTCGGCTCCGCGGAGGAGTACTTAAATTCGGCCCGCCCTCGCAAGGCGGACTGTCTCATATTGGACGTGCGCCTGCCGGGGATGAGCGGCATCGAACTTCACCGTCTCATGATGGCCCGCCGATGTAAAGTGCCGGTTGTGTTTATAACCGCCCATGCATCTGACGACCGTTCGAGGTCAGAAGCCTCCTCGGCTTGGACCGTTGCGTACTTGACCAAACCATTCAGTGAAGATGAATTGCTTGATGCCGTCCAGGCGGCTTTGAAATGGGAAACAAGCGGTTGAAGCAACGCCGCCAAGGCAGGGAGAGGTCCTATGAGTAACACAAACGCTTTAGTTTACGTGGTGGATGACGATGTTTCCGCACGCGAAGGAGTGGCAGGTCTGCTCCGCTCCGCCGGCTTGACCCCGAAGACCTTCACCTCAGCGGAGGAGTTCCTGGCTGCGCCGCGGCCTAATATGCCAAGCTGTTTGGTGTTGGATGTGAATCTCCCCGGGGTAAACGGACTCGACCTCCAACGGGAGCTTGCCAGATCGGATGTTCAGGTCCCGATCATATTCCTCACCGGCCATGGCAACATCCCAATGACGGTACGCGCTGTCAAAGCAGGCGCAGCGAATTTCCTGACGAAGCCTTTCGACGATGAAGAACTGTTGAATGCCATCCGGCAGTGTATCGCGCTCCATGAAGGAGAGCGGCTGGGCCTCAATTCGGAGGTAGGGTCGGACTGCAACTTCGAGGATATCGTCGGCAAGAGCAACGCGCTGCGCAAAGTGCTGGAACAGATTGCTATCGTTGCACCGACGGATGCGACGGTGCTTCTACACGGTGAGACCGGCACCGGGAAGGAACTTCTTGCGCGCGCGGTGCACACTCTCAGCCCGCGCAAAGACCGCACCTTCGTGCGGCTGAATTGCGCCGCGATTCCTTCCGGGCTCGTCGAAAGTGAACTCTTCGGCCACGAAAGGGGCGCGTTCACCGGTGCTTTGATGCAAAAGCGCGGACGCTTCGAAATTGCGGATCGCGGCACGCTGTTTCTCGATGAAATTGGCGACATTACCCTCGATCTGCAGCCGAAGCTCCTCCGGGCGCTGCAGGAGCATGAATTTGAACGCCTTGGGAGCACGAAGACTATCCATGTCGATGTCCGGCTGGTCGCCGCTACCCATCGCGATCTCAAGGCTATGATCCGCGAAGGCAAATTCCGGGAAGACCTTTTTTATCGGCTGAACGTCTTCCCGATTGAAGTTCCGCCGCTTCGCGAGCGGCGAGAGGATATTCCGGTCCTGGTTAATTATTTCGTGTCCAAGCTGTCACGACGAATGGGGAAGAACATCAAATCGATCCGCAGTGAAACGATGGAACTCTTGACCAATGGCTCGTGGCCCGGTAATGTGCGAGAACTGGAGAATTTCATCGAGCGCGCTGTAGTTCTCACCCAGGGGAGCGAATTGTATGTCCCGACGGTGGAGATGAAGAACGCGGTGCCGGCTCCTAGTACTAACTCCGTATTTACATTTCACGACGCCGAGCGGCAGGCCATCGTCGATGCGCTCAAGGTTGCTTCCGGCAGGATTGCCGGCCCCGGCGGCGCGGCAGAACGCCTCGGCCTGAAACGTACAACACTGCAAAACAAAATACGCCGGCTGCAGATTTCCCGATCCGGCTACTGATCCAGAACCGGCGAATGAGTGCCTGAATATCCGCTTACGCAGGAGATGTGAAGTGATCAGCAAGTGCGCCAATCCCTCATGTTCCGCGGCATTCCATACTCTTCGAGACGGCAGAGTATTCGTAAGAGAAGTTGAAGTCGACCCTCATTCGTGCGGCACCCAGCATACGCGAGTTCTCCGGTATGTTTGGCTCTGCAATTCATGCTCCCGAAAGCTGACCGTCGAAGTTCGGGACGGGACGATCAATCTCATCGCGCGCGCAGCAAGCTGCTCACATCCGCAAACCGAGAGGGATGCCAGGAAGACACGCGCGTCATGATGAAAGCCGAAGGGAAGTTCTCCTGCGGCCGTACCATCGCCGAATACGGCACTCCCCAGGCAAGCTGTTCGTCAGACCATTCGACTGCGAGTCTTCGGTCACGACCACGCCAAAGGCCATTATTGCCCCGACATTGTGCCTGCCCCTGTACCGGCTGACTTCGGCGTGCTCAGATACCCGGTTACCTCGTTTTTCCCGACCGAGAAGATCACCACCTCGTATAGAAGGCGATTTCGCCCCGTATAAAACTGCAGCGGTTCGGCCACGCCGCGGTCCTTCTTCTCGATCTTTCGGTCGTCGGCAATCACGTTCAGGGTGAACTGGTTCTTTTTCTCATTCACTTTCTTCAACTGCAGGCTGACGGTTAAAACTGCGGTTGGACGCGCACCCTTGGACAGGACAAACTCGTAATAATTTCGATCGCCGCGGTGCTTGAGTTCTTCCAGTTCTTCGCGGGTGCGGGCAATCAGACTGCTTTGTCCGGTCAAATCGCCGATGGCTCGGTCCAGCTTGACCTTGGTGGTTTCCAGGTCAGCCCGGGTGGTGGCAATATCCACCTTGGCACTGCCCAACTCGTTGTGTACGTCGGCGACCTGGCCGCTAACTTGGCCGATTTGCTCCTTTTGTGCCACCTGCTCCTTCTGCAGGCGCTTTTCCAAAGCTTGCTGCTGTCGCCGCAGGTCGGTTGTCCCTGCCTGCATACGCTGGTGCAGTTCCTGCTCGGCAACTTCTACGTGCCCTGCCAAGCTTTCGAGCGAAGCATTGAGCTCGTCGTCCGCAGACGCCTGGCGCTCTGACAACCTTTGAATTGCGGCTTTTTGAGCCTTTTCGAACGACGCCAAGCGGCTGCGCGTGTCAAAGATGAAGTACAAGGAAACGATTACATAAATCGCGATGACGCCCAAAAGGACATATCGCCAAGATTCAGTTTTGGAGGTCTTCGTGGGCGCAGTTTCGATGGCGCTCATGGGCGCGGTACGGGGAGCCTTCGAAGTTTCCCCACTACTCAGGTCATGTAGTTTGAGCGTATTCATTATGCGTTTCTCCTTTCCAGTGCAGACGATGTAAATCCCCCCCGAATCACGGCGATTTGTCACTCCCCCCAAAAGTTCAATGCAATTGCTGTGCCACGCATTCCTGCGGATAAGCTGTTGGGCAATCAAGCGCTTATTGCGGAGGCAGTCATAAGCAGTTTGCCTTTAGTTGGGCAGTGCCCTGATTTCGGCAGCGGCCTGGGAAGGGGATACCAAAGCCCCCCTGGATTGAGCGCCTAATCAAAATAGGACAGAACTGATAGCAGGGGATAGGTCCTGGGCGGCCGCCGTCTCACGATCGACAGCAGTCGAAAAGAGTGCGAGGTCAAGCAGAAGCTTTGAATACCGTGTCC
>Ga0326728_10010066_pt1 | contig 22325 bp, 10 predicted proteins | sample MB3enrmetagenome_FD_207602 | JGI IMG/M metagenome (GOLD analysis project Ga0326728, IMG submission 207602) | Lab enriched peat soil microbial communities from McLean, Ithaca, NY, United States - MB31MN | ecosystem: Environmental > Terrestrial > Soil > Wetlands > Peat | place: USA: New York... | reverse complement strand
AGGATTCTGTCTGTGGTTTACCGGCCTTCCCTCGGCGGGGAAGACCACGATCGCGCGCGCGATAATCCCCCTCCTCCGGGAACGGGGATGGAACGTTGAGCTCCTCGACGGCGACGAGGTGCGGCAAGGACTTAGTGCCGACCTCGGGTTCGACCGGGTGGCCCGCGAGACCCATGCCCGGCGCGTCACGTTCGTCGCAAAGCTGTTGGCGCGCAACGACTCGATCCCCATCGTCGCGCTGATCTCGCCGTATGCCTCCTCTCGAGCGCACGCCCGCAAGGAGATCGGACGATTCGTCGAGATCTACGTGTCGACGCCAATCGATGTGTGCGAGCAACGCGACGTCAAAGGTCTCTACAAGAAGGCCCGCGAGGGCCTCGTCAAAGAGATGACCGGGGTCGACGACCCGTACGAGATCCCGGAACGACCCGAGATCCGGGTGGACACCCTGAACCACACTCCCGAGGAATCCGCGCGGTACGTCCTAGCAGAGCTCGACCGTCTCGGCTGGCCTGCCCGGCCGTGAAGGGGGCGAAGACGGCTCCAACGGACACAAGGCCGTCCGAGTCCTAGAAGGTCTTACAGTCCTCCCTTCCGTTTCAGCGAGGAGTGGGGTCGCGTGATTCCGGGCGAAGAGAACGAATCGTCGGCGATCGATTCCCTCGGCAAGGGAACGATCGTGATGGTCTTCGGCACGATGTCTCTCCTGCTCCTCAGTTTCGTTGGCCGAGTCTACGCGGCCCGCAACCTCACGGTCACTCAGTTCGGCGACTTCAACCTCGGTCTCGCCTTTGCCGGCCTCCTCGCCCTGGTAGCGCTGGTCGGGCTGCACCAGGCGATGGCGCGGACCATCGCCGAGAACACTGACCCAGCCGTTCGGCGCCGCGTCATCCGATGGGCGGCCGTCATCACGACGTTCACCGCAATCGGAACGTCTCTGCTCGTCTACTTCCTTGCGGCCCCGATCGCCTCGCTGTTCGGTTCCGGCCCGGGCGGCCCGCTGACCATCGTTTTCCAGTTGTTCTCGGTCACGATCGGCCTCACGCTGCTGTGTACCTTCCTTGCCTCTATCTTTCAGGGATTCGAGGACACGGTCCCGAACGCCTGGCTCAACCAGGCCGTGCAACCAGCCGCGTTCGTGGTCTTCGTCGTGGTGTTTTTCGCGCTCCACCTCTCGCTGAAAGGCGCCCTCCTGGCCTGGGTCCTCTCGAACGTCGTCACGTTCGTGGCGCTGCTGGCCTACTCCCTCCGCCGCCTCCCGAAGCATCTGACGCCCGGGCCGTCGGCGAAGGACCTTCCCCCTGGCCTTCTCTCCCTTTCCTTCGCGCTTTGGGGCGTGACGACCCTTACATTCGTGACGGCCTACGTCGACACACTGATCCTGGGGGCCTTCCGTCCGGAAGCGCAGGTCGGGATCTATTCCGCCGTGATGACGCTCGCCCGCCTCATCCTAGTGGTGAGCGCGGCGGTGACCTACATCTTCCTGCCCGTTGCGGCGCGGCTGCAGGGATTGGGGGACATGGACACCCTCAATAGAATGTTCGTAACCACGACACGATGGATCATGATCTTCACCGTCCCGATCTTGTTCCTCTTCGCGATCCTGACCACCAGTTCGATTCAAACGGTCTTTGGACGCAACTACCTGCCCGGGACAAGCGCCCTCGTGCTCATCACGGTCGGCGCCCTGGTCTCGGTAGTATTCGGCCCTGTGAACGCGGCCCTCGCGGGTATGGGAGCGACACGGCCCCTTCTGGTCTCTACGGGGATATCGGCCGGTGCGAACGTGGTGCTCAGCCTCACGCTGATCCCCACCTACGGCCTCATGGGGGCCGCCGTCGCGTGGACGGTCGCCCGGATCCTGTATCCCGCGACCGCGGCGGGCGCGCTCTACTTCATGCACCGGATCCATCCGTTCCATCGGACGCTCCTGGTGCCGCTAGCGCTGTCACTGGCCATCGGAATACCGCTCTTCCTTGGGATCCTCTACCTCCCCCACCCGAACTGGGTGGTCTTCCCCCTCTACTTCGTTGGCCTCGGTCTCTGTATCGGGGCGGTGTTCCTGACGCGAAGTGTCGAGCCGGGGGACTTCGTGGCATGTCGAATCGCCGAACGGGTGCTCGGCCGTCCCCTTCCACGGTTACGTCGCATGTTCGAACGGTCCATGTCGAACCGACCACTGAGGAGGGCGGGAGAGATTGGGCCTGTCTGAATTCGCGGAAACCCCCACATCGGTCGGGAGACGAAATCTCACTCAAATCGACCCGTCTCGGCCCGGCCCCCGGGGCCACCCGAACCGGGGCAGTACCTCGATATTCAATAGGAACCTCGTTTGTGGAGAGTGTAGATGAACGCGGTCGCGCAAGGAACCAAGGCCCGGTCCGGTTCTCCCGACGTCCTCGTAGTCATTATGGACTGTGTCCGGGCGAGCGATTTCCCGGGAGGTTCGCACCCGGTGGCGATGCCGTTCGTTGAGAAGTTACGCCGCGAGAGCGTAACGTTCCCTCGCGCGGTCAGCGTTGCACCGTGGACCCTGCCCTCCCACGCCAGCCTCTTTACCGGACTCTACCCGTGGGAGCACGGCTGTCACGGCAAGGCCAGTCTCACGCTCGACCCCCGGTTCGCACGCCTTCCGCAGATGCTTCGCTCTGAAGGTTACCACTCCCTCTCGCTGTCGGCCAATCCGATCATCAGCCCGTTCTACGGTCTCGTCGACGGCTTTGATGTCTCAGAATGGGGCGAATGGTGGGAGCAGGTGCACCGCCTGAAGGCGACTCCCTCCTACTACTACGAGTCCGCCCGCGACGGCCCAGCGCCCGCCGTTCCCGTACTTTCGAGACGCCACAAGGCGGGTCGGACGGTCAAGACCGCGCTGACCAGGGTGCCCTGGGTGCTCTCCGCGGGAGAGAGCATCCTTCGCCGCACGGTCGACCCGAACGGCCGCTTGGTAGGGAACATGAACCCATGGATCGAGCTCGAGCTCGAGCGATGGCTCGCCCGCCAGCCCGCGGACCAGCCGACCTTCTGCTTCATCAACTACTTGGATGCCCATGAACCGTACCTTCTCGACCCTGGGTCCGCCGCTTCCTGGAGCGACTGGTGGCAGCACATGCGCATCCCCCAGGATGTTCTGGCGCTCCTCGCAGGACCCCACCCGCCGGCCCCCCAGGACCTCGAGCGACTCCACGATCTCTATCGCACCTCCATCGCCGTCCTGGACCGCCGCCTTGAGCGTATCGTCGACATCTACCGCAAGGCGGGTCGTTGGGATGGGGCACTGATGATCCTGACCAGCGACCACGGCCAAGCGTTCGGGGAACACGGAATGGTCTGGCACGGTGTGCGGACCGACGAGGAGATGCTCCGCGTGCCGCTGTTCCTCCGGTTGCCCCGCAACGAACGAGCCGGGGCAACGGGGGCGGGATGGGCGTCTCCTCTGGACACTGTGCCGACGGTGCTCGAAGCGGTCCGAGCGCCGCGAACCAGTCCCGCCTCAGGGTTCCCGCTACAGAGCCTGGTTGAATCCGAACGACCCACGCCACTTATGTCAGCGGGGGACGGAACCGAGTGGAACCGGCCGTTCATGGAAACGCTATCGCCCCAGCGGCGATTGGAGCTGAACCTGTTCTCCATTGCCGCGTACGTCGGGTCAACCAAGATCGTGGTGGACGCAACGACGACCGGAGTCCGGGGCTACGACCTCTCCTCGGACCCCCTCATCGAGCTGCCGCCCATTCGGCTCGACCGTCCGGACTTAGGCGCCGTCATCCAGCAGGCCCGTCAAGCCGCTGCTACACTCCTGCACCCCAAGTCCACGGGTGCATCGGAGGAAGTCGACGAACGGCTTCGGTCCTGGGGCTACGGCTGACGGTATCCGAGCTCCTGATAGGGCCGGACTTCTCGCTGCTCTGGCCCGGTGAATGCCCCGCCGGAACGGCGCGGTGTCGCGACTTGAGTCACGACGACTTCCCGGGCGTAATGGAGGGCGCCGAGGCAGTGCTCGTCGGAGTGGGCGGTCGGCGCCTGCGGAGGAGCAACACGATGCCAATCACGACCGCGACGATCACCACCGCAATCAGAACGTACACCCAGATCGGAATCCCGAACAGCCCGGAGGGCGTCGACGAGGACGAGCTGGCCGAGAACGAAATGGTCACGCTCTGCGGACCTCCCTTGACGATCACGGTGCCCGAGCCAGGATTGACGGAGTAGTTGGCGATTCCCGTGACCGTAAAGGGAAAACTACCGTTCCCCACACTGAACGTCAGGGTGTTGCTGGTGGTGGCTCCCGGAGTACCGTTAAGAGTAACGGACCAAAGAGTTCCGTTCGGGAGTCCGGATTCCGTGAACACAACGGAATAAACAACGGGCGAAAAGGTAATCGTCACGAACACTGGGAAACCGTCGACTCTCACCGACCCGGAGGAGGGAGCAGCCGTGTAACCCGCGATCGGACTAACCGTGTATGGGTAGGTCCCGTTTGGTTCCGGGAACGTGATCGACGCGTTCATCGCGCTCCCTGGAGTGCCTGCAAGGGTCACAGACCAGGTCGTGGTGGCCGGAAGGCCAGACGCGCTGAACGTTACGGCGTACGGCGGAGGGGACGGCGTACCGATGACACTCACATTGCTCGAGTGCCCGTTGGCGACGTACTCATACCCGTTGACGCCATTGTACGCGATACCGTCCGGATCGACACCGACCGATACGTTGGAAATCAGGGAGTTGGTCGAGTCCGAGAAGAAACTGACCTGGCCGGCAGTCATCTTCACTTGGTCCGGGCCCTCGGCGGCAACGGCGATGACCGAGAGCGACGGGTTGTACGCGACCCCGTCGGGGAAGTTGCCTACGGTAAACGAGGAGATGACGGTCCGGCTTGCGCCGGATATCACCGAGGTATTGTTGGAGAGGAAGTTGGCGACGTAAACATCGCCGTTGCCGCTGTCGTAGGCGACCGCGTCCGGCTCCGATCCCACTAAGATAGAACTCGTTACGGTGTTCGTAGTTGTGTTGAGGACGCTGACATTGGCCGTTCCGGAGTTGGCGATGTAGAGGTCGTTCGTCACGGCATCGAACGCGGCCGCGTCCGGGTAACCGCCAACACCGACCGTACTCACCAACCTGAGCGTGGACCCGTTGATCTCGCTCGTCGAATTGGCGAACTGCTGCGTGACGTACACATTGCCGTTCGTAGAATCATAAGCCAATCCGACCGGATTTCCCCCCACCGGGATGGTCGCCAGCAGCGCGTACGAAGTGGAGGAAATGACCTTGATGTCATCCCCGTAAAAATTGGCTACAAAAATCCTCGAGTACATGGGATCGAAAACCACACCCGAGGGGTTGGAACCCACGGTCACCGTCTGAATGACCTTTTGACTGGACCCGGAAATCACGATGAGACTGTCGGAACCCGCTTCCGTAACGTACGCATCGCCGTTGGAGGTGTCAGACGCCACGCCCACGGGTCGTGATCCGTTCGCCAGTGGGACAGTCGCCACTACTCCAAAGTCCAGGCCTGCTCCTCCCTCAGGAGCTACACTGATTTTCGATTCAGCCGCACCACGATCGTTGGCAACAGTCTTCTGGACCTCCTTCGCGCCAATCCCGTTGTCTTGGGCTGCCGTCGCGTGCCCTTGGGCACCGGAGGGCGTAGAAGAAACTAGTGACTGCATCGTACCCGCGCTCATGGCAGCGACGATCGCAAGAGTCACGGCTAGGAGCCAGAGCCGTGAAGGTGAGGCTATCTTGTGCATGGAACGCGCCTATTCTCTGCGATGTATAAAGTGTGCCCACGTCCGATGCCGGTGGTGCAAGGGGCCTGCTCCCGGGGCGCGGGACGTGTTTGACCTGCGAGCGTCTCGGATTCCATCCAATCCTGAAATGGACCTTCGCATCGATGCCACAGGTCAACGACAAGAGCCTCCCTTCGGGTTCGGGGAACAGGCTTCAGTCGAAGATTCCCCTCCCGGCGCAGGTCCAACTACGGGCGCGACTCGTTTGCCACTAACACTATAAATAGCACCGAGCTCGCCTGTTTCTACCTTTGACGCTTCATTCGCGGTTGAGCCACCTGTTCGGATTTGGCTCGAGTCAACCCCGCGTTTGGAAGCTCTCCATCCGTCAGTGGGTGTGGATCCTCGTAGGATTCTCTGTGGCCCTTCAACTCTACATCTCAATTCTCTCGGCCTTGGAGTTTCGGCAAGGGGCCTACGATCTCGGTCTCTCGATGCAGGCGTTTTCCAACACGGGAAGTGGCTACTTCTTCTGGGGCGCGGGCCCCTATTTCCATCACGGGACGATTTCGATACTGGACAACCACTTCTCGTGGGTCTACTTCGCAGTCTATCCAATCTACGCGGCATTCCCGGGGCAGATCACTCTGTTCGTAGTCCAGGCGGTGCCCATCTCCCTCGCTGCAATCCCATTGGCGAGCCTAGCGACCGAGGCATCGGGTTCTCCGAGAAAGGGCCTACTCGTTGCAGGAATCTACCTGCTCTGGGCTCCGATGTATGCGGGTATGCCCAATTCGTTTCACCTCGAGGGTTTCCTCCCGGTTCTGTTCTTTTCGCTCGTTCTGACCTGGTATCGCAAGCAGTACGTTCTGGGCCTCGTTCTTGGCGTAATCACGGGATTCACGATTGATGCGGCTCCGGTCTTTACCGCACTTATCGCCGTCATGTTCCTGACCTACCCTCTACAGGATGCTGTTGGAATGGTCAGAAGGTCCCGGGTCCAGAACCCGGGTCGGTCAGCCGTAAGATTTTCGTCTCGGGTTGCAAGCGCGGGACGTCAAACGGTGCGAGCGGTGGTCAACTTTACCCGATTACCCGCCGCGCGCGCCGGCTTCGCGCTGCTAGTCGTCTCGGTCGTCGTTTTCTTTTCTATGCGCTACCTCGAGACTACATTCGTAGGATGGCTCGGTTACCACGGGTATGTTCTTCCCATCACCCGCAATCTAGGATCGCCGTCGAACTTCTTCGTTAACTTTGACTACAAAGTGGAGTTTTGGCTTGTTATCCTCGCGACGGTCGGATTTCTTCCATTGTTGTATCCTCGAGTATTGATCGTTCTCGGGCCGTGGGTCGGATACACATTCCTCCAGCAACCGTACGGCTGGTATGTGCTCCCGTCGCATTATGTAGCCATCGCTGCGGTCCCGCTGTTCATCGGCATGGCGCTCGGAATCGGCATACTGCCCTTGAGGTACCATGCAAGCCCTACCGTTTCCTCCCGGGAGAACGCTAAAGCTGCTGCCGGGGACGGGCCCCCCCCGTTAGGTGCGGTTTCGCAGGCTCAGCCGAGGGTGATATCCATGGGCCCGGCCCGTGGACTGCATGGCGGAAGCCGTCGATCGATCGCAGGAATCCTGAACGATGGGGCGGTAGGCCAGCCATCACCCACATTGGTGCCGCCTCGAATCCGTCGCGGGAAGAGATCCATCAATCGGGCGAGATGGATGTACGTGGGCAGCGTAGCCTTGGTTTTGGGAGTCCTGGTCGCGAATGTCGGACTGAATCCTGTGAACCCGGTAACGGCTGGGATTATCGCCGCCTCGGGAGACCGGCTCTTCACCGGCGCGGGGGACCCATACAGTCTGACACTGAACCCTGCGCCAGGTTACGAACCGATGGTCCAGCTCGCGGACTTGATTCCGTCCAACGCCAGCGTACTAGTCCAAGGCCAATTCTATCCACTCGTGAGCAGCGACCCGAATGCCTATCCGTACAACGGCGTCAATGGCTCTAACCCCCCCACTTTCAATCCGTTCAACACCACACATCTACCCGAGTACATTCTTGCAACGAGAGCCGGGCTACGTCTTTTTTCGCACACCAACGGGTCCTACATACCCAACGCGGACGGATCGTACCCGGACACGATGTACCCGTCGAAGATAGCATGGAATAGCGCCATCTACGGGGTGGAAGGCTGGGTTCAGTCGACGAGGCTCGGAAGCGTCTTTCTTTTCGAGCATCCCTACTCTGGAGGGCCGACTCGGAACTTCGGTCCCATAAGCTACCCCCAGATCCGCTTCAGTGTAGGAGCGACGCCGAAGGTATCGACCCTCAAACCGGTGGACAATGGGACGCGAACACATCTGAAGAAGAGCAATACGTGGGTCATATCCATCACTAATCGAACTGGCCGGATGTGGTTGGCATCCGACTCGGGCCAGTCGCTTCCCGCGGGTAAGTACGGCATCCTTGTTGACGTTCGCACCCTTGGCGCGCCCACTGTATGCGAAGCCGCCGCCAATGAGATTGCGCCCCTGTTGAGCATCACGGCCTACAATGTGCCCACGAACCCGCAGGTCTTTCCGACCCTCAATGTTAGTTATCAGGAACATCAATGCGGAGACCCCTTTAGTTCAACCGAGTTGAAATTTTCGCTACCGCATCCGGTGGCGAACATCGACATCTACGGCGCCGCGGGGTTTGCGCTTGCAAAATTCCATATCTATGTCGACTGGGTCGAGATCATCCCTCTAGGACCCCTGCCGAGCTGACGAACTTCCGCGGGTCGGCACGACAAGATTGCCACCCGAGTCTACTCCTATCATTATCTTCACGTCACCAGAGAACGAGGCCCGCGGTTCGATTCGTCACCGTTGGTTCACGCCTTCTCTTTGGTAATATCGCTCTCGTGTTGAAGTCCACAAGCGGCGTGCAATCGATTGGGCGGAGGCGTTCTATCCCCGATCCTGCCCAAGAGCCCAGAAAAGAACGCGCGGGCAACGCGGACTAGGACCGATCGGTGCTCGAAGCTCGTCGCGAGTGGGTCCGCGCCCTCGTCCGAGAGAGCGTGGAGGTCCGCCTCAGGCTCACAAGAACGAGGGGTCCCACTACTCCAACGATCACCCCGACCATCGTGCCAGAAACAACAATCCAGTCAAAGGCGGACATGGAACCAGCCCCCGGTGGAACCCCTCCCAGCAAGGTCGTTGCGTTCACAGGAGCACTCGGTCCGGAAGTCAAGGAGCCGTTCCATGCTTCCACGGCAAAGTAGTAGGTCGTCCCGGGGTGAAGACCAACCACGGTGAAGCTGGTCGCCTCACCGGCCGAGTAGCGCGGAGTCAGCGTCGATACAGTCGTTCCGAGGTAGACGGTGTAGTTCGTCACGTTGCCCACCGACGGTTCCCAGCGAATCCCGATTTCTGAGGATTCAAGGTGCGTTACCGTCAGAGCGGTCGGCACGCCCGGCGCGCGAGGGTGGCCCTCAACCGACAAGGTCGTTACGTTCACGGGACCACTGAGTCCAGACGGCCAGGAAAGATTCCACGCGTCCACGGCAAGATAGTAAGTCGTGTCAGGGGCAAGTCCAGTCACGGTGAAGCTGGTCACGTTACCGACCGAGTACCGCGGAGTCATCGTCGGGACGCTCGTTCCGAGGTAGACAGTATAGTTCGTCACGGTCCCGGATGAAGCGCTCCAATGGATCCCCACTTCGACGGCCTGGACGCTGTTGACCGCAAGCCCCGTAGGTACGCCGGGAGCGCCGTTCGGCAGGGGCGGGGTGGTAACCTCGATCGGAGTCTCGAATGACGAGTGGAACGAGCCGTTCCAGCTTTCGACGCTAAAGAAGTGCTCGGTCCCGGGGATGAGTCCTTCGACCTCGTAATCCGTGGTGACCCCCACTGAGTAGCCGAGTGTCAGGGATTCGGAACTATTGCCGACTAGCACCGTGAAATTCGTTAACGGTCCAGAAGTGGAGTTCCATGTCAGTTTAACCTCGGTAGGGCCGATTGCCCTTCCCGTGAGCCCTTCAGGTGTTGAAGGGACGTAGAGTGGGAGGTTGTTGTACACCTCAGAAAGGGGTCCCACCGCAGCGCCGAGATCTTGGAAATCGGGGGAGCCCGCCATATCCACGAGCACGAGCTCCGTGGGAGAGCCATTCCCAAGTGAGTCGTAGGTGACATGGGAAAAAATTGAGCTCTGAGACACTGCCACCCCCGGAGCGTTCATCACGTAACCACTGGTCGATCCCGAGACCTGGACCGTATCGTTCGACCAGGTGTTCTGAGGGACAGTGAGCTGAAACAGGTCGTTCTTTCCGGTTCCGTTGGGGAAGTTGAACCTGTTTTCCTTAAGCACGGAGCTTGCTCCCCCCGCTGGAGCCCCCTCGACTTGGATCGGAAGCGTCAGCCTTTGCGGGCTCGTTCTGGCCCACGTCACTGTGTTTCCCTCGAAAATCGCGGGGGTGGAATTGAGCTCGCCATCGAAGGTCGAATTCTCCACGTCGACCAGGTTCGCGCCTCCCACCACCGTTCCGTAAAAGTGATCGTCGACCCATCGGAGCGCGGTAAAGTTGCTGTACTCGTCCCGAGGGCCGTCCGGGACGCAGCTCGAGAGGGCGATGGACGCGACCGTGCCGTTGGTACGAACACTCACGTTCTGGAATAGCGTGCCGCCCCATGTCCCTCCAGAGAGCGGGTCGATCGTGAGGTAGCCGTCGACGTTCCAATTCTCGAGAACGCATCCGCGCGGCGGTGCAACTTCTAGTGCGACCTGCCCGATGCCCATTACCCGGTCGATGGTGCAGTTAACGACGGTCCCGACATTGAGAAAGTTAGGACCGCCCTTAAACCCCGAGTAGTTCTCGAACGGCACTGTGTTGTTGTCGGCAAAGAGATTGTCGATGGTGTATCCAATGCCCGGATACGTGTCCGCCGGAGAGCTCTCGAGGTGCAGCCCGTTAGGGTTCGAACTAGGGCCAAAGAAGCCGACCTCTGCGATGTCGGAGTAGACGTGGTTAACGCCGCCGCTCTCGTCAAAGATCAGGGAACCGCTCCAATCTTCACTCGCGTTGTTCGCCTGTGCATCCACCGTCAGATCGCACATTTCAAAGTTATCGATAGGGTCCGGTCCCGAGACTTCAATGAAGTTGGCCGAAATACCGTTCGAAGGTCCGTGCAGGGAGGTGTTGTACACACCGACCAGACTCCCATTATCTGCCGTGAACTTGCCAATGGGAGACGGGGGAAGAGATAGGATGGTCTTCCCCATCCCCGCTCCTTGGATCGAAACGTTGCTGTAGGTCTGGAAGTTGATTGTCTCGTTGATCTCGTAGACCCCCTCTTCGAGTTTGAGGGTTCCTCCCCCGGCTTTGCCGAGGGTATCGTAGTCTTGAAGCAACGTATCGTGCATGTCTCCGCTCGAGAGGCTGACGTCTATCGTACCGTTCCCCTGGCCGCACTTGGCCGGATTCGGAGGCAGGGAGTCGGCTGCAGATCTACCTACGATCGCGCTGGGGCCGACGACTCTGTTACCGGGAACCATCGGGTTCAGGAAGAGGACGGCGATGGCGATCGCGACCGCAGCCACGAAAACCACACGTGCCCTCATAGAACACCGGTCGGGCCAGAGCCCGAAACTCCCAGTACGTGTACATGCGTATTGACCACTTGATATACTTACTGGAGCCGGGATGGTGCAGGGCAAACACGCCAGGCAGCCGGGAAGCCGATAACCCGTGCACGATCTGCGATATCAACGTCAGGTATCGGCAGGATTGGCGCGACTCCCTGCGAGAGCGACCGTCTCGTTGGCCCAGGATCGCCACTCCCGTGAGTTCGAGGGGCGACAAGGCCATCCCTTTCGATGCAGAACGCTCCCTCACCTGGATTGCCCTGGCGGGCCGATTCGGTCAGCCTGTGCGTCGTCTTCGTGGCATGCTCCTCCCGCCTGACTTATACTGGTACGAGATTGACTTGGCTCCACAAAACGGACGATGGGGATGCAGATCCGATGACTGGTTTGTTGCACCTCTCGGGGCGATTCTCAACGGACGGAGCACGACGCACGGCAATCGTTTGGAACACAACGGAGCTGGCGGTTGTCATCGTCACGCTTCTGCTGGCGAGTCTGCAGTCGGGAGTACTACCGGGTCTTGGGCACGCTCAATCCCCGCGGACCATACTTCCCGGTGCACAGCCCTCGAGGTTGATCACCTCGGCTGGGCCCGCGGCATCGATGGCCACGCCCTCGAAACGATGGGGTGCTCAGGTGACTACCGACCCGTCCGAGGGCGACACTCTTCTGTTTAGCGGGTCGAACGGCCGCATAGCGCAGAACGGGGTGGCGTACGGCGATACCTGGACCTACGAGTCGGGGATCTGGATCGACATCACCCCCTCGAGCTGTACGAACACCAGCTGTCCTGAGGCGCGGACCTACGGTGCAATGTCGTACTACGACCAGTCTGGACAACAGTATGTAGTCATGTTTGGGGGCCAGTATGTTGGGACAAGTGGTGTGTTTCTGGGCGACACGTGGATCTTTAACGGGAGCTGGCACAATGTTACACCCAGCCCGGTGATTCCCTACGTGAACTCGCCGCCTCCGCTACACTATACTTCAATGGCGTGGGACGCCCTTGACGGATATGACGTCCTCTATGGAGGATGCACCAGAATCGGATGCAGCCTTAGCTCGATCATCTCCAACCAAACCTGGGGATTTGAAGGGTTGGAGGACGGAGTGGCCGATTGGGTGAACCTGACGACCCCGGTGCATCCGCCGAGGCTGTATAGCCCAGGTCTCACGTTCGATGCTGCGGATGGATACCTTCTGCTCTTCGGGGGGGTTACGGTCCAGACGAACACGCTGATCTACCAAAACCAGACGTGGTCCTACACAGCCGCTAACGGGTGGGTCAACCGAACAGCTCTGTTCGAGAATGCGTCCAATACACCGGCCACACGAGTGTGGACTATGATGGCCTACTATCCGACCGATGCTTACACCGTGCTGTTTGGCGGGCAAGAAAGTCAGAACAAGACCAAGAACCCGACCCTTGATGACAGCTGGATCTACTCGGACGGCGCATGGACGAACATCTACAGCATGCTCACAACATCCCCGCCAGCCCGGTTCGGCGGAGCGATGGCCTTTGACCCGTCGGACGACGCGCTGTTGCTGTTCGGCGGACTGAGCGGGACTCCTGTGAATTCGCCGTTGCTGGACGATACTTGGTGGTTCAGTGGGACCCCCGGGACGTGGACCAACCACACTCCTCTCCCCCCCGAATATCCCGTGAAATTCACAGAGACCGGACTTCCCGCAAGCTCGCCCTGGTGGCTTAACGTCACAAACAGCCAGTCTAACCAATCGTTCAACTCGACAAAGACCACAATCTCGTTCAGCGAGGCGGATGGGACCTACTCGTACTCCGCCTCGGCTCAGGGGTACGCGAATCAATCGGGCCACCTGACTGTCAGCGGATCGGCTGGGGCCTCGGTTACGATAAGGTTCCACGTGAGTGCTTCAGGCTCGTCGGGACTCACCGTTCTCGACTACGTCATCATCGGAGCGGTCGCTGTCTGGGTAGTGATTGGGGTCGCCGTGGTCCTGATCCGCCGCAGAGGAAAAGTTCCACCTAAGACCGCGGCTCCTTCTTCGCATCCCGAAGACGGTCCCGCGAAGCCTTCACAACCATCGCCGTCCCCGGGTTCTCCACCTTCCTCATCAGTCGATTCCGGCTCGGTGGCAGAGACGCGGGACGAAAGTGGTCAGCCTGGAAATCGAGAACTCGGTTCGTGATGCACCGAACCTCGTCGTTCGAGCCGCGCGTCCTAGAATCGGCCCGCGAGCGAGACACGGGAAATTCGTTGAAAATCGATCGCTCTACTTTCGCGAACTCATCTGCACAGTGGACTTGGGATTGAGTCTTCCTCGGAAAACCCCTGCTGAATTGCACTCGAGCGAAGACCAGCTTGCTCATGGGTAGGTCCCCCTGAGGCTCCATGCGGGTCGCGTAACCGCACGGCCCGTGACAGCGAGTCTTATAGAGTGGTCGGGAATCCTGCCACCAAGCTGGACCGGGTCCGGCTACCGGGTGGTAGACATCATGAGGCGCGCGGGGTGGTTGGGTGTTGGATTGATTGTAACAATCGTTTTGGCGGGGGCCGTCACGGTGGTGCCAGCGACCGCCACAAACGTTTCATCGTTGCTGGAATCCTCGGCTGTCGCAAGTTCCGCTAGCACATATCAGCCGGTTTGGAACTCGGGCAATCTTTGCAATTCGATCCATACCGGCCCGGGCCCGGGAGACATTAGCTGTCGGAGTACTATCTCCAATTCCCAGTATCCCCTCTGGTACAACTTCAGCGCGGGAGGTAACCCGGGCGCTGTGGTCAACGTCACAATCTACGGGTCCAACGATTGCATCAACATGAATTTCCGCGGCGTCTACGAGGGTGTGATCAACATCGTGCTCTATGGAACCGACTACTCCTGTTCTTCCTATTCAGGGAATTGGAACGGTAACGCAGCGTCGCCCGCGCTCTGGAGTCATGGTGGTCAGGGCGGATCGGGTTGCTCCCACGGTTCCGGCCACTGGGATGGCTCCCAAGCCGCGGTCGACGGGGGTCGGGGTGGCGTGCAAAAGAAATGTGCGCCGGGCGTCAACATCGCCGTGAATTCGGAGAAGGACACGCTCAACTTGGTCCAGTCTCCCCGTACCTCCCGCTGTCATCACAACGGCGGCGACTATTCGACCAACGTGACGGTTTATAGCAGACAGACCTTCGTGAATGCGACCCAGTCCCCGGGATCCCAGGACCTTAACACAACGGTCACTTACATTGGAATCACGGCTGGCTTCGGCACCTGCCCGTCGGGAATCACCGACGGCCGGGTGACCTGGAACGAAGTCTCCTACGGGTCTCGCAACACGTTCAGCACGATCTTCGTCGACGGGACCAACGTCGCTCACCTTCCGCCTAACTACGCGTACTCGACGGAACCACTTGGACCACCGGATGGAACCAGTTTTGGCTGGGGCAATCTGTACGGGAACGAAACAACGACCACGGCACCGCCGGGGTCGTGCCATTACCTCGAACCGTAGAGTGGGTTCGCCCGGCTCACGCTCGGGGATCTTTGGATCCAGGGCGGGAGCCGGCCGGGGAACGGTTGGAACCGAGGCTCGCGCACCGAGTGTGGCGACTCAATCCCTCTCGGAGATCGTGGCGATGCGAGGTGACCGGGATGTCTCCCAGGCATCCTGCAGTTGGCACCTGTAGTACGCCTCATCTTTTTGGAGGGAGGGAATCCGCTCGTCAAATCCTTGGAAAGAGCTGTTCGCACCCCCGCGGCCGTCGGTTTGTGTCGATGTCAAAACATGTTCGGTTCTGGCCGGGCGAGGAATGGATGAGCACGGGCCGGGTTGGGTCAGGGGATTGACCTGGACGTTGCTATCGGTGGATCAATCGGTCGGAGAACTTTGTCCGCCTGTTTGACGCCTTGGGTCTACGCTTAAGGACCGCGAACCAGATCGTGACGACTCCAAGGATCACGAAGACGCATCCAATCGCTATCCAAACTGTGATCGTCGGTGGACCAGAGGGCCCGCTAGTACTGCCCACGGTGAAGCTACCAGGTTCCCCGACGAGCCCCGCCGAGGCGTTCCACGCCTCGACGGCTACACAGTAGGTAACACTGCTTGTCAGACCCGTTAGATTGTACCTGGTGGCGGCCCCACCCGTGCTTCGAATTTCTTCCCACGTACCGCAGGACCTTCCCACGAGCACGGTATCATTGACTACGGTTGAGTTGTCGCCAAACAGGCCTTGCGTCCACAGAAGCTCAACCGACGACCCGGTGGGGTCGTAAAAAGCTGGAACGGAGGGGGGAGTGTTCGGGATCGCGAGGGGGTAGGCGGATACCGGGTATGCCAGGGCGCTTTGACCGCTCGCGTTGCTGGCACTGACCGAGAAGCAGTACTGTGTATCCCATGCGAGAGAATCAACCATTGCTGATGCAACGACCGCGAGTTCGTCATACTCCGCGATAAACGGAGAGCATCCCGACCCGTAGACGTAGACATGATCATCGGTCAACCTCGTAGTGAGGGGATTGTTCCATCTCAGTTCAGCTTTTGCAACCCCGATGGCAGTCACGGACAAGTGGGTAGGCGCCGCGAAAAGGCCGGCAGCCGCCGGAATGTTGTCTGTGATCGATGTTAGACCACCGACCGTTGCCCCAAGGTCCGTAAAGCCCGGAGAGTCGCGGATGTTGAGAAGCGAAATGTTCGGAGGAGCACCCCCGCCCACGGGCTCGTAGGTGAGACCGGTGATGGTCGAATCCGTGGGAAGCGCGGCGCCGGGGGCCGCCATCACGTAACTGCTGCCACCGCCCTCGATCTCGAGTGTGTCTTCCGTCCATTCGGGGTTGGGCGCGTCAAGCAGGAGCAACTCGCCTGACTTGGTGACGTTAGGGAAAATGAAAGTGTCCCCGGACACTACTGAGGTCGTTCCAGGGGCAGTGTAAACACCGCCGTCGGCGACGATCGGCATCGTAATCGTGTCCCGCCCCCACAGCGACGGGATCCACGTCACCACGTTATCTTGGAAAATCGCGGGGAGGCGATTGATCCCACCACGGAAGGTGGAGTTCGTGACATCTACCATGTTGTTTCCAAAGGGCACCACGCCGTAGAAACGGTCGTCGTTCCACCGAAGGCTGCTGAAATCGCTGTACCCCCCGACCGTACCGTTGGCGACCGAAGCTTCGAGTGCGTGGGGCCCGCCCGTGTCGTAGTCATCGATGGTCACATTTTGGAAGACCGAACCACCCCAAGACCCCGGAGGAACATGGTATGAAGGATCCGAACCGCCGGAAGCCGGGTCGATGAGCATCGGCCCGGAATTGTGCACGTTCGCGACGATGCAGCCGACCGAGGGTGCAACTTCGTACTCGAAATCCCCGATTCCGCTGATATTCTCTTCGGTACAGCTTGCGACGTCGCCCGTGTCGAGATAATCGGGCCCGGCGACTAGGAAGGTGTGTTCCGGCGATGGCCACGAGTCGTTAGTGGCGTACAGATCGTCAACGACGTAGTCCATTGCAGAGTACGGGCCCCCCATATGGCCGGGGCTGTCAAATCCCGCAATGTGAAGACCATCGGGATTCCCCACGGGCCCGTAGAATCCGATGAGCGAGATGTCTGAGTAGACATGATGAACTCCTCCCCAAGTGTCGAAAATGGCGGAACCTGACCAGTCCTCGCTCGCATTGTTCGCCTGAACGTCGATGGTCAGATTACACATCTCGAAATTGTATATGTACGATACAAAGGTGAACAAATTCGCACTCGTGAATGTCGGAGCACCTGCTCTTCCCGTGGTCGTGTTGAAAGTGCTGACTAGAGTACCGTTGGGAGCTCTGAATGTGCCAACCGGACTTGGGGGAGGCGTGAGAATCGTCTTTCCAATCCCCGCCCCTTGGATAGAGATGTTCCCGTAAGTCGAAAACACGGTCGTCTCGTTGAATTGATAGTATCCCGCCTCAAGTTGCAGGGTCCCTCCGCCCTCCGCGCCAAGTTCCGAATAAGCGTCAAGGAAGACGGTGTGCATATCGGACCGCTCTCCTCGGGGCGCCAGTACTATCGTGTGAGAACCCTGAGCACAGTTGGACGGACTCGCCAGCGTTGTACCGGCGTACGGACTTCCCACTGCCGGACGTGGGGCGACGGACTCGGCTGCGACGGCTACGGCGGTGTAAGCTGCCGATGAACGGGTGCTGTCGGCCGAATGGACGGCACTCGTGCTAATCAACACGAGGAGGAGCCTGGCGATGAAAAGCGCCATGCCTCGTCCACGAATCGCGAGTGGTCGCGCTATCGCTCTTCGGTCGCCCATCGATCATCGAATCTCTGCGCGGTACCTGGAGTGCAACAAGACGAACAGTGTCGGGTTAGCCGGCTCACCAGAAAGGGACGGGATTGACACCTTTCTCCGAGGCAAACCTACCTGAAAAGCTTGCATCCCATAGAACGGACTTCCAACCGCTCCGTTGGTTCGGTTGCCATTCACCGTTGCGTATCGAGAGCCAGTCTGGTGATCGCGGTTGTGTGCTGGGTGGGCCCCTAGGCCTGAGATGCTGTACTGTCCAAAGCAGCCTCCTGCGCGATTCGTGGACCGATGAGCAGGCCCCGATCTCGAGCAAATTGGGCTTCACACACTAGCGAACGCGGCTTCAGGCATGTTCATAAGTCATGCGTGCGGTAACACGCGGAGCATGCTCAAGCAGGCCCGTTGGGTTCGAGTCTTCACCCCATCTTTTGTCACCTCCTTGATCACTTTCGCGGGCAGCGCACTTGGTCTGGGGTTTCTACACGACGTTGTAGACTCTTGTACTGTCGGATTCCGCACATCGGGCGAGCCCCTCGGCGCAGGTCAAGTGTCCCAATGCCTTGGTTATGAGCTCGGATCGGGGATACTGGTCGCCGTCTGTCTGGTTGCTGGCGGGGTGCTATTCTGGCTCGCCCTGAAGTTCATCAAGGACGGAAACACAAATCTATCTAAGCGGAAAGTAGGTACTCCTGGGAACGCAGCCGGCGCCCCGAATGCTGGAAGCGGCCCGATATCACGACTGTTTGATTGGCCGACCTACCGATGGGTATGCCTTCTCGTAGCGCTTTTCTTCGCCGCGTCGTTCTTTGCGGAGAGCTGGCAGTATCTTCACCTTGCGCCGTTCGATGATGACCTCGCGATCAATCAACAGGTTCTTTCCTCAACGATCCTAGGGGGAAAGCCATACCTGTTCTATGAATCCTTCAACTGCGGCTTCCATGGCCAATCAGGCCTTCTTCGGGTTTGCAGTGGCATTGGCCTACGGAATCGCGCCGACTCCGTACACGCTGTTCGCCATTCAGTCCCTAGCAGTGGGTCTCGCTGCCTTACCTCTGTATGCCCTCTCAGTCGACGTCATCGGCGTTCGTCGGCTGTCGCTTGGTGTCGCCGGCGCGTATCTGGCTTGGGTGCCACTAATGATCCTCGCGACCAGAGACACGTTCAACTGGGAGGCTTTCATCCCTGTTGAGATTCTGACTTTGTTCTGGTTGTGGAATCGTCAGCGTTACCTCCTCGCGGTTCCGGTCATCCTGGTAGCATTCCTTACCTACGAAGTGATCCCCGTTCTAGTCTTCTTCGTCGGACTCTACTTCCTCTGGCCATGGTTGCTCCGAGCGGTGTACCTCCTCTGCCATGCCGTTACCAGTCGGCCCACTCGACCGAGAAGCATTGCCTTAAGGCTCCGACTCTGGGGACGCTGGGTCTGGAAAGCCCTGCAAGTGCCGGAGGTCCACGCCTCCTTAGCCCTCATGGCGTGCTCTGTTGCTGCGTACATTCTCCTCAAGCTGTTCCTGCTGGACGGCGGCTGGCTGCTCGGACTCCCTCCGGTTCCGTCCGCCTACGCGTTACCTGTGAACTCCCCGAACAAAGTATTCGTGCTCACTTTCAGCGCTCTGTCGTACGACTGGACATCAAAACTCCTGTTCTGGATCGTGATTTACCTCACCCTCGGCTTCATTCCCCTGTTTGCCCCCCGCACCCTCCTCTTGGTTCTACCCTGGACCGTACTCTCCGTCTTCAACGAGACACCGGCCTTCTGGAGTTTTGGTGGTCATTACGTTGTGCCTGCCGCCGCGGCCCTGTTGATCGGCTTCACCTTCGGCCTCAATCAACTCTATCTTTGGTCCTTCTCCCAACCCGCGGCTCCGACTAGGGATCGCGCGACCGACGCGGGTCCCTCGAAGGACGCGGGGATCGAACCAGACGACATCCATCCCTCGGGTCAAAGGCCGTGGACTCTCGCCGGCTCTAACCGCGCGGCCTCGTCTAAGGCAACCGGGGTGATTGCACTCGGGGTCGTCATCATCATCGCGGGGAACCTGTATCTTTGTCCGCTGAACCCTCTAGCATCTTCCGTAGTCCCCATTCTTGGCCCGCCCTTTCCGTCTCCCTATGGAATCGATTTCCCTTCGCCTCCCAACGAGCAACCCTTGCAACAACTGGTGTCGATAATCCCTAAAGGCGCGATAGTGACTGCACCTACCTCAGTCTTCAGCTTGGTCGCCAACGACCCCTACGCATACCCCATGAGAAACTCCTCTGGCTTCAACCTGACTCTCTTGCCGGGAAAAGAATCCAGTCGGCTTGAGTACGTCCTAGTGCCTTACAACACGCCAAACGGTGACTTCAATTCCACCCCCTTGAGAAATCTCTACGACCGGTTCGACTGGGGTGTGCGGGGTTGCGTAACAAACTCGGCAGCGGGGGGAGTTGAGCTGTTTCAGCGCAACTACACAGGATCTCCAAAGGTCTTTGGGCCGCCGGATTCACTTTGCCCGAATTACTACTCGGGTGGAGGTGGGTTGATAGCGGGGCCGTCCGCGAGCACGGTAAACAACTCTTCTTCCCCATCGGGAGTGGCCGTTCAGTCAACGCCGTGCGCGACTAGCGGTCTCGTCTGGACAGGACCAGGAATCTCGCTCGCTCCGGGCAAGTACGCCATGCGCCTCATTGTCAGCTCACTCAATTCTACCGACGCGTCTTGCCGGAAGAGCCACTTGAATCCCACGCGTGCCTTCTTTTCGATGAACATTACCGGACAAAATGTCTCGGGTTTCGAGGTGTTCACTCACCGTACGTTTACCGTGGGCAGCTGCTCCTCAATCTGCAACTCGTGGTATTATTGGAATACGACGATCACGCTCCTGGCTGAAACGAATGACTTCTCTACGACTGGAACTCTGTTGATCGGGCAGTATGTTGTACAGATTGCGTATCTGATCATTGTTCCGGAGCAAGGGTAGACCCTGGACGACCGCCCTGCATCGTCTCCCGCCGATGGAAAGCCACTGGAGAAGGACCCTTGGAATACGGGAAGTGAGGGAGGGCCCTTCGTTTCACCACCAGGCAATTGCTCGCGCCAGGGCGAGCCCAGATACTTCGTGCGTTCAAACCGGTCACAGAGCGTCTAACACTCTGGCGATTGAGAGGAGCAACCACGTGACCTGCGGGAAAACGACACAGGGTGTTTGCAGTTGAACTATATGCTGCTCCGGTCATAAACCATAGCCTACTCCCCCATTCCAGGAATCCAAGCTCAGAACGCGTCCAATCGTCTGATACAACCGACGTCGAGGCTTGGAAGGTTTCCTCCGGGACCCGGACAATACCACCCGATCTGGAAGGGCGGTCGTGTGCCGTTAAGGTGTCGTATAATCCGGCCGCGTTTGAGACCCCCCGGTTGGGAGGTCGAAAGAATCTCTAGCGGCGAGTGCGTTTGGACCTCGGCTGAATCGGACCGATCATGCCGTGTTCATCTCGACCAGAAGGGGGGTGGTTGGTGTCGGTCTACTCTGGCCCTATGGCGTGCACCACCGGGCATATGGTGGTTTTTCAAATGCAAGCCTTTAAGTGTGAGGATGGTGTGCATGCAAACGTCGACCGGGCCGGCAGAGCAGGAAAGAACATGAAAATCGTAGGATGGTTGGGAATTGGGCTCATAGTGTCGTTTCTGGTCGCAGGGGCTGCGGTCACGATTCCGGGCGCCGCCTCTGGAATCCAGTCGTTCGTAATGCCTTCCCATGGAAACACGGGATCGGTCTCTGCCGCACCCCAGCCGGCATGGAACACAGGAAATCTCTGTACCCCTAGTGGGCTGGGTACGGCAGATGTGAGCTGCGTCAGCCTTGTTTCCGCAGCCTCTTACCCGCTATGGTATAACTTCAGCGCGGGAGAGCTCCAGGGCGGCACGGTCACGGTGACGATCTACGGGTCGTCTGACTGTATCAACCTGAACTTCCACAGCTTCTACACGACGATCGTTGTCAACATCTACGGGAGCCACTACTCTTGCCCGGGGACCGGCATCGATGGAGTCGCGGGCCCGGGTGTCAATGTGGTCGTAAACTCTGAGGGAGATGCCTTCACCCTGAATCAGCTCGGGAGTTACTACACAACCAACCTGGTCACCTACGGCACCACGACCTACGTTAGCACGGTCCAGGACGGTAGCTATCTCTTGACCACGGTCACCTACATTGGGACGACCGCTGGTTTCGGCACCTGCCCGTCGGGCATAACGGACGGCCGTGTTGCCTGGAGCGAGGTTTCGTTCGGATCCTACAACACATTTAGCACGATCTTTGTTGATGGGACGAACGTGGCCCATGCCCCGCCCAACTACGCGTACTCCACCGAGCCCCTCCTGCCCCCAGACGGAGCAGCCTTCGGCTTCTCTGACCTCTACGGCAACGCGACGACCCAGACAGCGCCAACGGGGTCGTGCTCGTATCTCGGAGTATAGGCAAGGAACCGTCAGCATCACCCTTGCTAGAGCGAGGGTAGGCGAACCCTTTCCTTCTTACATTTTGTCATTCCATGAATGAAGCAGTCTCTCGTGATTGACAGCGGCTATCCACACAGATACGGTGAGTTTGCCTACGACTCAGCTCGGACACGATTCCATAGGACTCCGGCGGCAGACCCATTCCTCGTTGCGGAGGTCTGCGATGCCCCTTCTCAATGCCCGGCC
>Ga0326728_10010065_pt1 | contig 22329 bp, 16 predicted proteins | sample MB3enrmetagenome_FD_207602 | JGI IMG/M metagenome (GOLD analysis project Ga0326728, IMG submission 207602) | Lab enriched peat soil microbial communities from McLean, Ithaca, NY, United States - MB31MN | ecosystem: Environmental > Terrestrial > Soil > Wetlands > Peat | place: USA: New York... | reverse complement strand
TGACTCGGCGTAGTTGCGACGCCGCAGCTCTTCAAGCATGATCTGGCGTAGACGCGTCACAGAGATACCTCCTCCTCTGCGACACAACTTAGCTCAGCTCACTTGGTGCCTGCTCAACCGCACACGCAAAGCGTCTGCCGCGCGGCGGCTTCGTTCAAGTCGGCTTGTGTTCAGAAACCCATAGTTTTGTGGCGGGTCAAAACTGGCGAGCGGAGTCCTTAAAGGACCGTTACCCGTTTCCCGTTACCCGTGGCCGGTAGCTACAACAGCGCCGTTGCCCGTTACCGGTTTCGCGTAACAGAAGTGGTCAGTGGTCAGTGGTCAGTAGGACAAGACGGCCTTGGTGCGACCCTGTTGGATGTGTGCAATAGGGATGCTTCGACTCCGAGCGCCCGAAACACGGGCGCTCTCTGCTCAGCATGACAGCCGGGGATCGCTACACTTTTGCTTTGTCGTTACCCGTTACCCGTGACAGAAGTGGTCAGTGGCCAGCAGAACATACGGGACTGACTGCGGCCTTGCTTTGCAGTCCCCCGCGCCACCGGGCCCCGCTGGGCGGGACCCGGGTTAGGCAAGCCTTGGTTCGTCGGGCTAAAGAGGCTGCGGAAAAAAACGCGTTGAGGTGCGTTTTTCGATCCGCAGGGGCTAAAGCCCAACCTATTTTCAACGCGTTACGGCACGACTAAAGTCGTGCCCTGATACAAGCCGACTTTTTCAGCAGCCTGTGAAGCCGGGTGCCCCGCCTTCAGCTTTTGGCTTTGCTGGTCGAGCTGAGAGAAACACCCAACGCAGAGACGCAGAAGCGCAGAGAGGCAGTCGTTGGCCTTTGGTCGTTGGTCTTTGGCCAGCAGATGAAGGATGAAGGCAGCTCTCGGCAGGGCAGCAACAAGCCGCAGGCAACAAGCAACAAGCCAGGCAAGACGTTTCCCGTTCCCCGTTGGCGAGGTTTGGGCTGGAGCTACGGGTCGTTGCTCTCAGTTGAGTTCTCAAATAAAGCGCACGGTAGTCTGCTTCAGGTGTTTGTGCTCGAGCTGGTGGATGATGCGGCGGATGATGTTGCGGCGGAGATCAAGCTCGACGGGGATATTGGGGTCCTGATGCGCCTCGTTGATGCGGGTACCTACGAGGAAATGCACGATATCGCTATTCAGAAGCATGCGGACCAGTTGTTGCGCGGCATGGGGGTGTAAGCTCTCCACCACGGCGCCATCTTCCAGCAGCCGGGCAACTTCACCCAGGGTGAGCGTACCTTCGGTAACCAGGTCGACTCCCTCCATATAGGAAGTGGGAGGAATGCCGGGTTCCAGCGGCTGGCTCAGGTCCATGGTGACTTTGCGCCCCGTGGTTCGCTCGACGATCAAGGCCGTGGTGCCGCCGCAAATCGCTTTCCGCCCGGTGAAGGAATCCACGGTGCGGCCCAGCTCTTCATCGGAATCGCGCGAGAACGGCGGGCCGGTTACGACCAACATTTCGCGCGGTGTCCGGAAGTAGATGACCGCGCAGGTGATGTCGTCTTGGGCGGAGCCGGCGTCGAATTCCTCCGCCCGCCGGACCACGCTGCGCGCCAGGTCGTGCGCCGAAAGATAGGTATAGCACGAAATGGTGTCGGCAACGAACTCCTGTACCCGCTCCGTGGTCCAGCCCAAGGGCGTCTGGTATTCGCCCATACCCGCTTGCGCGACCCCATCGGAGAAGAACACGATGCGGTCGCCGAGCTGGGCCTCGAATTCCGAGTAACTGATCAGCCGGTCCTGCCACTTCTGCAGCCGGAGCGTCGAGCGTTCGACCGGCACCTCGCCGCTGGGCCGGAGCACGAAAAGCGGCGGATTGCCATGCTCGATGATCCGGATCTTGCCGCGGGTATCGATATCGACGATGGTGAAGGTGGAGTAGCTGATCTTACGCACGCTGCAAATGGGCAGCGTGTCCATGATGGTTTCCGCCGATTTTTTGATGTCGTAAAAGCTGGAGGTGTATTTCAAAGCCATGGTGGCGGTCAGGGTGGCCAGCACGTTGGCCTTCACGCCGCTGCCCAGCCCGTCGGACAGCACGCTCACCAGCCGGTCCTCTTCGGCGATTTTGTGGGACAGGAAAACATCTCCCGAGACCGCCTGCCCCTGCTTGGCGCGCTGCGCGGAATCGATCTCGATGAAGCTGGCTTTCGCGCTAGTCCCCATCATCCTCGTTTTCCCCGGAAGAGAAGGAGTGCACGATGGAATTCAGCGTAATCTCCGACTCGGCGGCGTTTTCACCCAGCAGGAAGGCGATCTGCTGCACGGTTTTCAGGTTCTGTTCCAGCACCCGCTGGGCGCGTTTGATGGTCTGTTCTTTCTGCATGGCGGGTTCGGTAATGTCCTGGAGGATTCCGCCGACCGCCGACTTCGGTTCGATGCTGAAAATGGTGGCGTGCAAAATGCGCCCCTGAAAGCGGATATCGCGGTCGAGGATATCGTTTCCGGTGTCCAACACCTTTTGAAACAGGTAATAAAAAGGAGCTACCTCAGCCAGGGCGACACCCTCCAATCCGGGGGGCAGCTCGCGGGTGTCGCCTTTCAGCAGCAGCGCGCGAAATCGCGGATTGCTTTCGACAATCTTGAGCTGCTCGTTCACGATCACCACGGCCGAAGGCATTTTCCCGATCAGGGCATTGGCCTTCTTCTGGGCCAGCTTGCGCATGTAAGTGACGCACATGGTGCGTTCGGCCTTGTTTTGCAGCAAGGCGCGGGCAAATTCCCGGCAGGAATCATAGCCGCATCCGCCGCAATTCAATTCATCCTCGGCGCTGTATTTGCCGACCGTGCGCATGGCCTCGCGAATCTGGATTTCGCCGAACTGGGGTGGGGCAACGCCCTCGGCGGGCTGCTCTTCCGGGATCTGGACCTCGATTCTTCGGGGCAACGGCTGATCCGGCGGCTGGCTGTATTGGATCACCTGGTGGCGCTTGCGGACGGTGGCGCCCGAGAGCTGCGCCTTGGGTCCGTTGACACAGCCGCCCTGACACGCTAACAGCTCGAGAAAAAGATTTTGGGACGGACGCCATTGGTCCAGCTCATCCAGGGCCTTTTGCACCGCCTCCAGTCCGGAAACGGACATGCACTGCGCATCGTTGACCACGCAGTTGGAGCGCACTCCGGCGATCATGCCCCCTTCAATGGGGTACAGGGCGCCTTCGCGCGCCGAGTACGGAACAAAGGTATCCTCAGGCGCGGCCGAAAGCGTGTCCAGGTCGAGGGCGTCCAGCTGCAGCCAGCGCCGGAGATCTTCGAACGTCAAAGCCACGTCCAGCAGCTCAGGATGCCGCGCCGCCTCGTGTTTCTTGGCAATGCAGGGGCCGAAGAAGACGATACCGATGGCGTCGCCGTAATGCTGCCGAAGTATCTTGCAATGCGTCAACAACGGGGAAAGCAGTCCGGTGAGGTTCTCGGCGTACCTCGGCTGGTACTTGCGCATAAACTCCACCACCGTGGGACAAGCGGTGGAAAGCATGAGCTTGGCCGTCCCCTCACCCAGCTGCGAGCTGACGTGCGCCGATACCTGCTGCGCGCCCAAAGCCGTCTCCGAGACTCCCCAGAAGCCCAGCCGCTTCAAGGCCTGAATGATCTGCCCGGGGCTGATGCCGTTAAACTCGGAGACGAAAGAGGGAGCCAGGGATACCAGGACCCGCGAACGCTCGCGCAGCAGCCGGCGCGCCAGGGGCAAATCGTCGCGCACCCGTTTCGCTCCACTGGGACAGACCGCCACGCAGTGCCCGCAAAGCACGCACAGTTCGGGCACTACCGACGCATATCCGCCTTCCACCTTAATGGCCTTCACCGGGCATTCGCGCAGGCATTTGTAACAGTCCTGGCATTCCCGTTTTTCCGTGTAGATCGGATTCAGCGAATTCATTGCCCGGACCTCCCTTTGAATTCGGCCTCCAGCAGCGGAACCAACGAAGCTGCCGATACGCCATTGAACATGCGCCCCTGAATCATCAGGTTGGGACCGTTGGTGCACTGGGCGTGACAAAGCTGTCCGCGCAGATGGATGGCGGCGGTGAGCTGGTTGTGCTCGAGATACTCCTTGAGCACGCGCAAATTCTCCGCGTTCCCCCGCGCAAAGCACGAGCTGCCCATGCAAATCACGATTTCGACCTCGTCGCTCATTGGCACTCCCAACACCCACCACAGAGACACAGAGACACAGAGAAAACCTGGGAATCAGGAATTGGGATTTAGGATTTGGGTAGACACATCCGGGTGCGTATCTGATCTGCCGCCACCCGGATGTTTGCCCAACTCCTGAATCTCAAATCCGGAAATCTCAAATCCGAAATGCTTCTCTGTGTCTCTGCGTCTCTGTGGCAGGGGTTGATTCCTTTTCCGCCCGCCCGGCCCCACCCCCGGAACGCGTCCCATGCCGCGAATCCTGCGCTCCAGGCAAGGAGCGCACTGCTCCCCGGTCTCGAACACGCAGGCTTTATTGGGATAAATCTGGTACCAGGCCCGATATTGCAGCGGCGTCAGGTTAGGCATGACCACGTTGGCCCCCGAGGCCAGGCCGCGTTCCCGGCCGTCAATGCGGTTGATCGACGCCAGCGCGGTCGTGCTGGGAATGTTGGCCGTCGGACACGCCAGCCGCGTCAAAGCGATAACTTTGTAAACCATCTCTTCGGAGTTGGGGACTTGTTCGGTACCCGATCCTTTCACCGCAGAGGACGCGGAGGACGCAAAGGTCCGTGGGGAAAAGGCTGAGGCTAAAGAAACTTCCTGGGCTTCCTCTGCGCACCTCTGCGTCCTCTCCCATGAAAATGTAGCGCTGGCGTCCTCGCCGGTGGACCCAATTTCCGGTACTCGCAGCCCGCCGCCCCCTCGCGAAGCTCGGGGCAGGCTCTGGAGGGCAGCGCTGCCCGCGAAGTTCTTTCCCAGCGGCGTTGCCGGATGCGGGATGTAAGGGCCGACGCCAACCATGTCGAGATCCAGTTCCCGGAACAGCTCGATGTCCCGGGCAAGACTGGCAAAGCTTTGCCCGGGAAGTCCGATCATCACGCCGCCGCCGATTTCGTAGCCCATTCCCCGGAGCTGGCGAAGCAGGGCAATCCGGTCTGCCGGCTGTCCGGGAAACGGCGGGTGAATCTGACGAAACAGTTCCGGGTCGGACGTTTCGAAGCGCAGCAGGTACCGGTCTGCGCCCGCCTTTCGCCAGCGGGCAAGCTCCTCCACCGATCGTTCACCCATGCTCAAGGTGACGGCCAAGCCGGTTTCCGCCTTGATCTGCCGCACTACCTCCACGAGCCACGCTTCCGTGATGGCGGTGTCTTCGCCGGCTTGCAGGACCACGGTGCCGTAACCGAGGCGGAGCGCCGTCCGGGCGCAATCCAAAATCTCCTCCGGCAACATGCGATAGCGGGGCAAGCCGTGGTTGCCGGCCCGCAAACCGCAATACAGGCACATGCGCCGGCAATGGTTGGAGATTTCGATCAAACCACGCAGATGAACGTCATCGCCCACATGCTCTTGCCGTACCTGGTCGGCAGCGTGGTAGAGCCTGCCGAGCGCCTCAGCGTCATTCTCCCGCAGCCAGTTGACTAGCGTGTAGCGCTGGTCTCCGGGCTGGCCGCTCCCTGGCCCTGCTCGGGGCAGGCTCTGGGGGCCGTCCGGGACAAGAGTGTTAGCGACAGATTCGCTGCGGGCGTGGACGCCCCCAGGACTGCCGGCCGGGAGGCCAGCGCTACTCAACCCTGGCGCGCTTCTTTTCATGCTTGGCAGCGCACGTCCTTTGTGGCGTTTAGGTTCTGGATTTTGTTGCCGTTTTCCCGTTTCGCCGTGCGATAGGCGGCCAGCACCGCCGGAAACGGTTCCAGGGCGCGTTCCAGAATGCCGAACAAATACGCAATGGCCACACCGTAATTGGTAACCGGCACACCCTGCCTCCGGCAGTCCTGTATGCGGCCCAGCATCTCGCGGCGGTTCAACATGCACGCCCCGCAGTGAATGACCAGCTTGTACGGGGAAAGATCCTCAGGGAAATCATGCCCTTGCACAGTGGTGAACTGCAGCGCGCCGCCCACGTACTTCGTCAGCCACCGGGGAATTTTCACCCGGCCGATATCCTCGCCGATGGGATGGTGGCTGCATGCTTCCGCCACGAGTACGCGGTCGCCGGGAACCAGGCTCTCGATGGCCAGAGCGCCGAGGGCTTGCGCTTGCAAGTCGCCCTTGAGCCGCGAGAGCAGGATGGAAAAGCCGGTCAACGGCACGCCGGGCGGAGTCACGGCGGAAACCCGGCCAAATACCTGGGAATCGGTCACCACCAACTTAGGGGGATGCTTGAGCGAATCCAGCGCGCCTGCCAGGCCTCCGTCCTGGACCACCAGGCAAGCGGCATGGCCGTCGAGCAGATCCCGAATGGCCTGCACCTCCAGCATCTTGAGCCTGCCCTTGGGCGCTTCCGTGTCGATGGGCACTACCAGCACCGCCAACTCATGGGGGCCGACCAAGTCGCGAATAATGGTGGGCGAAGCGGCAAACTCCTCGGGGGCCTTGGCCAACAGAGCGCGGCGAAAGTCTTCGATACCGCTGCCCTGCACCGCCGAGGTCCGGACCCATGCGATATTCTTTCCCGTGAGCCGGTCCAGGACCGCGGCATCGGGCGGGCACAGGTCGCATTTGTTGAACACAACCACGAGGGGAATTTCGCGGCTGCGCAGCTCGTTCAAGATCTGTTCTTCAAAGCCGCCCCAGACGTGAGACTCCGCAACCAGCACTCCCAGGTCGGTACGGGCAAAAATCTGGCGCGTCTTGTGGACTCGCAGATCGCCCAGGGCGCCGGCGTCATCAATGCCCGCGGTGTCGATGAACAGTACCGGGCCAAGGGGCAATAGTTCCATAGGCTTCTCCACCGGATCGGTGGTGGTTCCGGCCAGCTCCGACACGATGGAAACCTGCTGCCGCGTGATCGCATTCAGCAGGCTCGACTTGCCAGCATTGCGCCTTCCGAAAATGCCAATGTGCAGGCGAAAGCCCTTCGGAGTGGCGCTGGAGCCTGAAGGCCTTTTCAGCGCAGAGGATCCTTCGACAAGCTCAGGACAGGCTCCAGAGGACGCTGAGGTGCCTGGAGTGAGATCGATATCAAGATTGCTATCCTTGGTTTCCATTTCGCTTTTCCTCCGGGTACCTCCGCGTCCTCTACGGTAAAAGGTTTTAACACCCGGCGCAGAGCCGCCGAGTCGCCGAGAGAACCGGGGCCAGAAATGGTTCTCCCGTTCCGCTCTGCGTCTCTGCGGCTCTGGGTTGAGTGTTAAACATGCACTTTACCGTTTCGGTCATCACACAAACACGTCTCTTTGGCCGGCGCGAACTTTAGCCAACAGGTGTTCCACGAGCCGCCACTGATCCGGCTCAAATTCGCTCTCCAGATCCGTAATCAGCCGATGCCCAACCTGGCGGGTTGGAGGCGAGGCAAAATCGATCAGGTATTCTTCGAAAGTAGACACCGCGTTGGGAGCGCAATGGCACTTGATTTCGCCCGGCTTGGCCAGGTCCATAAAGTGCTGGCCGGTGCGGCCCAGGCGATAGCAGGCGGTGCAGAATGACGGGATATAGCCCAGCGCGGCAATCTCGCGAATCACCTCGTCCATCGGCCGGTGGTCCCCCAACTGGAATTGCGCGCTCGGCCGGGCCGTATGGCTCCCGGCGTATCCCCCCGGGTGGGTACGGCTGCCGGCAGAAATCTGCGAAATCCCCACCGCCAGACTCTCCCGCCGGATGCGCGGACTCTCCCGCGTAGACATGATCATGCCGGTGTAGGGAACGGCCAGCCGCAGAATGGCGATCAACTTCAGGAAGTCGCGGTCGCTCACCGCGTGGGGCGGAGAACTTGCCAGGGTGGAACCTGCTGCCGGCTCGATCCGCGGCACGCTGATGGTGTGGCAGCCGCAACCGAAGGTCCGCTCCAGATGGCCGATGTGCTGGAGCAGGGCCAGCAGCTCAAATCGCCAGTCGTAAAGCCCGAACAGCGGCCCGACGCCCACATCGTCGATGCCCGCCGCCATGGCGCGGTCCATCGCCGTAAGCCGCCAGTCGTAGTCACGTTTCCGTCCGGCCAGATGAACGGCGGCGTAGGTTTGCCGGTGGTACGTCTCCTGGAACAGTTGATAGGTGCCGATACCGGCTGCCTTCAGCTCACGAAACTGTTCCACCATGAGCGGCGCCACGTTGACGTTTACGCGGCGAATCTCGCCGTTGCCGGCCTTGACCTGGTAGGCCGTATGGATGGCGTCGAGAATGTAGCGGAAGCCTTCCCGGTTGGGATAAGCCTCGCCGGCGACCAGCAGAAGGCGTTTATGGCCTTGCTCGATCAGGACCCGGACTTCGTTGGCAATATCGTCCTGGCTCAGGGCGCGCCGTTGCAGCTTCCGGTTGGTGGCGCGAAAAGCGCAGTAAGAACATTCGTTGGCACAATGATTGGAGATGTAGAGGGGCGCGAATAATACCAGGCGGGAGCCGTAGATTTCCTCTTTCACCCATTTGGCGGCGGCAAATAACTCCGCCAGCAGGGCGGGATCCTCAATGGCCATCAGGTCCGCAACTTCTTCCGGCGCCAAGCCGTGCAGTTCCCTGGCCTTGGCCAAGCGCTCCCGAACGCAACCCGGATCTTCCCGAGAGCTGGCGAGCGCGCCTTCTATGGCCGTCTCGTCGATGAAGTTCGCGCACGCGTCCTTATCATCCACGTACATCCTCCCCGGTCAAACACCGCCCTTTCCCAGTTCCATCATGCGGGAAACTGCGGGGCAAGGCTGTGAGCTATTCACATTAAAGAGTGCCCTAGCGCACACACTTATGTGCGATGAATCTCCTATGTTTTCAAAGTCTTCGAAGGAAAGTGGGAGCGCCGATTGGGTCAGTCCCTTGCGTCCAGACCTCGCGCAGAAATGGCCACTGCACACAGGGCCGAAATACATGGATCCTACAGCCCCGCGCCCGCAACGGCATCGCAACTGGCCACGTTCTTCCAGGCGCGCGGCTTTGATGACAGGACTCGGGGTGAGGCGGCTGCGGAAAAAGTCGTGTTTAGGTGCGTTTTTCAAACAGCAGGGGCTGAACAGGCTGCTGAAAAAGTCTTGTTTAGTTGAGATTTTCACTCGGGGCTAAACAGGCTGCTAAAAAGCCACGCTTAGGTGTAATTTTGGGCCCTCAGCGCTTATTTCTTACGCCCCCTTCGGGGGCTACCCCCCAATTGGGCACCTTTCCCACGGCTTACGCCGTGGGCTACGATCTTGCGCCCGCTGCGCGGGCTTAAAATCCAATCTATCTTCTACGGGTTGCGGCACGAGTAAACTCGTGCCCTTCCGAAACCGACTTTTTCAGCAGCCTGTAAGGCCCGGCGCTCCCACCTTTCCGACAAAGTAAGTAAGCTTGGGCGTCTGTGACCGCAGTATACTTTGGTGACACTTTTGCTGCGGCAGCCGAGAGGCCCTCGCAGCGGGGACCCCAGCACGCGTCGGGTTTCGCGTGCTGGGGTGACGGACGGCCGGCGTTGACGCCATCGATCGCCACGCCGGTCGTTTCAGGCCGTGGTGGCCAACTTTGCCCAGTCCACGCCCCGCATATCGCCGGTCTTGAGAAAGCGCCCATGGAGCGCGAAGGCTGCGCCCAGGGTATGAGGTGTGTGCCCGCCCTTTACCATCTCCAGGTAACCGCGCAACTCATTGCGGAAATCCGGATGGGCGCAATTATCGATGATCAGCAGCGCCCGTTCGTAAGGCGAGCGGCCCCGCAGATCGGCAATGCCCCACTCCGTCGCGATCACATTCACCGAGTGTTCGCTGTGGTCCATGTGGCTCACCAGCGGAACAATCGTGCTGACCTTGCCTTGCTTGGCGCTGGAGACACAGGTAAAGATCGAAAGATAGGCATTGCGGGTGAAGTCGCCGGAGCCTCCGATGCCGTTCATCATTTGCCGGCCCATGATGTGGGTGCTGTTCACGTTGCCGAAGATGTCCACTTCAATCGCCGTATTGATGGAAATCAGCCCCAGCCGGCGAATCACCTCGGGATGATTGCTGATTTCCTGCGGGCGCATCAGGATACGCTCGCGGTAGCGCGACAGTTCGCTGTAAATGCCGCGCAGCGCCGCGTTGCTGAGGGTTAGCGAACAGGTGCTGGCGAACTTTACCCGGTAGGTACGAAGCAGTTCGAGCACCGAATCCTGCAGCACTTCGGTGTACATCTCAAAGGGAGGAATGCGCTGGTCTCTGCCGAGGGCGCCCAGCACGGCATTGGCAATGTTTCCCACGCCGGACTGGATGGGCAAGAAGGATTTGGGGATGCGTCCCGCCTGGAGCTCATGCGCGAGAAATTCCGCCACCCGATTGCCGATGGTATCGGTTTCCGGAGAAGGTTCGTCGAAGCCTTTGGTTTCGTCGTCCAGGTCGGTTTCCACGACGCCGGCGATTTGCGCCGGATCGACCCGCACCAGCGGTGCGCCGATGCGGTCCGAAGGCCTATAGATCGGGATTTCCCGGCGATAGGGAGGATCTGCCGGCTCGTAGATATCGTGCATGCCCAGCAGGGTGGGCGGATGGCGGCGGTTCAGTTCGATCAGAATGCGGTCAGCTTGCCGGCAGAAAGTTGGCGCCGCGCCCACGGAAGAGGTCAGCACGATGCCGCCGCCGGAGAGCACGTCGCAGGCCTCGACGACTGCCCAGTGCACCGGACCAAGAAATCCATAGCGCACCGCTTGCGGCATCAGCGAAAGGTGCATATCGAAAAACCGGGTCTCGCCCTTGTTGATACTGGACCTCAGGTTCGGATCCGATTGATAAGGCGTTCGAAAGCTGATGGCGCCGGCCGACGCCAGGGCGCCATCCAGGGAAGGGCCGGTCGAAGCACCGGTCAGGACGCCGATCTGGAACTCTTCTCCGGCGGTATGGGCTTTCGCCGCTCGTTGCGCCAATGCCAGCGGAATGGCCTTCGCCGCACCCGCCGGGGTAAAACCGCTGAAGCCCACCGTCTGCCCATGCTGGATCATGGCCGCAGCTTCGTCGGCCGTTAAGACCGGAAATGAGAAAGCCATAAACTTGTCCCCCTAAACGACCCTTATGAAACATTTTGAATTGCGAACTTAGACTTCTGTTTACCGACTAACGGTTACAGGACCCGCTCAATTTTCAGAATTTCCCGGCGTACCAGTCGAGCAAGCGGTAGGCGGCGCGGAAGGAACTGGTCCGTCCTTCCAGGACGTCCTTCTCGACTTCTGCCAAGCGCGCGCGGACCGCCGGATGCTCGCGGAAGCGCCGCTCCAACTCCTGGGCAATAATCTCGTCCATCCAGCTCTTAACCTGCTGGCGGCGAATGCGATCCCACCAGCCTTTGGCCTTGAGCAATTCGGCGTGTTCGCGGACCAGCGTCCACAACTCGGCGATGCCGTGCCGGTTTTGGGCGGAACAGGTTACCGCCCGCGGGATCCAGCCGGTCTGAGGCAGGGGAAAGAAATGCAAAGCGCTTTCGAGTTCCAGCCGGGTGCGCGCCGCCCGTTCGTGGTTGCCGCCATCCGCCTTATTGACCGCCACCAGGTCGGCCATCTCCATCACGCCGCGCTTCATTCCCTGGAGTTCGTCCCCGGCGCCGGTCAGCACCAGGAGAAGAAAGAAGTCGACCATGGAACGGACCGCGGTCTCGGACTGCCCGACTCCGACCGTCTCGACAATGATGTTGCGATACCCGGCAGCCTCACAGAGCAGCATCGTCTCCCGGGTACGGCGGGCCACGCCGCCCAAAGAACGGCCGGCGGGTGAGGGGCGGATGAAGGCGGCCTCATCCATGCCCAGCGCTTCCATGCGGGTTTTGTCCCCCAGAATGCTACCGCCCGAAATCTGGCTACTCGGGTCGACCGCCAGGACCGCGACCTTTTCTCCACGTTCGCGGGTCAAATGCAGACCCAGGGCCTCAATCAAAGTACTCTTGCCCGCCCCCGGAACCCCCGTGATCCCGACGCGCAGGGAGTTGCCGGTGTTGGGCAGACAAGCTTCCAGAACGTCGCGCGCCAGCTCGACATCGTCCGCCCGGGTGCTCTCCACCAACGTGATGGCCCGGGCCAAAACCGTGCGCTCGCCGCGGAGAATGCCGTCGATATACGCCTGCCGCGACAGGCGTTTACGCGAAGTCCGCGGCTTCGGCGCCAGCTCACGGGGCGCTTTCGCAACCGGCTGGGGCGGCTGCACTCGTAACGCACTTTTGTCGCTCTTCAAGTCGGCTTCCAAGACGTTCTCAGTTCTCAGTTCTCAGTTTCCGGTTCCCAGTTCTCAGCTCTCGGTTCTCAACTGAGAACTACGCGCTATTGCCGAACCTCGGTCACCAGACTTCCGCTCAGAATCTGGAGAATCTGCTGGGCGGCAACGGGGATCACCGTGCCCGGACCGTAGACGCCGGCCGCGCCCGCGCGATAGAGGAAATCGTGGTCCTGGGGTGGAATAACTCCGCCCACGATGACGAGAATGTCCTCGCGGCCGAGCTTCTTCAATTCTTCGATCAATTGCGGCACCAGGGTCTTGTGGCCGGCCGCCAGCGAGGAGACCCCCACCACATGCACATCGTTTTCGGCGGCATGCCGGGCTACCTCGTGCGGGGTCTGGAACAAAGGCCCGATGTCCACATCGAACCCGAGATCGGCAAAAGCGGTGGCAATGACTTTGGAGCCGCGGTCGTGCCCGTCCTGGCCCATCTTGGCAACCAGAATGCGCGGCCGCCTGCCTTCATTCCCCTCGAAGCGTTCGGCCAGTTCTCGCGCTTTCTGGAAATCTCCGTCGTGCTGGCTTTCTGCCGAGTACACGCCGGAGATGATTTTCGTTGCAGCCATATAACGTCCCCAGACTTCTTCCAAGGCCATGGAGATTTCCCCGAGGGTGGCCCGCTGGCGCGCGGCCTCCACGGCCAGTTCGAGCAGGTTTCCTTCCCCCGTGGCCGCCGAGTGGGTCAGGGCTTGCAGAGAGCGTTGGACGGCCTGCGGGTCGCGGTCACTTCGGAGCTGCTCCAACCGCCGGATTTGGGATTCGCGCACGGCCGCGTTGTCCACTTCCAGCACCGGAACCATGGTCTCTTCCGGCGGCGCGTAGGCATTGACCCCGACAATAATGTCTTTGCCGGCGTCGATGCGCGCCTGCTTGCGCGCGGCTGCTTCTTCGATGCGCATCTTAGGGATGCCGGTTTCAATTGCTTTCGCCATGCCCCCAAGTTGTTCAATTTCTTGGATATGCGACCAGGCCAAGTGCAGCAATTCGTGGGTTAGGCTTTCCACGTAATAGGAGCCTCCCCAGGGATCGACCACGTGCGTGATACCGGTTTCCCGCTGCAAATAAAGCTGAGTGTTGCGGGCAATGCGCGCGGAAAAATCGGTGGGCAAAGCCAGAGCTTCGTCCAGGGCATTGGTGTGGAGCGATTGGGTGTGGCCCAGGGCGGCAGCCAGAGCTTCCACGCAGGTGCGCACCACATTATTAAACGGATCCTGAGCGGTCAGGCTCCAGCCCGAGGTCTGGGAGTGAGTGCGCAGCGCCAGCGATTTCGGGTTCTTGGGGTTGAACTGCTTCACCAGTTTCGCCCAGATCATGCGGGCGGCGCGCATCTTGGCAATCTCCATGAAATGGTTCATGCCGACATCCCAGAAAAAGGAGATGCGCGGCGCAAAGCTATCGACATCCAATCCGGCGTTAACCCCGGTGCGCAGGTATTCCAAGCCGTCAGCGAGAGTGTAGGCCAGCTCAATATCGGAGGTTGCTCCCGCCTCCTGCATGTGATATCCGCTGACGCTGATGCAGTTAAATTTCGGCATCTTGGCCGAGCAGAAGCGGAAAATGTCGCCGATAATGCGCATGGACCCCGCCGGCGGATAAATATAGGTATTGCGGACCATGAACTCTTTGAGGATGTCGTTCTGAATGGTCCCGCTCAGTTGCTCGGGGCGGACTCCCTGCTCTTCGGCGGCCACAATATAGAACGCCATGATGGGCAGCACGGCGCCATTCATGGTCATGGAAACCGACATCCGGTCAAGCGGAATCCTGTCGAACAGAATCTTCATGTCCAGGATCGAAGAGATGGCCACGCCGGCCTTGCCCACGTCGCCCACAACGCGTTCGTGGTCGGAATCATACCCGCGGTGGGTGGCCAGATCGAAGGCCACGGAGAGCCCCTTCTGTCCAGCCGCCAGGTTCCGCCGGTAAAAGGCGTTCGATTCCTCGGCCGTGGAGAAGCCGGCGTACTGCCGGATGGTCCACGGCTGCATCACGTACATAGTCGTGTAAGGACCACGCAGATACGGCGCTACGCCAGCCGCGTATTGCAAGTGCTCCATCCCGTCCAATACCTCGCGGGTGTAGAACGTCTTCACCGCAATGTGTTCCGGCGCCAGCCATTCGGAAACCTTCCGCTCTCCCGGCGCTTGCGCGGGAGCCTTATAGTCGATCTTGGTGAAATCAGGCCGCATGATTTAGACCCTTCCAGCTTCGTCCGCCGCCCGGCCGAACCGGGCGGGCATGGGCGCCGCCTGTAGTGGTGCCCTGCGTGCCGGGTTGCGGGACGCAGAACACGATGCCCTGGATGCCGGCGCTACATCCCAAGTTTCTTCTGCCACGCCGTCAGAGTTTCTACCGCGTTGCTGCGGAGATGAATAAAATCTGCCACGCCGGCCTTTTTCAGCGCCTCCACCGAATCCGCCGGAAAGCCGGCGACGATGACCGGCAGGTTGCGTTTTGCCTCTTTGAGTTTCCCGATCAAGGCCGACGCGAGGTTCGGGTACTCGGCGTCCGAACTGCACAGCACAATCACTTCTGCTTCGGCTGCGGCGATCGCGTCCACGTTCGGGAACGACTGGATCACGATCTCGAATCCCGCGCAGCCGAAGAAGTTGGCGGCAAAGGCCGATCGTGCCGCGCGCATTTTCGCATCGCCAATCTCGGCGAGCAGGAAACGGCAGCGCCGGCCGGCGTTGGCGGCATAGTGTTCCGTCCGCAGGCGGATTTCCTCAAAGGCCTGCGCGCCACGCCGGATGTCCTGGCCGTCGTGTGGGGCAAGCCTTTCCAGCGCCTTCTCGGCCAGGTTCGGGTATTGGTTCGTACCCAGGAATGTCTGCCGGCGGAAAGCCACAGCGGTTTCTTTCGCCGCCCGTGCCTTGGCGAGTTCGGCTTCTATCGTTCCAGTGGCCCGCACCTTTCCATAGCCGCCGTCCGCCTCGATCTTCTGCATGGCTTTCCAGCCCTCGCGAGCAATGGACTCGGTGAGGACCTCGATGTAGTAGGAACCGCCCGCGGCGTCCGCCACGCGGTCCAGCTGCGCTTCCTTCTTCAGAATGACTTGCGTATTGCGGGCCAGTCTCCGGCTGGCATCGTCGGGCTGCTTGTAGACGGCATCGAAGGGCATCACCGCGATGGAATCGGCTCCGCCCAGCGCCGCTGACATGGCTTCCGTGGTGCCGCGCAGCACGTTTACGTGAGCATCGTAGAGGGTCTTGTTCCAGCGCGACGACCGGACATGGATTTCGGCTTTGGCATCCTCGCGGCTGCCGCCAAAACTCTCCACCGCACGCGCCCAAAGCAGGCGAAACGCGCGCAGCTTAGCGATCTGGAAAAAGTAATTGGAGCCGATCGACAGCAGGAAGGCCACGGATTGGGCGGCCCGGCCCGGAGCTACTCCCCGCTTCTGCATTTCGCCCAGAAAATCGATTCCGGCTGCCAGCGTATAAGCGATTTCCTGTACGGTAGTTGCGCCGGACTCCTCGAAATGCGCGCCGTCGATCGTCAGGGGACGAAAGCCGGTCCGGGCCCGGCCGACAAAGTCCGCCGCCCGGTCGAGATCCTGGAAGGGGTCCCAGGCGGCCGAGCCCCGCGCCGGCGTGCCCGCTTTGAGCAGCAATTCCAGCAAAGCCGGGTCCGCCTGGCGGAAATGAACCCGAACTCCGTCCAGCCCCGCCAAGAGCGTATCGAGGGCCTGCCGGTCCGGAACGGCAAGCTGGAACGAGACCTCTTCCGCTCCAGCGGCCAGCGCATCCAGAGCGGAGCGATTGGCCTGCCGCGGAGACCGCGCCTCCACTTCTTCGCGAATCCGCCATTGGTTCGCCGGGGCCGCGCCGCGCAGATAGGGGAATTCGCCCGGCGCCGTATCCAGGTATTCGAGCCCCACAAGATCTTCGGCCCGATAGTAGGGCTTGACCGTGATACCGTCTTCGGCCGGCCACAGCAGTTTCTTGGCGTAATCGGCGCCCTTAAGATCTTTCCGGATCGCCTGTTCCCACACTTCTGTGGTTACCGGCGGAAACTCTTGGAGTAGCGTGTTATCTCCCATGCCTCAGTCCTTTTGATTTGCAATTTGCAAGTTGTAATTTGCAAAGTGAGAACCGCAATCCTGCGGAGTTGGCTTTACTTTGAAAATTACAAATGGCAAATTCAAAATCCTTACCCTTGCGGGTCTTCCACGATTTCGATCAGATAGCCAAACGGATTCTCGGCACGCGATTTGGGGTGCACGAAAAAGACGGTGGTCCCGCGCGAGCCTTTGCGTGGCGCCTTGTCGATGATCTGAAAACCAGAACTCTTCAGGGAAGCGAACGCCTTTTGCGCGTCCTTGACGCGGAAGGCGATATGGGCAAAGCCGCCGCGCCCGCCATTCTTTTCGATCAGCTTCTGCACCGGCGAGTCGGCGCTCAGCGGCTCCAGCAATTGAATCAGGTTGGGACCGTCGCCAATGCGCAGCAAAGATTCGCGCACCTGGTCCGTGCCCCGAACTTCCTCCCGGTGGATTTCCTGAAAGCCCAGCAATTCATAGGCCTTGATCTGCGCCTCCAGATCACCCTGCTTCACGGCTATGGCCACGTGATCGACAAACTGGAATCCCGCAATGTTTTTGAGTTGTTCGTGCACGTTATTTTCCTCTCTGGCGGATCACGCGTAATCAATGGGGTGCTTGGCCAACCAGCGCGCATCCCGCACCGAATCGATGTTCTTCCTCGCCCGCCGCGCCATGTCTCCGGTCAAGTGCCGGGTTTCCCAGGCAAATCCGGTGGTGAGCCCGATGGCCGCTCCCAGCACGGCGGAAATCAGCACCACGGCGTAAGCCCGCCGGCGCCGGGTGCCCAGGGCTGCACCCAGGGCGCCGATATAGGCGCCAAGCATGGTTGGCATTCCCGACTCGCGGAGGGAACGGACTACGAAAGCTGCGGCCGGCGCCCCTTCCAGCCTGGTTTGCGCGCCGGCACGCGCGCCTTCCAGGCCGGAAATCACCAGGGCGCGCGCATAATCAATGTTGGACTTAAGCCACGAGCGAATTTGCATGGGTCTCAAGTTTCGATTTGCAATTTGTAATTTGTAATTTGCAAGGTAAGAATCCGCGGCGGCTTACCTTGCAAATTACACATTGCAAATTACAAATCCGTCTTACTGCGGGATGTTGCCATGCTTCTTGGGCGGCAGGGCTTCCCGTTTGTTGCAAAGCACGTCCAAGACCTCGATGAGCCGCATGCGCGTCTCCCGGGGCTTGATCACGGCATCGATGTAACCGCGCGAAGCCGCAATATAGGGGTTATAGAGCGTGCGTTGATAGTCGTCGATCAGTTCCCGCCGTTTGGCGGCCGGATCCGGGGCTTCCTGAATTTCCCGGCGGAAGATTACGTTAGCCGCGCCTTCGGCGCCCATCACCGCAATCTCGGCGGTCGGCCAGGCCAGCACCATATCCGCTCCCAGATGGCGCGAGCACATCGCCAGATACGACCCGCCGTAATCCTTGCGAGTGATCAGGGTCATTTTGGGCACCGTCGCCTCCGAATAGCACCACAGCAGTTTCGCTCCATGGCGAATGATTCCCGCCCATTCCTGCTCGGTACCCGGCAGATAGCCCGGCACATCGGCGATGGTCAGCAGGGGAATATTGAAGCAATCGCAGAAGCGGATGAAGCGCGTGGCCTTATCGGAGGAGTTTACGTCCAGGCAACCGGCCAGCACCTTGGGCTGATTGGCGATAATGCCAACCGTGCGCCCGTTCAGCCGCCCAAATCCCACAATGATGTTGGGGGCGTAGTACATGTGGGGCTCGAAGAAATCCCCGTTATCCACAATGGAGCGGATCACATCTTTCATGTCGTAGGATTCGCGCGGATTGTCGGGGATGATGCTATCCAGGGCCGGATCGACGCGCAGCGGGCTATCGCCGGCATCCACGCGCGGCGGATCCTCCATATTATTGTTGGGGAGGAAGGACAGCATCTTCTTGATCTGCTCGATGCAGTCGCGATCGTCTTCCGCGGCGAAATGCGCCACGCCACTCTTGCTGTTGTGAGCCATGGCGCCGCCCAATTCCTCCTGGGTAATCTCCTCGCCCAGTACCGCCTTGATCACGTCCGGGCCGGTGATGAACATGTAGCTGGTGTTCTTCACCATAAAGACCCAGTCGGTCATAGCCGGGGAGTACACCGCGCCCCCGGCGGTAGGCCCCATGATGGCCGAGAGCTGGGGGATCACGCCGGAAGCCATGGCGTTACGGTAGAAAATCTCCCCGAAGCCTGACAGGGCATCCACCCCTTCCTGAATCCGGGCCCCGCCCGAGTCGTTCATTCCCACGAAGGGAATGCCGGCCTTCAAGGCCATGTCCATGACTTTGCAAATCTTCTTGGCATGCATTTCGCCCAGGCTGCCGCCCCGCGAGGTGAAATCTTGCGCGAAGGCCGCTACCGGACGGCCATTGACTTTGCCGAACCCGGTAATGACGCCATCCGCGGCGATCTCCACCTTGTCGATCCCGAACAGGGTGCCGCGGTGCTGCATGAACATGTCGGTTTCCCGGAAAGTTCCCGGGTCGAAGAGCAGGTCAATCCGTTCGCGCGCGGTAAGCTTGCCGCGCTCATGCTGCGCGGCCACGGCCTTTTGCCCGCCCATCTGCTCGACCTTGGACTGCCGTTCCTGCAATTCCCGCAGCTTGTCGGCTGCGGCTCCCGTCTGTTTGTAAGTGGCAACTGCCATGGCGTTCCTCCCAAGAACCGGAAGTCAGAAGTCAGAATGGCATCGCAAGGGATGTTCTAACGTCTGTTCTCTCCTGTCTTCTGTCTTCTGACTTCTGTCTTCTGTCTGGTTACTCGCTACGCAATAACGGCAAGCACCGCACCCTTAGCTACCGACTGCCCGGCTTCACAGTGATTGGAGATGAGTTTGCCAGCGACCGGAGCCGTGATGGAGTTCTCCATCTTCATGGCTTCCAGGATCAGAATGACATCTCCTTTTTTCACCTCGTCTCCGGTGTTCTTTTCGCACCGGATGATCATGCCCGGCATGGGAGCGACCACAGGCGTTCCCCCGTTGACCGAAGGGGCGGGAGCGGCGGCGGCCGCAGCAGCCGCGGCCGGCCTAGGTGCAGGAGCGGCGGCAGGCTGCGGCCGAATGGAAGTTACCACCGGCGCGCCACCCACTTCTTCGACTTCGACTTCGTAGTAGTCGTTATCGACAAACACATTGAAAGCGCGAACTCCGGGACCTTTCTCCGGAACCGGCTTTTCCACCTTCTCGATCAGCTTGCCTTGCTTGGCCAGCTTGACCAGGCGATCTTCTTCCGCCACCTGTTCCAGAGTCTTCGCCTTCACTTCATCGGGGACCGGCTCCTTGCCGTATTTCCATTTCAGGAAACGCATGCCCGTGGTGGGGAACAGCGCGACAATCAGCTGATCGTCGATGTCCTTAGCCAGGTCTGCCGCCTGCTGCTTGACCTTCGCCATCTCCGGCTCCAACACGTCCGCCGGCCGGCAGGTAATCGGTTTTTCGCCGCGCGGATAGCCCTTCAAGACCTTCTTCTGGATCGCCGAATCCAGCGGTCCCGGGGTCTCGCCGTACAGGCCGTAGAAGATGTCTTTGGTCTGCGCCGAGGGCATCTTGTAACGCTCCTCGGGCGTGTCGAAGAGCACATTGTTCACCGTCTGGCCGCCCACAATCTGGCTGGTGGGGGTAACCAGCGGCACCTGACCCATTTCTTTGCGCACCTTGGGCAGCATCTTGTAGACGTCGCCGAGCCGGTCCAGCGCGCCCATCTCGCGCAACTGGTTGACCAGATTGGACACCATCCCGCCCGGCGTCTGGTGCAACAGCACGCCCACATCGATGACCGCCATCTTAGTGTCGTCCAGGATGTGCTTGTACTTGGGCGAGATCTTCTCCATGTACTCGTCGATCTCAACCAGCAGCTTCAGGTCGAGCCCGGTATCGCGGCTGGTATTGCGCAGAGTCACGACCAGCGGCTCAATCGCCGCATGGGAAGTGCGGTATGCCCAGGGAGCCAGGCAGGTATCGATAATATCGACCCCCGCCTCGATCGCCTTCAGCATCGCCATATCCGACTGCCCGGAGGTGAAGTGGCTGTGGAGATGAATGGGCGGCTTCACCGACTCCTTCAAGGCCTTCACCAGAGCGTAAGCGTCATAGGGCGAAATCAGGCCAGCCATGTCCTTGAGGCAGATGGTGTCCGCCCCCATGGATTCCAGCTGCTTGGCCTTGCGAATGTAATACTCCAGATTGAACGTCTCGCCGCCCATCCGCGGCTCGGTCAGGGAATAGCAGATCGATCCTTGGAAATGCTTGCCCAGCTTCTTGACGATCTTTGCTGTGAACTCGACATTGCGGAAGTCGTTAAGGGCGTCAAAAATGCGGAAGACATCGATTCCGTTGGCGGCTGAGCGCTCGACAAAGGCTTCCGATACATCGTCGGGATGGTTGCGGTAGGCGACCAGGTTCTGGCCGCGCAGCAGCATCAGCATGGGCGTTTTCTTCAGATACTTCTTGAAGAGCCGCGGCCGTTCCCACGGATCTTCGCCGAGGAAACGGTGCGTGGAGTCGAAGGTCGCGCCCCCCCAGACCTCCATCGCCCACCAGCCCACCTGATCCATCTTCTCCGCAATAGGAATAAGATCTTCGTTGCGGCCGCGCGTCGCAAACAGCGACTGATGGCCATCGCGCAAGGTCAGGTCGCAAACCTTGACCGGATTCGTAGCCTTGACCGGCTCGACTCCGTATAACCCCGCCTTAAGTACTCCGTGTTGATCCGGCATTGAAGCTTCTCCTCCCAAAATCTGCAAGTACAATTCTCAAGTCGAAATTTGCGAAGTACGATTTGTAATTTGCAAAGGGGCAACGCTGGTTCACTTGGCAAATTGCAAATCACCAATTCTTCCGTTCGCTAACGCAGCATGCGCAGCGAGAGCAGCCGCCTCATCTCCATCATCTGCTGACGGCCGGAGGCGCCATAGAGACTTCCGAAAGTAACGGACGCGGGCGCAGATGCCGCGGCCGCCACCGGCAACGCCGCTGCCGCTTCCTCCTCGGTCTTGAGGTAATTCATTACGGCGGCGCTAATCGCCGCAAGCACCGCTTTCCCAGGCTTTTGCTCCATGGCTTACGATCCTTAATAATTTGGATGTGACGCGCCAGGCTCCAGAACCAAGAGGAAGTGCCTGTTCGCCTTTCGCGGTACCACTCAGTCTACATCGCCGGCTGGATTGGCCCCGGACCGAAACGATGCCGACCGTTCAGCAACGGGCCCAGCCTTCGCAATTCCCTTGACCTCGCCGCGGGGTAACTCACCGCGATTCCCCATCTCGCCCGAGACGCCCCCCCCTGGTCCGGGCGGAACCGCCAGCAATGCCGGCTGATTTGCCTTGGCCATCATCACTTCGGTCAACCGGCGCGACAAAGAGGCCAGCGAGTAATACAGGTCTTCACTATGAAGAATGATCCCAGTCGGAACTTTCAGGGTCACCGGCGCGAAATTCCAGATGGCCAGGATCCCACTCTCCACCAACAACTCAGCCGTGCGCTGCGCCGCGGCAGCAGGAACCGTGATTATGCCAATATGGATGCTCATTCGCCGCGCCAAGTCCGGCAATTTTTCCAGCGACAGGATCAACCGGTCGTGCACCCAGCGGCCGATCTTTTCCGGATCGGTGTCGAAAGCGGCCACGATATCCAGACCGAATTTCTCAAAACGGGGATAGCCAAGCAGGGCGGTTCCCAAACTTCCGGCACCTACCAGAAAGGCTTCCTTGGTATTGTCCCAGCCCAGAAAATTCTCGATCGCCGTCGTGAGCTCGGTAATCGAATAGCCCACCTTCGGCTTGCCGACAATTCCAGTTATCTGCAGGTCTTTACGAACCTGAATGGGCAGGAGATTCAGGTCGGCGCCGATTTGGCTACAGGAGACCGTTTGGATCCCCTTTTGGGCCAGCTCTCCTAAGTAGTGCCGATACTTAGGTAGCCTTCTGAGCGCCGGTTCTGGGATGGATCGAGGCATCTAACCCGGTAGAATAAAACGATATCTTTATACCGATAATCTT